>JAEEGL011871328.1_pt1 | contig 43517 bp, 39 predicted proteins | sample 9134231 | NCBI WGS metagenome assembly JAEEGL01 (sample SAMN16246548, study PRJNA631951) | gut metagenome | biome: gut microbiome; feature: rumen; material: fiber-attached | host: Bos | place: Iran: Karaj | collected 2018-10
AGGCTCTTAAACGCAGGGGAATTTCGCCGACTGCGGACGGCGACCAGAGGCTCCTCGCCTCTGGCCTCTCGCAAAATTTTGAAAAAGTTTGATCAAAACTTTTATTGCGCTGAAAACAAGCGCCGACCAATTTGGTCAGCGCCTGCCTATCCTTATTTCGGGATTCCAAAGGGACAGTGTCCCTTTGGCAGGGGATTGGGGGCGGAGCCCCCATTATAAATCCATCGGAGATACCGCCTCACGCGTTCCAGCTTGCGATAGATTCCAGCACCTTGGCGAGCTTTTCCTTTGCCTTTGCGAGCTTCTCGCGCTCATTCTGGATCAGCTGCGCAGGCGCCTTTTCGCAGAATCCCGGATTGTTCAGCTTCTTCTGAATAATCTCGATGTCATTCCGCGCCTTGGCCTCCTCCTTCGCCAGACGTGCAAGCTCCTTGTCCTTATCGACCAGCTCCTCCATCGGAATGAAGATGCGGGCACAGTCGGTCACAGCCGTCAGCGCATTCTTGAACTTATAATCCTGACCGAATTCCAGCTCAGACGCGCCGACCATATTCTCAAAGAAGATGCTGTTTGCAGAGAAAAGGTCAACCTCCAGCGTTTCAAAGAACATCTTTGCCTTGACGGAGTTCGGCACGTTCAGCTCGGTGCGGCTCATGCGGACGGCCTTGATCGCGGCAATGACCTTTTCAAAGTCGTTTGCTGCGGCAGAGAAGTCCAGCTCCGCCTGATAGGTCGGGAATTCCTCCAGAATGATCATGCTCTCGCCGTCGGTCAGCACCTGCCAGATCTCCTCGGTGATGAACGGCATGAACGGATGCAGCAGCTTGAGCATACCGCGCAGCACCCACACGAGCACCTGCTCCGCGGAGGACTTTGCCTCGCCGCCTGCGCGCATTCTCGGCTTGGTCAGCTCGATATACCAGTCACAGTACACATCCCAGATGAAGTCATACAGCTTTGAAGATGCAACGCCGAGCTCGAAGTGATCGAGATTTTCGTTGACGTCCTTTGCCAGCTGATTGAACTTGGAAACGACCCACTGATCCTCCATGCGGAGATTCTCCGGCAGTCCCTTGAAGCGGAAATCGTTCGGCAAGTTCATCATGACGAAGCGGGAAGCGTTCCACAGCTTGTTTGCGAAGTTGCGCGATGCCTTGACCTTGTCGTCCGTGAAGCGCATGTCGTTTCCGGGAGAGTTGCCCGTTGCGAGCATAAAGCGCAGTGCGTCCGCGCCGTAGGTGTCGATGATCTCCAGCGGATCAATGCCGTTGCCGAGCGACTTGGACATCTTTCTGCCCTGTGCATCGCGGACAAGGCCGTGAATCAGCACATGCTTGAACGGAATCTCGTCCATGTTCTCCATACCGGCGACGATCATTCTGGAAACCCAGAACGTGATGATGTCATAACCGGTGACGAGCGTATCCGTCGGATAGAAATACTGGAGATCGTCGGTCTTTTCCGGCCAGCCGAGCGTAGAGAACGGCCACAGTGCCGAGGAGAACCAGGTATCCAGCGAATCCGGATCCTGACGCATCGGTTTGCCGCACTTCGGGCAGACCGCGGAGCTTTCCTTCGTGACGGTCAGCTCGCCGCAGTCGTCGCAGTAGAATGCCGGAATCTGATGTCCCCACCACAGCTGACGGGAGATGCACCAGTCACGGATATCCTCCATCCAGTTGAAATAGAGCTTATCGAAGCGCTCCGGCACAAACTTGATGCGGCCGTCGCGCACAGCCTCGATGGCCGGCTTTGCGAGCTCGTCCATCTTGACGAACCACTGGAGCGACACGCGCGGCTCGACGGTCGTGCCGCAGCGGTAGCAGGTGCCGACGTTGTGGACATGCGGCTCGGTCTTGACGAGGAAGCCGCCCTCTTTCAGATCCTCCAGGATAGCCTTTCTGGCCTCGTAGCGGTCCATGCCTGCATACTTCGGATAATCCTCGGTAATCTTCGCATCATCGGTCATGACGTTGAGCACCGGCAGATTATGCCGCTGACCGACCATAAAGTCGTTGGGGTCATGTGCCGGGGTGATCTTCACGACGCCGGTTCCGAAATCCATATCGACATAGCTGTCCGCAACAACCGGGATTTCTCTGCCGACCAGCGGGAGAATGACGGTCTTGCCGACGGCATTCTTGTAGCGCTCGTCCTTCGGGTTGACCGCGATTGCGGTATCGCCGAGCAGCGTTTCCGGACGCGTCGTCGCCAGGAACATGTAGCCGGAGCCGTCCGAGAACGGATAACGCAGATGCCAGAAGCAGCCCTCCTGCTCCTCGTAGGTGACCTCCGCATTGGAGATCGAGGTCAGGCATTTCGGGCACCAGTTGATGATGCGCTCGCCGCGGTAGATATAGCCTTTTTCATAATAGTTGATGAACACTTCCTTGACGGCTTCCGAGCAGCCCTCGTCCATCGTGAAGCGCTCGCGCTCCCAGTCGCAGGAGGAACCGAGCTTCATCAGCTGCTGGTCGATTCTGCCCGCATACTGCTCCTTCCACGCCCATGCGCGCTTCATGAAGCCTTCTCTGCCGAGGTCTGCCTTGGTCAGACCTTCCTTGCGCATCGCCTCAACGATTTTTGCCTCTGTCGCAATGGCAGCGTGGTCGGTGCCCGGCAGCCAGAGCGTGCTGTAACCGCTCATGCGCTTCCAGCGGATCAGGATGTCCTGGAGCGTTTCATCCAGTGCGTGACCCATGTGCAGCTGACCAGTGACATTCGGGGGCGGAATCACAATCGTATACGGGATCTTCTTGGGATCGGTTTCCGCATGGAAGCAGCGCTTTCTCATCCACTGCTGATAGATGCGGTCCTCAAAGGTACTGGGGTCGTAGTTCTTTGCGAGTTCCTTCAAAATAATCAGCTCCTTTTCCTTGTTGTGCGCCGGAACATGAAAAACGCCCCGAACGCAATTTCCGATCTGCGTTCAGGGCGAATAAATCTGATGTTATCCGCGGTACCACCTGAATTCAGCGATCACAGCGCGGGCTGCGGTCTGCTACACTCTTTCCGGCAGCGCATACCGGTTCCGGTACGGTACTGCCTGTCCGTTCACGGCGGACAACCCGTCAGACGGTTCTCCTGCAAGGCTTTCCCGTCTGCTGCTCGGAACGCGACTTCGATGCCGCAGCGGAAGCACTTTCACCGGCCGTGCTTTCTCTGTGCCGCTGTTGGGGCATGTACTACTCGTTCGTCATGGCATTTCAAGACAGCTTTATTATATCAGGCATTTTGCGAATCGTCAAGTCCTTTGCAGATTTTCAGCGTTTTGCACAATCTGTCAGTCAAAATAGAACAGATCCTCAAATTTCATGTCCAGTGCGATGCAGAGGATCAGCGCCAGCTTGGCGGTCGGCTGGAACTGTCCGGTTTCCAGCGAGCTGATCGTATTGCGCGAAACGCCGACGATCTGCGCAAGCTGCGCCTGCGAAAGTCCCCGTGCGCTGCGCGCCTCCTTCAGCCGGTTTTTCAGAACAAGCGAATCATCCATTAAACCAGCCCCGCTTTCAGATCTCTGAACAGGACATAGACCATTTCCGCAGCAAAACCGGTCATCAGCAGGCCGAACATAAGCCAGACCGCGCTCCAGTCTGACACAACCCCGCGCCGCTTTCCGGCGATATACCGCACGATCCCGAAAATCGCATTATAGCAGCAGAACATGATCTGAAAAAAAGTGCCTCTGCAACCTTCAAACATAAACGACGCAATCAGGTTGACCGTTGCGCAGAGCAGCAGCATGCCTGCGCCTGCAATGCCGTGCGCCTTGCTCTGCACTTCCAGCCCGGCAATGTCCATGCCCTTGTTTTCTTTCCGTGCTTTTTCAAGTATTTCATCTTTGTTCATAATGCGCCTCCTGATCCGAGCAGATACCGGATGTAATGAATCGCTGCAAAGACCATGATCACGCCGAACAGCAGCGTCATGCCGATTTCAAACGGCTTCCGCTTTTTGATTGCCTGCCGCAGAAATGTGCCGAAATCCATTGCAAAAACCACAACGACCAGTGCGCCGGATTCATCATCATGGCCGGTCGCAAATTGCAGAATCATCATAATCGGTGCGGCGATGACCGCTGCAATGAACGCTGCCTGCCAGTTTTTGCGACGTTCGGTCTGCTCTGCAAGATCGTGACCCTTGTTTTCTTTCCGTGCTTTTTCGAGAATATCCTCTTTATTCATGGTGTGCCCCTTTCTCTGTCATGCCGTTCCGTTCATCAGATTCCGGAACATCACCCGCACGGCCTCCACCGTCATCACCGTCATGATCATGCCGTACAGCAGATACCCGACGTTCAGCGCCGTATGCGTTTTCTTTCTGCCGAGGATAAAATGGACAATGCCGTGGACGGCGAAATAGCCGAAAAACATCACCCAGAATTCCGGAAAGCTCCGGCGGAAGTACATCTGACAGTACCAGTTCAGCACTGCGCCGGCCATCAGCATCCCCAAACCGGCAAATGCCCTTGCACGGCTCTGAACAGCAACCTCAGCCACATCCGCGCCCTTGTTTTCTTTCCGTGCCTTCGCAAGAATTTCGTCCTTGTTCATAATCCGCCTCCTGTCTGCGGGAGAATCACCATTTTTTCATGTCCCCTGTGATCAGTCCGTGATATAGCCGGATCAGTGCCAGCACGGTCATCACCGCCATGAAAAGACCGTATGCCAGCCACAAGCCGCCGCGTTCATTCCGGCCGTTCTTTTTGTTCAGGATAAACTGAACAATGCCCATGACCGCCCAGTAGCAGAAAAACATCACCCAGAATTCCGGCAGACTGCGGTCAAATACGACCTCACCGATCAGATTCATCACCGCGCCGGCCGTCAGCGTGATTCCGCCGGCAAAGCTCTTCGCCTTGCTCTGGATTTCCAGATCCGCGACGTCTTTTCCCTTGTTCTCCTGTCTTGCCTTTGCAAGAATTTCGTCCTTGTTCATAATCTGCCTCCTTTTGTCAGCCGCAGGATGCCAAGTTCACTTGGCATCTCCGTTGTGCATATTATAGCACTGCCAAGTGTACTTGTCAAGATGCTTGCCAAGTTTTCTTTGCAAATCGGATAGCTGCACAATTACTCCACATCCAAAGCACTCCGGATTATGCAATTCTTACAGCATCAACCCCGCTGCTCCGAAAACAGGACGCCCGGCTGTTGACAAAATCCGCCGTTTGTGGTACGATATAGAGGATCATTCTGATTATAAAGGAGGTTTTCAACATGACACTGATGACATTCCTGGCTTCTCTGCCGCTCGGTGACGACACGCCGATTATGCTTTACTGCATCCTCGGACTGCTTGCAGTCGGCCTCATTATTGCAATGGTTCTGATGGGCAAAAAGGGCAAGCAGGATCCGGACAATACCAAGTCTGACAAGCGTGATCCGAAATGACCGGCGGGCTTCTCGCACTGACCTTTGACGACGGGCCGGATCCGGAAATCACGCCGCAGCTGCTCGATATTCTGGAGCAATACCATGTGCCGGCAACCTTCTTCCTGCTCGGCTGCCGGATCACGTCGGAAACGACGCCGATTCTCCAGCGCGCCGTCATGCTCGGCTGTGAAATGTGCAATCATTCCTACTCGCATCCGTATCTGACCGTGCTCACGCCCCGGCAGATCACACAGGAGGTTTCATCCGCGACGCAGCGCATCATTCTGACAACAGGGCAGACCCCGCGCTTCTTTCGACCGCCGTATCTGGCTGTCAGGGAGGACATGTTCCCGCTGATTTCCATGCCGTTCATCGGCGGATACGGCGTCCGCGATTACGACGAATCCGTATCGGAATCCGAACGGTACAGCGGCGTCATGCGGATTGCAAAGGACGGCCGGATCATTCTGCTGCACGATTTTGCAGAAAATACCAAGACGGTCGGCGCTGTGAAGCGGCTCGTGCCGGATCTGCTGGCAAGAGGCTTCCGCTTCGTGACGGTTTCACAGCTGTTTCAGGAAAAGGGCGTCACGCCCAGCAATGAAGACCGCATCATTTATTCGTATCCCGGGCAGACGGCCATGTATGCACCGGATGCAACATAACACAAAAAAGCACCGTTTCCGATTGGAAACGGTGCTTTCGTATTGATTCGCTTTGATCAGCCGATCGGGGTGAATTCCGGATCATCACCGACGACGCCGGAGGCCGTGATCACGTCCTCAGCCTCGAATGCAACGATCTGAAGCTCAGCATCTGTGTACTTTTCCATAGTTTCACCTTCTTTCCGTTTTCGCAAGATCACTGGCCTTCAACGTATGCCTTGACCTTGAGATAGTAGTTGTACATTGCTTTCATTTCCTTGCCCAGTGCGCTGTCATCGCAGTGTGCTGCTGCATAGTCCAGTGCGCTGTGGCTGAAGCTGATGTCGCCGTCAGCAGTCGAAACAATGATCTCGTTCACCTTCGTGACGTCCATCGCCTTGACCGGGTCCGCATCAACGTAGTACATCTTCAGCTTGGTATCATACTTTGCTTCCTGTTCAGCGCCGTTCACGATGAAGGTCACGCCTTCCAGGGAAGCTGCGGTGAAGTAGTAACGGGTGACGATCTGGTCGCGCATACCGAGTGCAGCGCCCTGATATTTCACACCGCCGACTGTTTCTTCCGGACGGATAAATTCACCGCTCTCCGGAATGGTGATGTCAGCCAGATCAAGCTCACGGCCTGCATTTGCGAGATTATCGGTGTTCAGATTATGCTGGGTCTGTGCGTAGCCGCCCAGGTTCAGCAGTGCGATCAGTGCGTCGTCCAGTGCCGCGCTCTGTGCGCCGATCATACGGTCGCAGTAAGCGACAACAGAACCGATGCCCTCAGAAACTGCTTCTTCGCTTTCGGAAACGTACAGCTTTGCGGTGACGTCGACCGCCAGCTCCGGAACGGACAGCGGGCAATCGAAGATGTAATGCTTGGTGCCGAGGTAGTTGATCGTCTTGCCGGTGTCGATGTCCGCGCGGACGGTCTTCTCCTCGCCGTAGTGGTCGTAGGTGAACTCAACATATGCGCCCTCGGTCAGCTCATCGCTGATGTTGGCAAAGAAGCGCAGGATGATGTTCTCCTTGAAGCCGACCTGGTTCGGGTTGATCAGCTCAGCCTTCAGTGCCGGGTCTTCCACGGTTTCTCTGCTCAGCACCTCGCCGCAGTGCGTGCAGCGGACGACCACGTCATGGGAGCCCGGAGATGTCAGCGTCGGAGCGATCACGTTCTCGATCGTCGGCTCGCCCGGTTCATGTCCCAGCATAGAACCCGAATCCATAATGATTCTGAAATCAGACTGGTCGCCGTAGGTTGCGGTGTAAACGGTGAAGCCGTCAGAGGTGCAGGTTGCCGGAGTTGCATCGGAGCTCATTTCTGCTGCGACCAGCGTGGTTGCATCGCAGTCCTTGCACTTGAGCTCGACCTGTGCAGAGGTGCTGTCCGCTGCCCAGACGAATCTGACGAACTCGGTGAACTCGTGCTCCAGCTGAGAGCCAGCATCGTAAACGGTACGGAAATCAGAATTCTCTTCGTAGGTTGCGGTGTAAACGGTGTAGCCGTCAGAGGTGCAGGTTGCCGGGGTGTAGTCGGAGCTCATGCTTGCAGCGACCAGCGTGGTTGCGTCGCAGTCCTTGCACTTCAGCTCGACCTGTGCAGACTTGTTGTCCGCTGCCCAGACGAATCTGACGAACTCGGTGAACTCGTGCTCCTCTGTCGGGATCTCTTCCGTCTTGGTGTCAGTATAGGTCTTGCCCTCGTACACAGCGGTTGCGGTGTAGGTACGGACACCGGCCGTGGTGCAGGTCGGCTGCTTGGTCACAGCACTGGTGATGGTGACAGCGTCGCCGCTGAGCGTGACGGTCTTTGTGCAGCCCTCGCGTGTGCAGGCGATCTCCACCTGTGCGCTCTCAACGCCGTTCCATGTCCAGGTGCCTTCCTCAGACCATACATGGCCGAGTGCAGCCTCTCCCTCAACAGTTTCCGGCTCAGATTCCACATCGCCGTAATATGCGACATAGACAGTATAGCCCGGATTTTCGCAGGTCGGAGCGACCACGGTGCTCTCAATGCGGTCTGCCTGTACGGTCTTGGTTGCGCCGCAGCCATTGTTCGGGCAGCGCAGCGTCACAGTTGCAGCGGTGTGGTTCTCATTCCAGGTAAAGCCGCTGACCTGATAGTTGTGCGCATATTTTGCCAGCTTGGAAGTGTGATCTTCGCTGCCTTCATAGCGGAGCACCAGGTTGCTGTCCGGTTCAGACCAGGTTGCAATATAATGTCTGGTACCCTCCTTGTAACAGGTCGGCTGCGGATCATCAATATAGGAAATATTTGCATCTTCGGTCTTTTCAACCTTGCGGTGCGTATCCGGATCAATGCGTTCCAGCGTCACCTTGCAGGTCCAGGACTGATCAGAATGCTGCTTCCACTTCCAGCCGTTCTTCTTTGCCTTCCAGGTATACGGATCCTGCATCAGCAGAAGATACTCTTCGTATGCGTCGATCAGGCTCTGCTTGATCTGATCCTTATACGGGCTGAAGTTGTCCTGGAGCAGAATGTCGATCATCTGTTCGATCGACAGCTGGGTACCGTCAACCTTGTTAATGTTGTGCAGTGCATTGTAGAGGAATTCGCCGGTCAGATCCAGCTCCTCCAGCTGATTGCAGCCTGCGACAGCTCTTCTGACATGGTCGATCGCATCATGAGCAGTCCAGTTTCTCTTACCGGTGTTCTGACCGGTCAGCATGCTCAGATCAATCTTTTTCAGGGAAGAACAGCCGTTGAACATGTTCTCAACATAGTCCACATTGCCGGTATTGATCATGCCGGACAGATCGACATCAGTCAGCTTAGTCAGTCCCTTGAATGCGGAGCCGAAGTTGTAGACATTGGATGCATCAACCTCTGCGACGATCTTGAAGGACTCCAGGTTGACGAACTTGGTGAACATGCTCTCCCAGGTCTGCGGGAGCACTGCACCGGCGTCGATGACGATGTGCTTGACATCATCCGGCTGGATGTAATTCCAGTTGAGCCAAGTGCCCATGTTCACATTGAAGCTCAGCGGATCCGGATCCGGAGTGCCGACGACGTCGCCGACATTGGAGATACCCTGCTTGATGGTCAGCGTCTTTGTTTCATTGTCCCACTCATAATCGACGTTTTTGTTGCCCATCAGGGATGCTGCATCGACCTCAATGGAAGCCGGTGCCAACGGAAGTCTGACCTGTGCCGGTGCAATCAGATTGCCCGTGACGGTCAGGACTGCTAAGATGCCGGCAACGGACCGGCGGAACGAATGCTTTTTGCTCATTTTTCAACCTCCTAAAAAGTATCCTGAATTACTTCTCCGATCGGCACGGCATATTCAGAAACACAGCGTCCCACAATTCGCTCCGTTCCACTGCCGTACAAATCTGTACGGTATGCTTCCGATGTGCGGCAGACCCCACAATCTGCCGTGCGTTCACATACCGTACCAAACATGATTATAGCATGATTTTCCTGCGCTGTCAACAATTTCCAAAAACATATTTATCTTTTCAGTCTTTTCTGCATTTTCGTCAGTTTTATTCCAAAAGATCCGGCGGTTTTCAACAAATTGACATGTACCGTTTCCGTGCCGGACAGCTTCGTTCATTCCCCGCCAAGCAGCGCCTCCAGCTCCTCCCGCTTCTGCGCCGTATTCGCAAGATGCAGCGGTTTCAGCTGGTTGTCCGAGCTGCCCTTATCGGCACAGGCCTCGTGGTACAGCGTATTGATCGGCAGATTGGTCAGCCGGAGCTTCAGCATACCGAGGCCGCCGCCCTGGCGCTCAAAGCCGTAGGCATGGTTCTGCTCGGAGAGGTGCCGGTCGAGCACCTCCGCATAGCCCGAAGTATCCGTGCCGCCGATGCCCTGATGATCCTCGATGACCGCCGCATAGCACGGTTCGCCGTCGTTCATGTCGATATAGAAGCAGAAGTCGTCCACATGGCAGCCGGTTTCCTCCGCAAAGGCTCTCACCGCCGCCTGCGCCGCCGCCTCGCTGGTCTTTTCCCCGACCGCGTTCAGCAGCTGATTCCGGCGGTAGGAGAATGCCACAACGGGGCACTTTCCGCGGTATTCCGTCACCTTTACGACGTCCTTGATGCAGTAGCGGTACAGCCCCGCGTCATTCGTCACGATCATCTCGTATTCCCTGCCGACCTCCAGCTCGTCGATCAGGCAGGTTTTGCCGTCCTCCGAGCCGACGGGCAGGAACTCATAAAACACGCTGTCCGGGAGCAGCAGGAACTGATCCCTGTTCGGCTCAAAGCAGACCGCAAACAGTCCCTCCGACGCGCCGTAGATGCCGAAATCAAACGGAATATCCCCGGCATACTTCCGCATCTCGCCGACATAGATCGAAAAATCCGCCGAGCCGATGCCGCTGATAAAGCTGCACGATTTCCAGATGCGCGGAATGATCGGCGTGTCAAAGCCCTTTTCAAATTCCTGTTTCAGAAAATCCGCGCGCGCAGGATCCGCATGAAGCCGCTGTTCCAGCCGCTCGCGCATTTCATCGGAAACCTGCACGTTCCGGCTGATCGTTCCGGTGCGGATGTCCTCCACGAGCTGCTCCCAGCGGTCACGGATCAGCCTCATGATCTCCACATATGTGGACATATACGCACCGGCGATATAGAGCAGGTCATGCTCCGCGAGTGCAAACAGCGTTTTCAGATACTTGGTATCCATTTTCTCGCTGACCTGCATGATCTCCGGCGGCGAAGAAAACGCGACGGTCGTAAAGCAGAGCACGTCCTTGATCGCCAGCGTGGAAACCGCGCCGACATTGTTCCACTTTTTGCGCTTGCGGGTTTCCAGCGTCAGAAAGCCCTTTTCACAGGGAAAGGGCTTTCCGGTTGTTTTTTTATAATGCCTGTCCATAACCGCAAGCAGCCGGAACGCCGCCATATCCGCAAAGCGCTTTTTCGTCATCTCCGAAACCGGGATTCGCTTGGAATCGCCGGTGGTACCGGAGGTCACAGCAAAAAACGTGATCGGATAATTCGTGAGGACGCCGGTTTCGCCGCCCTCCAGCATCCGCTTGATGCGGTCATAATAAAACATGTATTCAGTCAGCGGAATCCGCTCCCGGAAGCTCTGAACATCACGGATACTGTCCAGCTTCCATTCCCGGCCGAGCTCCGTATCCGCATTGCGTTTCAGGATGTTCAGCAGCGTCTGCTCATTGATGCGGCGCGCATCGAGCGTCTGCCGTTCCAGCCGCCGCAGCATGATCCGGCCGCGCAGCGTCTTTGCGCGCAGGGCACTCCGGTAGATCACACGGCCGATTGCTTTACTCACACTCATATAATCTCTCTGCCTCTTCCTTCAACAGTATCATTCTTTCTATCAGCTCCGGAATCTCCATGGAAAAGCTGACCCGCGCCACAATATGCCGCGGATCCTGCATGCCCATTGCACGCCCAGGCAGCAGCTTCAGCTGGTACCGGTGATAGAGATACCGGATCAGGGAAAGGTCGTCCGTCACCGTGATGCCGTCGCAGGTCTTTCCCGCCAGCGCCCGGAAATCCAGCAGCGCAAAAAAACCCGCCTCCGGCACACAGCCCGGCAGAATCCGCATGCCGCGCGTGCCGCGCAGAAGCTCCGCCGTTTCCGCCTCGCTTCTGCCCGCTGCAATCAGCGCCCGCGTGCGGGGCTGCTCCGGTTCCGGCACGGTATCCAGTCCGTCCGCGATGCAGCGCACAATGTTCAGCCGTTCGCGGTATCCCGCCATGATCTGCGAAAAATACGCCTCATACGCCTGCCGGTTTTCCGCGCCTGCGTTATAAACAGCGGCCAGCACCTTCATATTCAGATAGGACGTGGAATCCGTGTTCCATGCGATATAATTGCGCACGCCCGCAATAATGATCTCATTCGCAACGATAATGCCCGCACGCAGTCCCGCAGCGCCGTAAGCCTTGGAGATGCCGAGCAGCGACACCACATTGGAGTGGTCGCCGTCAAGCGAAGCCATCGGAACGGCCGGATTCTCACGGTCGTATCCGAGGTCGCGGTAAATCAGATCGTCGATATACAGCACGCCCTCTGCGCGGCAGATATCCAGGATCTCCTGCATCCGGGCGGTGTCGTTCTTTCCCATGACGCGGCCGGTCGGGTTGCAGGGGTTGGACTGGAAGAACGCGACCACACGGGGCGTATGCGTTTCCGTTTTGTGCGGTGCGTGCAGAAGCTCCGCATTCAGCTCGCGGATGCGCGCTTTCAGCGCGGAAGGACTGATCTGCCAGTCATCCTCCTCGCGGAGCTGCAAAAACTTCGTGATGCCGCCCTCGCGCTCCGGGATAAAGGCAAAAATGCCGTAGGTCGGCGCCGTGAACAGCACCACGTCGCCCGGCTGCACAATCAGCTTGATCAGCGCGGCAAAGGCATGCGTTGTGGAAAACGCAAAGCCGACATTCTCCTCATGCATCTCCCCGCAGAAGCCGATCTGTTTCAGATATTCGAGAATCTGATCCTTGCATTCCGGGTCGCCGTTGCGCAGCGGATATTTTGAGAGCTCCGGCGTTTCGCACATCCGCCGCACAGCTTCCCGCGCGGGCGGGTACATCGCGCCGTACAGCGGATTGCCCGTTGCAAGAGAGTTTTCATGTTCCGTCAGATAGACGTCATGCGGGGCGCTGATTCCGAATTCAAAGAAATCATAGCCCTGCTTGACGCGAAAAAGCTCCGGACAGAACGGGGTTCCGTCCGGCCGCGTGCCGCAGTCCGTGAACGTCACGGCATTGACTGTCAGCTCCCTGTGAAACCGGCAGATCCGCTCCGTTGCAGCAGAAAAGCGATCTCTGATATTCATTTGCAATACCCTTTCATTCATGTTCTGTTTCTTTCGCAAAAGAAAACCACATTTCTGTCATAGTAAAATGCAAATCGCACCGCCCGGCAGGGCGTGCACGTTCACTGCCGGGGAAGGCAGTAAGCTGAGATCGCTGAAATGCGAGTGATATTGAATTAAGCTGTAAGTCCGGCGTATTCAGCCGGCGCTGTCCCGCAGCGCTTCATAGAACGCAAACGGTACGCAAAGGCTGCCCTTTCCGGTACCGAGCGCGATGTCCGGCTTCACGCTGCCGTGAAAATCCGAGCCGCCGCTTTGCTTCAGTCCGAAGCGTTCAGCCAGCGCAGCCGCCTGCGCGGATGTCGCTGCATCAAATTCGCTGTACTGTGTTTCAATCGCGTCCAGGCCGCGCCGTTTCGCTTCCGGGAGAAATGCCGTCAGCGCGTCCGCATCCAGATTCAGAAACGGGTGCGCCAGCACGGCCGCGCCGCCGTTTTCCTTGATGAACGCGACGGTTTCCAGCGCATCGGGGCGCCGGGGCGGCATATAGAGCCCGCCATCCTCATGCAGAATCTGCGCAAAGGCTGCGTGCCGGTCTTTGACATAGCCCTTCTGCACCAGAACCCCCGCGACATGCGCGCGGTTGAAGGTCGCCGCATCCGGTGCGGCGGCATCGGCTTCTTCATAGGTGATGTCATAGCCCGCAGCGCGCAGATTATCAATCAGCTGTTCATTGCTCCGGAGCTTGTTGGTCAGAAGCTGTCCGACATACTGCCGGATCTCCGGCCATGCGCGCTCCGGCAGGAACAGCCCGACAATGTGCAGCTCCGTTCTGCCGTAATCGGTCGAGAACTCGCAGCCGGGAACGGTCAGCACACTGCTTTCCGCACCGGCATCCAGAAATGCACGCAGTCCGTTCACCGTATTGTGATCGGTCAGCGCGACCGCAGACAGCCCGGTCTGCTCCGCCAGCTTCACCAGCGCCGCGGGCGTCAGGGTGCCGTCCGAAAAGGTCGAATGTGTGTGCAGATCACAGGTCTTCACAGCAGCTGCTCCTTCCGTTTTTTCAAATACTTTTATATTATATCATAATATTTTGTTAAATTCAATGGGCATTCCGGGGGATAAATACGCGGATTTACAGCAATCCCCTGCACCGCAGGGTGCAGGGGATCTTCCGCGTTATTTCTCTGCCAGATCTTCCGCAGTGATCTGCTTTGCGATGTAGCGCAGAATCAGCGCCACATCTTCTCCGCCGACCGCGCCGTCATGCGTCACGTCCGCATTCGTCTTTCCGGCATCGGTCAGGCTCGCTGTTGCATCCGCAACCGCGAATCTGCTGATGAGCACGCAGTCCGCAACATCGACACTGCCGTCGCAGGTGGCGTCGCCCCACAGAATCTTGCCGGACGGTGCCGCCGTCGTCTTTGCAGGCGCCGCTGTGGTCTGGACAGGTGCCGCGGTCGTCTTTGCGGGCGTGGTGCCCGGCACCGCGCTGCTGTTTGTGATCTCGCCGTAGACAATGCCGCAGCCGACCGTGGACATATACACCTTGCCGAACTGGCTCATGTCACCGACGAGGAAATTGCCGTTGCCGGTGCCGCCGTAGAGATGCTCCGTATTGATGCAGACCCATGTTTTGCCCGCATCCGTGGAGCGGTAAATGCCCTCCGGATCGCTTTCCAGCGGCTTGCCGTACATGTACAGCGTATTGACGCCGCCCTTCTTTTCCGGTGCGCCGTAGCCGACGGTCTTGCAGTAGCTGACGCCGTCGATCTTTTCCACCGTCACCTTGCCGCTCTTGACGGATGCGTGATACAGGCCGTACCAGCCGCCGCCGAGAATCAGCTCGCCCTTGCCGAGATACGCGATGCGTCCGGCGCTGTCGCACTGATCGTACATGCAAACGTCTGTGGAGGTAAAGGTCTTGCCGCCGTCGGTGCTGACGCAGAATTTATACTGCGCATCCTCTGCGGTCGGCGCGTCCTTGGAATAATGCCACGAGGAATTGAAATAGGTCGCATAGGCATAAACCGTGTTCGGATCATCCGGCTCAATCAGCAGCATGGTCGGCTTGGAGCCGTACTGTGACGGAATGCCCGCACACTTGTTCCATGTGCCGCCGAAGTCATCGCTGTAAGCGACATCGCCGCTGTCCTTGCTCGTATTGAAGATGCGGTACTTGCCGCCGCCGAGCTCTGCGATGGCCGCCTTGCCGCCCTTTGCAGCTGGCGTCATGCCCTTCCAGGTCTTGCCGCGGTCAAGGGTGTAATACGCCGCGGCGGTATTGTTCGTATCGCCCTCCGCGATGCGCACCCAGACGTCCGTATTCTGCGGGCAGACCGCGATTGCGGACGTGCTGCCCATATTCGGCTGATACTGCTCGCCGACGACGTCCACGGCGGTGTGCCGGAAGCCGTCGTAGTCACCGATTGCGGAGAGGTTTAGGCCGTCCGGCGTGGATGCGAAGTCCAGCGCCACGACCTCCTCAATGCCGTTCGGGTGGAACGTGAACTTCGGAATCTTTCCGGCATCGGTGCTCCAGAGGTTTTCGCAGATGAAAACGCCGTTGCCGGAGGTGATGAACATTCTGTCCGGATTGCGCGGATCGGTCACGACCGTGCCGGACCAGTGAATCGCCTTTTCGCGGATCCACGAGAAGCCGCCGTCCTGGAGATACTCCGCGATAAGCGGGCCGCCCCAGCCGTCCTGCTTGCCCGGCGTGATGTTCTGCCAGGTCTTGCCGCCGTCCAGCGAACGGTAATACTGATCGCCCCAGCAGGCGCCGTGCTCGTCCGTCCATGCTTCCCAGAGCTGATCCTCCCACTTGCCGCAGGTGCCTGCAATCAGGTGATCCGGATTTTCCGGATCCGCCCAGACCGAGCCGAAGCCGCGCGTGCTCTCCAGCAGCTGCGTGACCTTTCCGGTCTTGGGCGAATAGCGGTATGCACCGCCGGACTGTCCGTTGAACGCCAGCCCCGCGATATAGGAAATCAGCAGGTCGCCGTTCGCATCAAGATTGATGCGGGACGGGAACACGTCGGTCGGCAGATCCGCGGACAGCGCCGTGAATTTGTCATCCTTGACGTTTGCGGCATGGACATTGACCGTGCCCTTTGCAGAGGTTGCCACATAGACTTTGCCGCCGGAAATCGCAATCGCGGCGACGCCGTTCTGGTTGTTGTAGGCATCGGAGGTGACGGAGCGCGCGATGTTCTCCGTCCAGGTCGGCCACTTGGTTGTGCTTTCAAACAGGCCGAGCGCGTCGTAGCTCTCGACAGGCTTCCATGTTTCGCCGCCGTCGGTCGATTTGATCAGCGCGGACTTGCCGCACGCAACGTCGCCGCCGGCATAGAGCGTCTTCGGGTTGTCGGGATCGACGGCGATGGATTCGCCGCACTGTCTTCCGTCGCCGTTGCCCATGACCTTGATCTCTTTTGAGATGTCAAACTCGCGGAAGGTCTTGCCGCCGTCCGTCGTCTTGAACACCACGGTTTTCTCATTGGAAAAATACGCGCATCCGCAGCGAAAATAGACCGTGTTGTCGTCGGTCGGGTCAATCGCCATGGCATCCACCGAGAGCAGACCTCTGTCCGCGTCATTGATGAATCCGAGCAGCTGTACCCACTCTTCCTTGTCGTAGTCGTACTTGTAGGCGCCGCCGACGTCCGTCCGCGCATACATGACCTGCTTTCCGGTCACGATGCCGGACACAAAGCCGCCGCCGCCGATGCGAAGCGTTCCCCATGTCATAGCATTAGAAGCGTCTGCCGTTGCCGCGGTCGCATGCAGCAGGGAACACGGTACAGATGTTCCGAGCAAGGCAAGCGCCGACAGCAGCGCAAGACTGTGTCTTAGTTTGTTGGCGTTCATATTCAGTTGCCCCCTGATAATATATAATGAATTTATCCGTAAACGGACACGGCTCTCCACTTCCGTATCCATTCGTATTATAGCACAGCAAAATCCGGATTACAATGTCAGATTCCGTCCGCTGCATGTTGTATTCTCTCTTCTTTTCTGCCTATACGTCCCGTTTGTGAAGAAACTGTTTCCGTACCTTTAACGCTCTTTTTTTACAGTTTTCATATGATTTTCACATTGCAGGGTATAATAAAAGCATAGGGTATGAAAAATACGGACGGCCGGATGCCGGCGGTTCTGCAATATGAAGAAAGAGGTGCTCACGATGTTTGAACGCAATGAAGACGGTTTTAACCTGAACAATACACAGGAGCTCGGCAGCAATCCTGTTGACAGCATGATGCAGCAGCAGGAGCCCGCAGGCGGCAGCTACTATTCTCCGAGAAGCGGCGGCGCAGGCGGCGGATACGTTCCTCCGGCCGGCAGCTTCAATGACGGCGGCAGCGAACCGCCGAAGAAGAAGCCGCACAAGGGGCTCAAGGCGCTGGCACTGTTCGCAGGCGTTGCATTCATCGCATATGCTTCGATCCAGTGCTATCAGTACGCGACGGAGAATCCCTCCATCAAATCCTTCCTCGGAAAGCAGAGCAGCGAAATCTCCGAGGACACGGATGCGCGTCCGGATTCGGCCGCGGAGAGCAGCACGGCAGCGGATGACGGCAATGCCTCCGCAGTCGCCTCCTCCAAGGCGGAGCCGATGTCCTTCTTTGAGCTGACGGCGCGCAAGGATGCCATGACCATTCCGGAAATCGTCAAGAAGGTCACGCCCGCAGCGGTCGGCGTTTCCTCGACCTTCGTGCTGAAGGGACAGTCGCAGATGACCTACGATCCGTTCTCGTTCTGGGGCTTTGCACAGCAGCAGACGCCGGATCAGGAGGCGACCGCAACCGGCACCGGCATTATCATGCGGGACAACGAGGACGGCTCCTATTACGTGATTACAAATGCGCATGTCATCAATGATACCAGCCAGTACAACATGGGACGTGCAACGTCCGTACAGGTCGTTCTGAATCCGGACTGCGAATGCTACAAGGACTATGAACGCGAGCTCGATGCCGAAATCGTCGGCTTTGACGTCGCAGAGGATATTGCGGTGCTGAAGGTCAGCACAAACCAGAAGCTGACAGTCGCCGAATTCGGTGACAGCGATGAGCTGGAGGTCGGTGAATTTGTCGTGGCAATCGGCAACCCGCTCGGCTTTGAGCTGTTCGGTTCCGTCACGACCGGCATCGTTTCCGCACTTGACCGCGAAATCACAATCAACGACCAGACCATGCGGCTGATTCAGACCGATACCGCCATCAACTCCGGAAACTCCGGCGGCCCGCTGATCAACTGCTACGGACAGGTCATCGGCATCAACTCTTCGAAGATGAGCAGCAACTATTACAGCGGCGAGGCATCCGTCGAAGGCCTGTGCTTCGCAATCCCGATGACGCATGCACAGAAGGTCATCAACGACCTGATCAATTACGGCTATGTCACCGGAAAGCCGCAGATCGGCATTTATCCGGAGGATGTTGACAAGTCGATCTCCCAGCGCTACGGTCTGCCGGTCGGCGTGTATGTCAAGGGACTCGTCAAGGGCGGCGCCGCAGAGGCAGCCGGCGTGCAGCCGCGCGACATCATCATTGCCGTGGATGACAAGACCATTTCCAGCTACGATGAGCTGAAAGCGGAAAAAGATAAGCATCAGGCAGGCGATACGATTGTGCTCACAATCAGCAGAAACGGCGATGAAATCAAAATTCCCGTCACGCTGACCGAACAGGAGCACAACACAGACGATAACATGAATGCGCAGAACTGAGTTTCATGAAAATCCTTTCTGATTGATAAAAAGCAGGCGCTCCGTGCAGAAATGTGCGGAGTGCCTGCTTTTGTACAAAACGTATTTTTTGTCTTAATTTGTTATAATTTGCTTGACAAACCGAACAGAATATGATAGACTATCAATATGGTATGATAGCCCGGCTATCAGAATTGAGATGCAGCATATCATTTTTGTTATCATTTTTGTACACGGGAGGTTTGTCAGGTGGAATATCAGCACGGACACGAAAGTCTGAAAGCCAAGCGCTCCGAACGCGCGGTGGAAATCAGCGCGGAAATGTTTCTGAAACACGGCATTGAGGCTGTCAAAATGACCGACATCGCAGATGCCTGCGGCGTCGGCGTCGCAACGCTGTACCGTTACTTCGGCACCAAAACCGCAGTCACAATCGCAGCAATGACGTATCTCTGGACGGATCTGAAAGAGAAGTTCCGCGGGATTTACGAATCACAGTCATTCCTGAACCAGAGCGGCTGCAAACGGATTCACGATCTGATGAAGATGTATTTGCAGCTGTTTGACAAGCATCCGAGCTTCATGCGGCTGCTCGGGGAATTTGATCTGATGCTCGTCAGCGAGGAAGTTCCGAAGGCGATGCTGTACGACTATGAGCGGTCGATCATCAATTTCTATCCGGTTGTGGAGGCATCCTATCTGGCCGGCATCAAGGACGGTTCGATCCGCAGCGACATTGATTTCAAGGTGTTTTATCTGACCTATACGCACGCCATGATGGAGCTGTGCAAGAAGATTCTGCGCGGCGACCTGCTCCCCTCGGACGATTTTGCAGAGGGCAAAACGGAGCTCAATATGCTCATTGACATGGCGGTTTCCTATCTGCGGAAGAATTAAGACTTCTCCTGCGGATCTGTATCCGTCATGTTACGCTCTATAAAATAATGTGAAAGAGGCACTGATGTTTCGTCAGTGCCTCTTTGCTTATTGTGTAAACTCCGCTTTCTCCCGTCGGAGATACCGCTTACACCTTTGTGATCTCGGTGCCCTGACGGGTTTCGCGGATCTGCCAGCCGAGTGCGGCAATCTGATCGCGGAGTGCGTCAGCCTTTGCAAAATCCTTTGCCTTTCGCGCTTCCTTGCGCTGCTCCACGAGCGCCAGCACCTCTGCGGGGATTTCCTGCGTGTCTGCATCGTCGGCAGCCGCCTGCGCATGGCCGATCAGGTCAAGCGAAAGCACCTTGTCAATCTCCGCAATGCACGCCAGCTTTGTCGCAGCGGTCGTTTCCGCTTTCAGCACATCATACAGCACGGTCACGCCCAGCGCCGTATTGAGGTCGTTGTCCATCGCGTCGGTGAAGGCCTTGAGCAGCTCTGCCTTTTTGGCTTCATCCACTGCATCCTGCTCGCTCAGCAGCGTGCGGATCTTCGCAACCAGCTTGTTATAGGCCGTCTGCGCATTCTTCATGTTATCCCATGAGAACACCAGCGACTTGCGGTAATGCGATTGCAGGCAGAAGAAGCGGTATGCCAGCGGATCATAGCCCTTTTCCTCCAGCAGGGACACCGTCAGGAACTCACCCTTGGACTTGCTCATCTTGCCGGTTTCGTCGTTCAGGTGATGCACATGGAACCAGTGCTTGCACCATGCATGGCCGAGCAGCGCCTCGCTCTGCGCAATCTCATTGGTATGATGCGGGAACATGTTGTCGATGCCGCCGCAGTGCAGATCGAGATACTCGCCTGCATATTTCATGCTGATGCAGGAACACTCGATATGCCAGCCCGGATAGCCGAGCCCCCAAGGGCTTTCCCATTTCAGCTCCTGGTCATCAAACTTGGACTTCGTGAACCAGAGCACGAAATCCGCCTTATTGCGCTTGTTTGTATCGCCCTCGACGCCCTCGCGGACGCCGACCTCCAGATCCTCCTCCTTGAAATCAAGGAAGCGGTAATACTGCTCCAGCCTGGAAGTGTCAAAATAGACATTGCCGCCCGCCTCATACGCATAGCCCTTTTCGAGCAGCTTCTGCACGGCGTCAATGAACTCCGCGATGCAGCCGGTCGCGGGCTGCACGACCTCCGGCGTCTTGATGTTCAGCTTGGCACAGTCCGCAAAGAATGCATCCGTATAGAATTTTGCGATTTCCATGACGGTCTTGTGCTCTCGCTTTGCACCCTTGAGCATTTTGTCATCGCCGGTATCGCCGTCCGAGGTCAGGTGTCCGACGTCGGTGATGTTCATGATGCGGAGCACATCATTTCCCGCAAAGCGGAGATACTTGTCGAGAATGTCCTCCATGATGTACGTGCGCAGATTTCCGATGTGCGCAAAGTGGTAGACCGTCGGGCCGCAGGTATACATTTTGACCTTGCCCGGCTCCACTGTTTCAAATGCTTCCTTTTGTCTGGAAAGTGAATTATACAGCAGCATATGCATTGCTCCCTTCATATTTGCCTTTATTATACCACAGTGCGCGGATTTCGTCAATAAGGTTCCGGAAAACAAATGCGGACTTTTTGCGCAGGTTCCCCGCGAATCCGAAAGAAAGCGCCCGCGCTCTCAGCCGCCCGCCGGATAAAACCGCAATAATCAACAAATCCCGCACACAAAAGAGCTAGAAAAGCGCTTGCAATTTCCGGAAGAATATAGTATAATAAAAACAATGCGCCGGATGAACCGGCACAGCGATTTCGTGCAGACTCCGGCAGCGGCCGGAGCGCATCAGCAGAAAGGAAGATGAAGATTATGGACGATTTGCTCCGCAGACAGCTCCAGATCCACGCCTGCAAGATCCGCATGGGCATCATTGAGGGCGTGTACAATGCAAAGTCCGGTCACCCGGGCGGGTCGCTTTCCATCGCGGATGTGCTGACCTATCTCTACTTCACCAGAATGCATGTTTATCCGGATAACCCGGATTTCGCAGAGCGTGACCGCTTTGTGCTCTCCAAGGGACACACCGCTCCGGCGCTCTACGCAACGCTTGCCGAAAGAGGCTTCTTCCCGATGGAGGAGATGAAGACGCTCCGCCACATCGGTGCAGAGCTCCAGGGACATCCCTGCATCTCGATCCCCGGCGTGGATATGAGCAGCGGCTCTCTGGGACAGGGCATCTCCGCTGCTGCCGGCATGGCACTCGCGGGCAAGCACAGATCTGATAACTATCGCGTATACGCTGTCCTCGGCGACGGCGAAATCGAGGAGGGCCAGGTCTGGGAGGCTGCGATGTTCGCGGCACACTACGGGCTCGACAACCTCACCGCGATCGTGGACAACAACGGGCTCCAGATCGACGGCAAAATCACCGACGTCTGCTCCCCGGAGCCGATCCCGGACAAGTTTGCGGCATTCGGCTGGCATGTGATCCAGATGGATGCACATGACTTCGACGACATCGACCGCGCCTTCCGCGAGGCGGAAAAGGTCACCGGACAGCCGGTGGCGATCATTCAGCACTCGACCAAGGGCAAGGGCGTTTCCTTTATGGAAAATCAGGTCGGCTGGCACGGCACCGCGCCGAACACCGAGCAGTACGAAAAGGCCATGGCGGAGCTGACCGCTGAGCTGGAAAGACTGGAGGCGGAAGCATGAGCGATGTGATCAAGAAGGCGACGCGCGAAAGCTACGGCGAAGCGCTGGTCGCAATGGCTGAAAAATACGAAAACCTCGTCGTTCTGGACGCAGACCTCGCTGCTGCGACCAAGACCGGCATGTTCAAGAAGGCATATCCGGACCGTTTCTATGACTGCGGCATCGCGGAAGCAAACATGATGGGCGTCGCGGCAGGTCTGGCGGCAGCGGGCATGATCCCGTTTGCATCCTCCTTTGCGATGTTCGCCGCGGGCAGAGCATTTGAGATTGTCCGCAACAGCATCGGCTATCCGCACCTCAATGTCAAGATCGGCGCAACCCACGCGGGTATTTCCGTCGGTGAGGACGGCGCAACGCATCAGTGCTGCGAGGACATCGCACTCATGCGCACGATTCCGGGCATGACCGTCATCAACCCCGCTGACGATACCGAGGCAAAGGCTGCGGTCGCTGCGGCACTCGCACATGACGGTCCGGTCTACTGCCGCTTCGGCAGACTGGCCGTTCCGGTCATCAACGATCCGGAAACCTACAAGTTCGAGCTCGGCAAGGGCGTGCAGCTCCGTGACGGCAGCGACATCACGATTGTCGCAACCGGCCTGATGGTCAACGAAGCGCTGATCGCAGCGGATACGCTGGCCGGCGAGGGCATCTCCGCACGCGTCATCAACATTCACACGATCAAGCCGCTGGACAAGGACATCATCGTCAAGGCGGCAAAGGAAACCGGCTCAATCGTCACCGCTGAGGAGCACAGCATCATCGGCGGTCTGGGCTCCGCTGTCGCAGAGGCAGTCTGCGAGGCATGCCCGGTTCCGGTGCGCAGAATCGGCGTGAACGACACCTTCGGTCACTCCGGCCCGGCTGTCGATCTGCTCAAGCAGTTCGGCCTGTCGGCGGAGCATATCGCAGAGGTCGTCCGCGAGGCTGTCAAGGCAAAATAAGCATATCATACAGGCTGAGAATGCGCAGTTTCGGTATTGGGCTGCGCATTCAGCTATATGAAACGGAGTTTTTCTATGACCTTTACTGAACTGCGGAAGCAGTATCCGGCATTTGTGTTCCGGGATATTCAGGCGGAATATGTAAACGGGAAACTGGCTGTTTTCTATACCTTTGAGATCGAGGGGCTCGGCAGGTTTGAGCCGTACTGGACATTCCCCTGCGCGCAGCCCGATCTGACCGATCCGGCACTCCGGCGGCTGCTGTTTTCGCTCGGCATGGCGGAACTCGTCAGCTACTGGAAAATCACCTGCTCCCCGGTCGTGCGCATCGGAATGCAGATGACAAAGGAGCAGGCGGACTGGTGGAAACGGCTGTATTTCGGCGGACTGGGCGAGTTCTTCTACCGCAACGGCATTGAAACCGACTTTGACAGCTTCATGACGATCGAATGCGGCGGAGAGCCGCAGGACTTCGGCGCTGCAAAGCAGACGGCGCTTTCCGGGCGGCTGATTCCGGTCGGCGGCGGCAAGGATTCCATTGTCACGCTGAATCTGCTGAAAGCACAGCTCGGGGATGCATATGCCTATCAGATCAATCACCGCGACTCCTCGGAGCAGGCGGCGCTGCTGGCGGGCATCCCGAAGGAACGCATTCTGGAACCGGCGCGAAAGCTGCATCCGAAAATGCTCGAATGCAACAAGCGCGGATTCCTGAACGGGCATACGCCGTTTTCCGCGATTGTCGCGTTCTCCGCGGTGCTGACGGCCTATCTGCACGGGCTCTCAGAGGTCGTGCTCTCCAATGAATCCTCCGCGAGCGAATCGACCGTTTCCGATGCGGAAGTCAATCATCAGTATTCCAAGAGCTATCAGTTCGAGCAGGACTTTTTCGCATATGAGCGGGAATATCTGAAAACCGGAGTCCGGTATTACAGCCTGCTGCGGCCGCTGACGGAATTCCAGATTGCCAGATATTTTGCGTCCTGCGATACGAAATATCACGAGATTTTCCGCAGCTGCAATGCAGGCGCAAAAGAGGACAAATGGTGCGGACACTGCGCGAAATGCCTGTTCGTCGCCGTGATCCTCTCGCCGTTTCTGCCGTATGCGGAAATCGTGCGGCTGCTGGGCTCCGACCTGTTCAATCTGCCGGAGATGGCGCCCGTTTTGCAGGAGCTCTGCGGCGCGCTGCCGAACAAGCCGTTTGAATGCGTCGGCAGCCGGAAGGAGGTCAATCTTGCGCTCTGCCTTGCAATCGCAAACGCGGAACGCAGAGGCGAAGCCCTGCCGCTGCTGCTGAACAGCTACAAACAGTCGCCGCTGTATGCGGAATATGCGGAAGCCGCTGCTGACTTCGGGCAGGAATGGGATCCGCAGCATAATCTGCCGGAGGATCTGGCCGCACTTGTCAGACGCGAGTGCGTGGATAAATTTGCATAAGGAGGAAATATTATGCCGCTGATCGTTGTCAAGGGGTATCCGAAGGACGAAAAGACCAAGCAGGAGGTCGCGGAGGAGATTACCCGCATCTTTACCGAAAAATGGGGCTGCCCGCGTCAGGCAGTCACCGTGAAGATTGAAGAATACGAGCCGGAAATCTGGGCGCGCGAGATCAAGGAAAAGGAAATTGATCCGCACGCGGACGAAATGCTCATCCTCTCCGGAGAGCAGCAGTTTTAAAATATGTACGGAGCATCCCTCCGTGCCGGAGAAAGGCGGATTTGAAACATGGCAGACTTTGTCAGACTGACGGAATCGGATGACTGCATCAGCGTTATCTTTGATATTGAGGATGAACAGGTCATGTCGCTCGGCGAGCGACTCGCGGAAATCTGCGAGGATGCTTACATGAACGGCTATAACTGGGATGCGCTTCTGAACTGCTATCTGCAAAAGAACATGCGCGGGCTGCTGTCCGGCATGGAAACCGACCCCGAGGCCGGAATGTATGCGGCGTACTACGGCACGGACGATGAAGGCCGCGCCCGGGCACAGGCGCTCGCGGAGCTGATCGAAGAGCTGGTCACGGAGGAGAACGAGCTGTGCGGATTCATAGAACAGTACGCTGACGAAATCGAATGGGACTGAACGCATACCCAAAAGCGCTGCACGGAGAACCGGCGGCGCTTTTTTCGTTTTCGGGAAAAATGCCAGTTTTACGCCGAATGTCGTGACGGAAATTTCCTTTATCAGCACTTGCTTTTATTATGAAAATAGAGTATAATAGATATGTATGTAAAAATGTGAGGGAGGTCTTTCCATGTACATCACACTCGCCGCGCTGGCGGATAAGGTTCTGAAGGGCACGGAGAAGCTCGACGGAACCCAGATCACCGCCATGACGATCATCGGCCTTTCCGTTGTGTTCTTCGCGCTGCTGATTCTCGTCATTTTCCTCTACACGTCCGGCTCGTTCTTCAAGGCTGCAAAGCCCGGTCAGAAGCCTGCCGCGGAAACAAAAAAGCAGGCTCCCGCCAAGGCCGCGCCTGCCGCAGCAAAACCTGCAGCAAAACCGGCGGCGCCGAAGGCTGCTGCACCGGCAGAGGATGATTCCGAAGTCGTTGCCGTCATCATGGCCGCGATTGCCGCAATGGGTGCGGCGGACGGAAAGCAGTACCGGATCAAGTCGGTCAGACCTGTTTCGGGCGGCTCCGGCAGATCCGCATGGGCACAGGCCGGCATCGCAGAACTGACAAGACCGTTCTGACAGAGATTGAAAAAGATAAGAAAATTGGAGGACTGAAACCGTGCAAGGCGTTATCGACTTTTTCACAAATACCCTCGGCGGTCTCTGGACAGACTGCGGTCTTCACGCGCTGTTTTCAGAGGGCGGCTGGAAAAACCTCATCATGATCTTAGTTTCCTTTGTGTTCATGTATCTTGCAATCGCAAAGGGCTTTGAACCGCTGCTGCTGCTGCCGATCTCCTTCGGCATGCTGCTGACCAACCTGCCGATGGCAGGGCTCTATCACCCGGAGCTCTGGGTGCTCGTTGACGGACACGTCAACTACGGAGAGGTGCTAAAGGAAGGCGGATTATTGGATATATTGTATCTGGGCGTCAAATTGCAGTTATATCCCCCGCTCATCTTCCTCGGCATCGGATGTATGACTGACTTCTCCCCGCTGATTGCGAACCCCAAGAGCTTCCTGCTCGGTGCTGCGGCACAGGGCGGCATCTTCTTCACCTTTGTTGTTGCAGGTCTGCTCGGCTTTACCGCTGCGGAGGCCGGATCCATTGCGATCATCGGCGGCGCGGACGGCCCGACTGCAATCTATGTTTCCACCAGACTGCTGACCGGCGGCGGCGCCATCACCACGGGTAATATCGCGCTGGCTGCATATACTTATATGGCACTTGTCCCGATCATCCAGCCGCCGATCATGCGTGCGCTGACCTCCAAGAAGGAGCGTTCGGTCAAGATGGAACAGCTCAGAACTGTTTCCAAGACCGAGAAGATCATCTTCCCGATCGCCGTCACGATCATCGTGTCCCTGCTGGTTCCGTCCGCAGCACCGCTTGTCGGTATGCTGATGTTCGGCAACCTGCTCAAGGAATCCGGCGTGGCTGCCAGACTGATCGACACCGCACAAAACGCGCTCATGAACATCATCACGATCTTCCTCGGCGTGTCCGTCGGTGCAACGACCAAGGCTGACCAGATCATCAACCTCAAGTTCGGCGGCGTCATGCTGCTGGGCGTCATCGCCTTCTCGCTCGGCACAACCTGCGGCCTGATCTTCGGCAAGATCATGTACAAGGTCACCGGCGGCAAGGTCAATCCGCTGATCGGCTCCGCGGGCGTTTCCGCCGTGCCGATGGCAGCGCGTATTTCCCAGAAGGTCGGCGCAGAAACCGACCCGACCAACTTCCTGCTGATGCACGCAATGGGCCCGAACGTGGCCGGCGTCATCGGTTCGGCAGTTGCAGCAGGTGTGCTGCTGTCCGTCATCGGATAACACGCACAGCATAACGGTAAAGCGGCGGCATGTGTCTCCGGATCCGGTTTTCGGAGCACGGAGTCCCATGCCGCCTTTGTGCATCCGTCACTTTGAACAGCTTGGAGGCTCATATGAAAGAATATCCGATTGTTGAAACGGTCGATCAGCTGAAAACGCTGCTCGCCGACGTCCGGAAGGCGCAGGAGAAATTCGCTTCGTTCCCGCAGGAAAAGGTCGATGCGATTTTCCGTGCGGCCGCAATCGCGGCGAATCAGGCGCGCATTCCGCTTGCGAAAATGGCGGTGGAGGAAACCGGCATGGGCATCGTCGAGGACAAGGTCATCAAGAATCACTTTGCCTCGGAGTATATCTACAATGCATACCGCGATACAAAAACCTGCGGCGTAATCGAGCGCAATGAGGCGATGGGCACCATGCGCATCGCAGAGCCGATCGGCGTCATCGCGGCGGTCATCCCGACCACAAACCCTACCTCTACGGCGATTTTCAAGACGCTGATTACGCTGAAAACCAGAAACGGCATCATCATCTCGCCGCATCCGCGCGCAAAGGCTTCCACGATTGCCGCGACGAAAATCGTTGCAGAGGCAGCCTACAAGGCCGGTGCGCCGGAGGGACTGATCGGCTGGATCGACAAGCCCTCCCTTGACATGACGAACACCGTCATGCGCTATTCCGACATCATCCTCGCAACCGGCGGTCCCGGCATGGTCAACGCCGCGTATTCCAGCGGAAAGCCTGCTGTCGGCGTCGGCGCGGGCAATACGCCTGCGATTTTTGACGATACCGCGGATATTACGCTGGCGGTCAATTCCGTGATTCACTCCAAGACCTTCGACAACGGCATGATCTGCGCCTCGGAGCAGTCCGTGATCGTGCTCGATAAAATCTACGACAAGGTCAAAAAGGAATTTGCAGCCCGCGGCTGCTACTTCCTGAAGGACAATGAGATCGACAAGGTGCGGCAGACCATCATTATCAACGGCTCTGTCAATGCGAAGATTGTCGGTCAGAAGGCGCATACCATCGGTGAGATCTGCGGAATCAAGGTGCCGGAGGATGCAAAAATCCTGATCGGTGAGGTCGAGGACGTCAGCATCAACGAGGAATTTGCACATGAAAAGCTCTCGCCGGTACTGGCGATGTACCGCGCAAAGGATTTTGAGGACGCCTTGCAGAAGGCCGAGCGTCTGATCGCGGACGGCGGCTACGGGCACACTTCGTCTGTGTATCTCGACGCGGTCAGCGAGCGCGCCAAGATCGACGAAATGGCGTCCCGCATGAAGACCTGCCGCATTCTCGTCAATACCCCGTCCTCGCAGGGCGGCATCGGTGACCTCTACAACTTCGATCTGCGGCCGTCGCTGACGCTTGGCTGCGGCTCGTGGGGCGGCAACTCCGTCAGCGAGAACGTCGGCGTCAAGCATCTGCTCAACATCAAGACTGTTGCCGAGAGGAGAGAGAATATGCTCTGGTTCCGTGCGCCGGAAAAGGTCTATATCAAGCAGGGCTGTCTGCCCGTCGCGCTCGATGAGCTCGGCAAGGTCATGGGCAAAAAGCGCGCGTTCATCGTGACGGACAGCTTTCTGTTCAAAAACGGCTACACCAAGCCGATTACCGATAAGCTGGAATCGCTCGGCATCGTCCACAGCACCTTCTTTGAGGTCGCGCCGGATCCAACGCTCGGCTCCGCGAAAAAAGGCGCGGCCGTCATGACCGCGTTTGAGCCGGACGTAATCATTGCCGTCGGCGGCGGCTCCGCGATGGACGCCGCAAAGATCATGTGGGTGCTCTATGAGCATCCGGACGTCGATTTCATGGATATGGCAATGCGCTTCTGCGATATCCGCAAGCGTATCTATACGTTCCCGCACATGGGCGACAAGGCTTATTTCATTGCGATTCCGACCTCCGCGGGCACCGGCTCCGAGGTCACGCCGTTCGCGGTCATCACCGACGAGGAATCCGGCGTCAAGTATCCGCTGGCGGACTACGAGCTGATGCCGAAAATGGCAATCGTGGACTGCAACATGATGAAAACCGCGCCGAAGGGGCTGACATCCGCATCCGGCATTGACGTTGCGACACATGCGCTGGAGGCATATGCTTCGATGATGGCGACCGATTACACGGACGGCCTTGCAGCCCGCTCGCTGAAGCTGGTGCTGGAGAATCTGCCGCGCACCTATCAGAACGGCGCAAAGGATGAAAAGGCGTGGGAGAACATGGCGAATGCCGCGACGCTCGCCGGCATGGCCTTTGCAAATGCGTTCCTCGGCGTCTGCCATTCCATGGCGCACAAGCTGGGCGCATTCCACCACATCCCGCACGGCGTTGCAAATGCGCTGATGCTGGAGCAGGTCATGCGGTTCAACGCTGCGGAGGTTCCGCCGAAAATGGGTACCTTCCCGCAGTACGGCTATCCGCACACGCTGGCACGCTATGCGGAAATCGCGGCAGCCGTCGGCATGAAGGGACGCACCGACCGCGATAAATTTGAAGCACTGATCAAGGCGCTCAATGAGCTGAAAGCGACGATCGGCATTCCGGACAGCATCAAGGCGTGGGGCATTGACGAGGAGGATTTCCTCAACCGTCTGGATGCGATGTGCGAGCAGGCCTTCGACGATCAGTGCACCGGTGCAAATCCGCGTTATCCGCTGATCAGCGAAATCCGTCAGATGTATCTGAATGCATATTACGGCAACAACAGTGAGCCGGTATAAAAGGGGGTTATCTTATGGTTTACAAGCAGGAACAGGTCATTGCAACCCGTCCGAAAAAGGTCGTGTACCGCGACGGCGACACCGTCGTCAAGCTGTTCGATCCGGAATATTCCAAGGCGGCTGTCCTGAACGAGGCGCTCAATCAGGCGCGCGTGGAGGAAACCGATCTGCATATCCCGCAGCTGCTTGAGGTATTCAAGGTAGACGGCTGCTGGGCAATCCGTTCGGATTATATCGAGGGCAAGACGCTCCAGCAGCTCATGGACGAGAATCCGGAAAAGCTGGACGAATATCTGGAGCAGTTCGTCGCGCTGCAAATGGAGATTCACACCAAGCGCGCGCCGCTGCTGACCAAGCTCAAGGATAAGATGCACCGCAAGATCAGCGATTCCAAGTTTGAGGCGACGATCCGCTTTGAGCTGCACACCCGCCTGGAGGGTATGCCGAAGCACAAGAAGGTCTGCCACGGCGATTTCAACCCGTCCAACGTCATCATCACCCCGGACGGCACGCCGTTCATCATTGACTGGGCACATGCCACACAGGGCAATGCCTCTGCGGATGTTGCGCGGACGTATCTGTATCTGACGCTGCACAACGGCGAGGCCTTTGCAAAGAAGTATCTCAAAACCTTCTGCAAAATGAGCGATACGGCGTTGCAGTATGTGCAAAACTGGATGCCGATTGTCGCGGCGTCCCAGTCCGTCAAGGAGAACAGCCCTGAGGAATTCGCACTGCTCTCCCGCTGGGTCAACGTCGTAGACTACGTCTGAACGGGGCATTGCCGCCGGACTGCGGAAAATAAGAGAGAACGGGCGCTGACGGAAACAGTCGGCGCCCGGTTCTGCTTGTTGAGAAAGCGGTATCTCCGATGGATTTGTAATGGGGGGCACTGCCCCATCCCCCGCCAATGGGATAGAATCCGGCGGCTCTTTCAGCAGGGATAAGGGAACAGCGCAACGCAGAAAATCCCGTTTGCGCGTACAATAATCCCCGGGAGTGAATACTTTGCGGTGTTTATGAGCGTTTCCGGTGCTCCAAGACAAAAGTTTTGGCCGAGCTTTTTCAAAAGCTCGCGGGTCGGGGGCAGAGCCCTCGTCGCCTGTCGCAACGGGCGAAACTCCCCTGCGTTCAAGCGCACGCGGGCTTGGGTGCCTGTAAGAGAGGCACCCATTCCTGAATAGCATCCGTGAAGCGGATACCGCTTTATATCATACGCCCTGATTATCCGCGTGCAAAAATCCCGTTCCTCTTGACGCGGCAGCGTTTGTTGTGGTATAATATGATTGCGTATTATGGGTTCTTCCGCAATGCGCAAACGAATCTGAATGGAAAGGGGAAACGAACCATGTCGTTTGACCGTCTGATTGCAAAGATTATCAGTATGAAAAATCCGACCGTTGCAGGTCTTGATCCCAAGCTGGAATATGTCCCGGAGTACATCCGGAAGAGCTTTCTGGAGGAGGACGGCGAAACGCTCAAGGCGGCTGCCAAGGCGATTTTCCGCTACAACCAGATGCTGATTGACGCGCTGTGCGACATCGTCCCGGCGGTCAAGCTCCAGGCTGCTTACTATGAAATGTACGGCCATCACGGTGTCAAGACCATGGAACGCACGATCCGCTATGCCAAGTTGAAGGGCATGTACGTCATCACGGATGCAAAGCGCAACGACATCGGCGCAACCATGGAGGCGTATACCGCGGCGCATCTCGGCTCCTGCGTCATCGGCACGACCGAATGCGAGCCCTTCGGTGCGGACGCGCTGACCGTCAACGGCTACCTCGGCACAGACGGCATCTCCCCGCTGCTGGGCGTCTGCCGCGAAAAGGACAAGGGCATCTTCGTGCTCTGCAAGACCTCGAATCCGTCCTCCGGCGAATTCCAGGATCTCCTGATTGACGGCGTGCCGCTCTATGCAAGAATGGGCGACAAGTGCGAGGAATGGGGCGCGGATACCGTCGGCACCTACGGATACAGTGCTGTCGGCGCGGTCGTCGGAGCGACCTATCCCGAGCAGCTCGTTGAGCTGAGAAAGCGTCTGCCGCACACCATGTTCCTGGTGCCTGGCTACGGCGCACAGGGCGGCGGTGCCGCAGGCATCGCAGGCGGCTTTGACGAGAACGGCCTCGGCGCTGTGGTCAACAGCTCCCGCGCAATTCTCTGCGCGTATAAAAAGGAAGGCTGCGACGAGCGCGACTTTGCAGGCGCCGCAAGACGCGAAGCGCTGCGCATGCGTGAGGACCTGACATCCTATATCGCACTCAAATGACGGACGATCCGCTGCCGCACACCCGCCGCATTCATGCCGTAATCCGGCAGGGCGGGAAATTTCTGATGCTGTACAGCAAAGTATACAGCTATTACAAATTCCTGCACGGCGAAATGCAGGAGAGCGAAACGCCGGAGCAGGCACTCTGCCGCATCGTTCCGGCGCAGACCGGTCTGACAGTCTGCCCCGAAAGCATCCGGCCGTGCTGCAAGGTGGAATATCATCCCGCGGACGGTAATTTGCAGGAGCATCTGTACTTCCGGTGCAGCGTCAGCGGCGAACGCACCGCCGGATCCCCGGATGACCGGTTTGCGCTGACGGCAATCTCCCGCGGGCAGGCACTGCAAACGAACCGGCAGTCCGGTCACGGTTTGCTGTCGGATGATGCCGCGTTCCGTGCGATGCTGAAACGCGAAAACCTCGCGCTGCAAATGTACCCGCGCCTGACACCGCTGCAAAGCGGCGGCATTGCGCTGGCTGTGTCGCTGCTGTTCCCGCTCGTCACGGGGCTGTATCTGCTGGCGAACGGCTTTCACAGCCCGACGGACGGCGGAACTGTGACCGGCAAGGACGCATTTGCACTCGGGTTCATCTTCGGATGCGTTCCCGCCGTACCGGCGGCGGTCATCAGTCTGATCTGGATGATCGGCAACCGGAAACGGCCCGCCCACGGAATCTATACGGTGAAAGACGATGAAACAGGAACAGAACACGGATGAAAAGCGGCGGATTCCCTTTGAAATCTGAGATACCGCCTGCGGCATCTCAGCAGACAGAACCATAAGCATAATCAAGGATAACATAACATCATGAAAACAGTCAAACGGTTTTTTATCTGGTTTGCCGCAATGCTGGCAGTCATTCTGATCGCCGATGCAGCAGGCGGCGCGCTGCTCTATTTTGCAGGCAAAAGCTCTCTGACCGGAGCCCTGAGCGGATACGCGAAAAAAATGACGTTTCCGCTTGCGGAACCGCAGAACGAAGACGACGAAAAAAAGAACGGCGGCATTCTGATGCTCCGTTCCTCTATGAGCGACTATACAGAAGAAATCCGCACCGGACTCGTCGGAAATTTCACGTTTTCCAACTGCACATTTGATGTCGCAGACATTGTGCTGAACCGCGAAGGCCGGCATGCACTCTCGAGCGGCATCTTTGCAATGGTATACAGTGACCGCGGCGAAAGCGGTGACTGGGTTCGGCACTGCTTCGGGCTGATCCGTGTCAATGAGCTTGCGCAGATGCCCGAAGCCGCAGCGCTTGCAGATGCGCTGAAGCAATATCCGGACAGCCCTCTGCGGCTGGACGCATACAAGATCGAAAACAATAAGGTCACGCCGGTTTCCGTCACACTGCTGGACGAATCCGGCGCAGCATTGCAGACCGTGACATTTGCCGCTGACGGCGATATCATCCGTGCAGATAACTGTTATATCTATAACAAGGAATCAACACCGGCGGATGATGAAAGCACAAACGCGCTTCTCTGGAAGCTGCAATGTGCGCAGGCGGGTGAACGCCCGGCCGACCGTCTTGCTCAAAAATATGAGGAAAAGCTGCCGGCCGGCACAGATTCCTACGAGAAAGACAGTGTTCACTTCGGCGTCTGTACGGCTGCATTTGTTCACAGCGAAATCATTGACGGCAATGCACTCGTCATCGTGGAGCAGTTCACCTATACCAAAGGTGTGATCTTTTACAGCATTCTCCTCGGCGCGGTTGTGACAGCCGTTCTGCTGATTGTCTGGCTCGCGCAGTCCAAAAAGGCGAAATATTGAAAAAGAATATGAAGCAGGAACAGAACGCGGCTGACATGCGGATGCTTTTCAAGCTCGATACGAAGGATTACGTAACCGGCGGTACCGTCACGCGGCGGCCGTCCGTGCGCGGAATCATTGTGCGGGACGGGCGGCTTGTCATGGTACACAGCCTGAAATACGATTACTATAAATTCCCGGGCGGCGGCATCGAAGCGGATGAATCGCATGAAGACGCGCTGATCCGCGAGGTGCGCGAAGAAACGGGAATGACCGTTCTCCCCGGCAGCATCCGGCCGTTCGGTCTGGTGCGCAGGATTCAGAAGGGACACCGCGAGGACATCTTTTTGCAGGAGAATTTCTATTACTTCTGCGCAGTATCCGATGCGCCCGGTGCGCAGGCGCTGGACGATTACGAGGCGGACGAACAGTTCACTCCGGAGTCTGTTTCCGCAGGCGGCGCGCGCATCACAAACCTGACGCATCCGCACGGCAGCAAGGCGGAGGATCCGCAGTTTCCGGTCATGCTGGACCGGGAAAACCGCGTTCTGATGCTTTTGCAGACAGAATATCCGGCAGTTTTTGCCTGAAAGTGGTGGAATATGAAACAAGACAAGTATACCGAAAAGCTGACATACCGTGTCCGTTCGATGGAACAGCTCACGGCTGCGGCATGGAGCATGGTGATCGAATGTCCGGACGTCGCCGCAAAGGCACAGCCGGGACAGTTTGTCAATCTGCTGCCGGACGGCGGCTTCACGCTCCGCAGACCGATCTCGATCTGCGGCATCGACAAAGAGCAGGGGACGCTCCGCATCGTCTTTGAGGTGCGCGGCAAGGGCACAAAGGTGCTCTCTGATCTGCGCGCAGGCGACACGATCAATATGCTTGCGCCGCTCGGACACGGCTTTGCGCTCCCGGAACAGGACGCCCGCGTGATTCTGGTCGGCGGCGGCATCGGCACACCGCCCATGCTCCCGCTTGCGCAGTATTCCGGCAAAAACGCCGTCGTGATCTGCGGCTTCCGCAATAAGGACGCTGTGATTTTGCAGGACGATTTCGCCGCGGCCGGTGCAAAGACAATTCTCTGCACGGACGACGGCTCCGCGGGACGGTACGGCCTTGTGACGCTCCCGCTGGAGGAGGAGATCAAAGCGGAAAAGCCCGCGCTGATCTGCGCCTGCGGCCCGACGCCGATGCTGAAAGCAACCGCCGCACTCGCAAAGACCTATGAGATTCCGTGCCAGGTTTCCCTGGAGGAGCGCATGGGCTGCGGCATCGGTGCATGTCTGGTCTGCGCGTGCCGCACACTGGACGAGCACGGCGCGGAGCAGTATCAGCATGTCTGCAAAAACGGCCCCGTTTTCAACGCGCAGGAGGTGATCTGGTAATGGCTGATCTGTCTGTCAAAATCTGCGGCATCCCGTTCAAGAATCCGGTCATTCCGGCATCCGGCGTGTTCGGATACGGCCGCGAATATGAGCAATACTATGATCTGTCAAGGCTCGGCGGCATCTCGACAAAGGGTACGACCGGCACAAAGCGCACCGGCAATCTGCCGCCGCGCGTCGCGGAAACGACAATGGGCATGCTCAATTCCGTGGGACTGCAAAACCCCGGCATTGATGCGTTCATTGAAAACGAGCTGCCGCATCTGCTTGCCTGCGATACGGTGATCCTTGCGAACATCGCGGGCTCGACCGCGGACGAATGCGCAGAGGTCGCCGCCAAGCTGGACAAGACCGATGTCCACATGATCGAACTGAATATTTCCTGCCCGAACGTAAAGCAGGGCGGCGCCGCATTCGGCACCTCCTGCGAAGCGGCCGCGCAGGTGACAAAGGCCGTCCGGCGCGCAACGAAAAAGCCGCTGTGCGTCAAGCTGAGCCCGAATGTCACAAGCATCACGGAAATTGCAAAAGCCGTTGAGGCCGAGGGCGCCGACGCGCTCTCGCTGATCAACACGCTGCTCGGCATGCGCATTGACCTGCGCACAAGAAGGCCGATCCTGCACAACAATATGGGCGGCTTTTCGGGGCCGGCGGTGTTCCCGGTCGCGGTGCGCATGGTCTGGCAGGTCGCAAATGCAGTCAGCCTGCCGGTGATCGGCATGGGCGGCGTGATGTCCGGCGAGGACGCCGCAGAGCTTATGATGGCCGGTGCATCGGCGGTGCAGGTCGGCACGGCAATCGTGCAGGATCCCTACGCCCCGCTGCGCATCATTGACGAGCTGAACGACTGGCTCGACAGCAATCATATCGCCTCAGCCGCAGAACTGACGGGAAGCGTGAAGCCGTGGTAATTTTCGTCACAGGAGGGCGATACCATGAAAAAGAAAGCTGTTTCTGTTATTTGCGCGTTTGTTTTGACCGCCTGCTGCTTGCCGATGCAGGCACAGGCAAAGGTTATTGAGCCGGAGGTTGTCAAAACAGAACGCTGGACGACTTCCTATTATATTGATGATGATATTGACACGCTTTATCCGTATATTCAGTGTGAAGCGGATATTTACAATGACGGAACAATCTGGTTGTACATGTGGAACACGCATGAATGGGATGGGTTTGCGACCGTTTCCCATACAGTGACATTAGTCGATACGCACATCTACCCAGCCAACAGTGGCGAATTCGCTGCAAAAAGCGGAGAGAGCATAATTCTTAATGAGCGCAGTTATAAAGCAACCCCAGATACAGATATTACTAATATTGATTTAAGCTACTGCCCGGCAGAATATTACGTTCTTTTGGAAAAAGGTGGTTGCTATGGATTTGAAGGATACCTTGGTAGACAAATCATTGCAAACGTATATTTATCGTCTTCTGGTGGAGGAGGACAATCTGGTGGCAGCATTGCACGTATGAAGTGGTCAACTCCGCTGCCCAAAATCAATACATACAGTTCCAGACCAAACGGCAACCCCAATTATAAATTGATACCGAGTGTTGACCCTACCAGCACATACAAATTCCGGCTGTACGGCCACGACATCACAATCACACCGGAACTGCTCTCCGGCAATGTTGTTGCCACGCCGCAGCTGACCGAGCAGGAAGAATACATCAAAAAGCTGGAAGCGGAAAACGCGGCGCTGAAAGCCGAAAACGAAAAGCTGAAAACACAGCTGAGCGCACTGAGTAACTCCAAATTCTGCGACATCAACGGTGACAATCTGGTCGATGTGGCAGACGCACAGCTGGTGCTGAAATATTATACCGAAACGGTCGCGGGGCTCACAGAGGATCCGATCGAAGTCTGGTATACCAAACGAAATACAATAACGGGGTGAATCACTGTGAAATCAAGCCGCAGGCCGCGCATTTCCGGTGCGGTCTATGAATAATGCCGCAGTTACAACAGTCTACCTGATCCGCCACGGTGAGGCGGAGGGCAATGTCCTGCCGTATTTTCAGGGCACTGCCGATACAAAGCTGACCGAAAAAGGCCGGGCGCAGGTCGCATATCTGGCAGAGCGCTTCCGGGAGATTCCGCTGGATGCGGTCTATTACAGCCCGTGGCACCGCGCAAAGGAAACCGCCGAGGCCGTCAACAAATACCATGATCTGCCGCTGATTCCGGAATACGATCTGCATGAGATCAACGGCGGCGACTGGGAGGGCGTGCCGGTCGTCGAGCTGTGCGGAAAATTCCCCGCCGAGTTTGAGATCTGGAAAAACCGCATCTGGGATTTTCAGGCGCCGAACGGCGAAAAAATGACGCAGGTATATCAGCGCATGGCGGAGGCCGTCACGCGCATTGCGAAGGCGAATCCCGGAAAGACAATCGCCGTCTGCTCGCACGGCTGCGCGATCCGCAATTTCCTCTGCTATGCTGAATTTGACGACATCACGCGGCTGAATGACGTCGGCTGGGCGGAAAATACCGCCGTGTCGCAGCTGACATACGATGCGGAAAGCGGCTGGCGGCTCGTGATGAAGAACAGCGCCTCGCATCTGCCGAAGGAGCTGCTCTCCGCGGACAATCCCGCGTGGGCAGCCGACCGTGAGGAGGATGCGGAATGATTATATTCGGCGTAGATTTCGGGGATACGCGCACCGGCTGGGCGGTCTGTGACCGTTCCGAGATGCTCGCCTCCCCCGTCAGCGTGCTGACCGAGAAAAACTTTCTGCACTGCGCAGAGAAAACCGCCGAGGCCGCAAAAAATGCCCGCGCCGAGCTGATCGTCGTGGGGCATCCGGTCAATATGGACGGCAGCCGCGGGCCGCGCGCACAGAAATGCGCTGACTTCGCGGAGATTCTCCGGGAAAAAAGCGGCATTCCCGTTGTGCTCTGGGATGAGCGCTGCACGACGGTTTCCGCGCATCAGATTCTCAACGTCACGAACACGCGCGGCAAAAAACGGAAGTCCGTTGTGGACGCCGTCGCCGCCGTGCTGATTCTGGAAAGCTACCTTGCATACCGGAAAGCGGTGCCGCAGACTGAATCCTGACAGCAGCACCGCCCGCCGGATCCGCTGCTCAGTGCAGAAGCTCTGCAACACCGTCCATGACGGCACCGACCGCCCGGACGGCTCTGGCCGTTCTGCGCTTGAGCCGCTTGCGCTCGCTGCTCCCGGCGCTGCTCAGCAGATACCCTGCCATGCCCGCCGCCGCGCCGAGCGCCATACCCTTTGCGATTGCCTGAAGCTGCATGATCTCGCTCCTTTCCCTGTGGGACAGTCCTATCATGCCGCAGCAGTCCGCCGCTATGCGGTGCGGCTGCAACATTACAGAAAAAGGAAGTATTATCTTGCATAAGCTGCATCTTGTCCTTGTTGAACCGCGCATTCCCCAGAATACCGGCAGCATCGCGCGCACCTGCGCGGTGACGGGCGCGGCCCTGCATCTGATCCACCCGCTCGGGTTCCGGATCGACGATGCCAAGTTAAAGCGCGCCGGTCTGGATTACTGGGATAAGCTGGATATTTTTCACCATGATAATCTGGATGCGTTTTTTGCTGCGTATCCCGCCGCAGGTACGGAAAACCCGTATTTCTATTTCACCGCAAAGACCGGCACGCTGTATACCGACGTCGTCTATCCGGAAGAAACATTCCTGTTCTTCGGACGGGAGGATACCGGGCTGGATGATGCAATCCTTGCGGCGCATCCGGAACGCTGCGTGCGCATCCCGATGCGGGAAACCCTGCGCTGTCTGAATCTGTCAAATTCGGTTGCCGTCGCCGCTTATGAGGTGCTCCGGCAGCATGATTTTGAAGGCCTCACCCGTGACGGAAGATATGCGAAAGCGGGATGGGAGCCGGAAACACCCAGAGCATATGATATCAGCCAGATCTGAGAAAGGAACAAAATTATGCTGAAACAAAAAATCAAACTGATGACAGATTCTGTCAGCGATATATCCAAAGAGCGTGCGGAGGCACTCGGCATCCATTTGCTGTATATGCCGATCACGGTCGAGGGCAAGGCGCTCCGTGAGGAGCTGGACTTCACCAAAGAGGAATTCTACGGGATGATTGACAACGCCAGGGAGTACCCTTCCACCGCGCAGATCACGCCGTTTGAGATTCTGGAGGCATATGAGAAGATTGCGGAGGAGGGCTATACCGATCTGGTTTTTGTGACGATCGGCTCCGGCGGCTCCGGCACCTATGCAAATGCCGTCATGGCAAGAGAGCAGTTCTACGATGCGCATCCGGAATCGGAGGATCGCCTGAAAATTCATCTGGTGGACGGCCGCAACTATACGGCAACCTACGGCTATGCGGTCACGGAGGCCGCCAAGAAGCTCGCGCGCGGCGCAGGTGTTTCGGAGCTGCTGGATTATCTGGAGGACTGGACAACGCATGCCGGACTTTACTTTGTGCCGATGACGCTGAAATACGTCAAGCGCTCCGGCAGAGTGAGTGCAGCAGCCGCCTTTGCCGGTGAGCTGCTCGGCCTAAAGCCGTTCTGCCGGATCTGCAACTGCAAGTCCAGCGTGATCCAGAAAATCCGCGGCGAGCAGAATATCATCCCGAAAATGGTCGAGGTCGTCAAGGCAGATATCCAGCCGCATTCGCCTTATCTTGTCATGCAGGGCGCGGATACAGAGATTGCAAAGGAGTTCGGTGCGGCGCTGACCAAAGCACTCGGCTACCCGCCGGAGGCTTACTGGAATATCGGTGCTGCAATCTGCTGCAACGCGGGGCCGCATGTGTTCGGCTTTGTGATCAAACGCAAAGAAGCCGACGCAGACTGAGGCGGCAGCGCCCCATTAAAAATCCATCGGAGATACCGCTTTCCCGACAAACCGACATCCCCGCAGGCAATCCCTGCGGGGATGTTTGTTTTCACTTGCTGCGTTCGGCCGGAATCCCTGCGCGAAGCTCCGGAAAACAGAAAAATTTTGCAAGAAAGCACATGCCGCCTGAGAAATTCCTCCTCTCGTCTTGCGTTTTGTGCGATTTTGTGCTATAATAAAAGGACAAGTATACGAAAGGGGAAACTACTTATGCATGAACCGTATTACCTGACAACTGCGATCGCATACACATCGCGCAAGCCGCATATCGGAAACACCTACGAGATCGTCATGACCGATGCGCTGGCACGGTTCCGCAGGATGCAGGGCTATGATGTATATTTCCTGACCGGCACGGATGAGCACGGCCAGAAGATTGAGGAAATCGCAAAGGAAGCCGGCATTACGCCGCAGGAGCACGTCGATAAGATCGCCGGTGAAATCCGCTCGATCTGCGACCTGCTCAATACCTCCTACAATCAGTTTATCCGCACGACCGATCCGAAGCATACCAAGACCGTACAGGATATTTTCCAGCGCCTGTATGACCAGGGCGACATCTACAAGGGCGAGTATGTCGGCAAATACTGCACGCCCTGCGAGAGCTTCTGGACGGAGTCACAGCTTGTGGACGGCAAATGTCCCGACTGCGGCCGCGAGGTGCGCGACGCAAAGGAGGAGGCCTACTTTCTGAAGCTGTCCAAGTATCAGGGCTGGCTGGAAGAATACATCGAAACGCACCCGGATTTCATCTATCCGGAGGCGCGCAAAAAGGAAATGCTCAACAACTTCATCAAGAAGGGCCTGCAGGATCTCTGCGTGTCCCGTTCGACGGTCAAGTGGGGCATTCCGGTTCCGTTTGATCCGGAGCATGTCATCTATATCTGGATCGACGCGCTCTCAAACTATATCACCGCGCTGGGCTATGACGCCTACGGGAACCACGGTGAGCTGTTCAAAAAATACTGGCCGGCGGATGTCCACATCATCGGCAAGGACATTGTCCGGTTCCACAGCATTTACTGGGTTATCATGCTGCACTGTCTTGGCGTGCCGATCCCGAAAAAGGTATTCGGCCACCCGTGGATGCTGTTCGGCAGCGACAAGATGAGCAAATCCCGCGGCAATGTCATCTACGCGGATGAGCTGGTGGAAAAGTTCGGCGTGGACGCCGTCCGCTACTACCTGCTCTCCGAGATGCCGTTTGCACAGGACGGCTCCATCACCTACGAAACCATGATCGAGCGCTTCAACTCCGACCTTGCGAACACGCTGGGCAACCTCGTGAACCGCACCGTTGCGATGGTCAATAAATATTTCGGCGGCATCATTCCGGATGCGGATACAATCGCCGCAGCACCGGCTGAGGACTGCGACGCAGACCTGAAAGCCGTCGCGGAGGGCACCGCTGCGAAGATGACCGAACTGCTCGACAGCTTCCATGTCAGTGACGCGGTCGAGTGCGTCATGGCGCTGGCCAGCCGCTGCAACAAGTACATCGACGAAACCGCACCGTGGGTGCTCGCAAAGGACGAGGCCAACAAGCCGCGCCTTGCAAAGGTCATGTACAACCTGCTCTCCGGCATCCGCATCATCGGCGGACTGTTAAAGCCCTTTATGCCGGAAACCGCAGAGAAAATCCTTTCTCATACGCCTCTCTCCGATGAGGTCGCAGCGATTGAACGGGAAATCGACCGTTGCGCCGTATTCGGCGGCGTGAAGCACGGCGCTTCCGTCGGTGAGGCAAAGCCGATGTTCAACCGCATCAACGCGGAGGAGTTCATCGCAGAGATGATCGCGGCGCATCAGGTGCCTGCCGCGGAGGAAGCACCGGCCGAGCCGGTCGCTCCGTTTGCGGAGGAGATCACGATTGACACCTTTGCGAAGTCGGACATCCGCGTGGCAGAGGTGCTCGCCTGCGAAAAGGTCAAGAAATCCGGCAAACTGCTCTGCTTCCGGCTGTTTGACGGCATCGGGGAGCGGCAGGTCGTTTCCGGCATCGCCAAATGGTACAAGCCGGAGGACTTAGTCGGCAAAAAGGTCTTTGTCGTCGCCAACCTGAAACCCGTGACGCTCTGCGGCGTCGAGAGCTGCGGCATGATCTGCTCTGCCGAAGGCCCCGACGGCAAGATCACGCTGCTGATTGCTGACGACAGCATTGCACCGGGCAGCCGCCTCTGCTGAACGGAGAATCCGTTCCAGCGGCACATTCCCGTATTGTATGATTACCCTGCGCTGTGGAGTACCCCGCATTCTGTCACGCCCTCAAAAATCATTTCACTGCATATTATGCAGCAGGAGGTTGATTTATGAAGCTGCTGAAAAAGCTCGCCGTGATTACGGCAGCGGCACTCTGCGCAAACGGTATTATCCCCGCGGCAGCGGCGGACGATGCTGTCATGACATTCCGCATGGCTGCGGAAACAGATACCGTCACCACGGATCAGCTCGCTGACGGCGATGTGACCGTACACGGCGGCCTGTACGTTGACAATTACACCGGTCTGACCAGTATGCGCATGATGCTGAAAAGCGACGCGCCGATCGTGATCGAAAACGGTGGATTTACGGTCGATCCGGAGAGGATGGATGCAGGCGGACAGCCGATGCACCTGCTTTTTGCAGAGCACGCGGATGCTACCTATACGCAGCATTCGGACTTCACCGGCGAGGACAATATCATCCTTTGGTACGCAAAGAATTACACCAAGGATGCGATTGCGAATATCAATGACCCGGCAAGCTCGTTTGTGGATTTTGACGTCCGCATTCCGCAGGATACGCCCCCGGGCGATTACAGCATCTATATCAGCACGGCGATTCAGTACAATGCGGCCGGATTGATGGAGGAGGACTTCTTCGCTTACTGCCGCGGCGATCAGATGGTGCTGGATGAAAACATCATTCTGGAGCCGTTTACGATCCATGTGCAGGATCCTGCGGATACCACAGAGCCCGTTGTAACGACAACGGAGCCGGAGGTTACCACAACGGAACCGGAAACCACTGCCGCAACGTCTACAACTGCGGCATATGCGCTGATGCTTGCGGTGGAACCGGGCGGAAAGCGCGAATATCTCTGCGGTGAGCAGCTGGATCTTTCCGGTATCACTGCTTCTGTCTATTCGGGATCGTCCGGATGGGAAGGCTATTATTATACCGTCAGTGCGCAGCCGATTACCGGGCCGTACTTTACGGTCGATGCGTCTGCGTTTGATCCGGATAAGCCGGGAACATACCGCGTGATCGTCTATTACGCGGCCGACCGCTCCGTCAGCGGAGAATTTACGGTCATTGTACGGCAGCCTGAAACCACGACGTCCACAACCACCACGACATCCACAACCACCACGACGTCCACAACCACCACGACGTCCACAACCACCACGACGTCCACAACCACCACGACGTCCACAACCACCACGACGTCCACAACCACGACGTCCACAACCACCACGACGTCCACAACCACCACGACGTCCACAACCACCACGACGTCCACAACCACCACGAC
>JAEEGL012020536.1_pt1 | contig 43504 bp, 29 predicted proteins | sample 9134231 | NCBI WGS metagenome assembly JAEEGL01 (sample SAMN16246548, study PRJNA631951) | gut metagenome | biome: gut microbiome; feature: rumen; material: fiber-attached | host: Bos | place: Iran: Karaj | collected 2018-10
AAAAACAGATCAGGCGATAGTTTTCAAAGCGACGGATACTTATGAACAGTCGACAAGCGAGCAGTACGTCTGCTTCGGATCGTACGACGTCGCAGGGGATTATAAGCCTTATCTAACTATTACGTATATCATTGTGAACTCAGTTGGAATACAGGCAGAATCGACGAAGGTATTAACCGGAAGCGTTATATATCTGGACGCAATAACATCCCCAACCGGGTTGCCTGTAACCTGGAGCTCGTCTAACAACTATATTGCAACAGTCTCACAGAACGGTGTTGTAACCGGCGTCAGGACCGGAGTCGTAACAATAACAGCGCAGTGCGCAGATGCTTTTGATACGTGTACGATATCGGTCGTGCCGCTTGAAGACGGAGTTTACAGAATACAGAACCTTGATAACTCTAAATATCTTACCGACGGAGGAGGTGCGGGACCGATTCTGAGTAACCTTTCAAGCAGTTCCAGAAACCAGATGTGGCTTGTAAAGAACGTCAGCGGAACGACCAGATACACCTTAAATCCTTTAAGCTGCACTACCGTTGAGTATTCCGGAACGGATTACGGGTTGATTGGAGGATATGAAGAGAACGATACAGGCGTTTTTATTGACAGCATATCCAACGGCAGCGCATCGTTTGCCTTTGGAGAATGGTTCATAAGCGGGAATGCCGTATCCGGATACAGGATCGTTTCGTATGCGGCTGATGATTATGATATCATGGTCAGAAACAGCAGCGGAAACGGTGTCGAACTTGAATACGAAGAAGATTTGATGGAAGAGGAAGACCCGGTTGATCTGTGGAATATTACTTTTCAAAGTTCAATATCTTATACGTCATTATCTTCGTCCGTAAATTCATTATCTTCATTTCAATCCGGTAAACTGAACTGGCTTCCGTTTATTGCGTCGATTAACAGTAATGCCGCAGATCAAAGGGCGACTTTTCATTCGCTTGACAGTTCAAAAGTAGCTGTTTCGCAAATTGGAATTATTACTGTTTACGATAACTGTCCGGGCAATTCTTCAGTTTTGGTTAATGCATCGTGCGGTAACAGCACGGTTAGTATTACAGTTTCAACGTTAGCGTATGGCGCTTTTTCATGGAACAGTGATTACTATGTTGAAAACGGACGTATAAATATGAACGGGAGAATTGTTTGGCTTGATAAACAAGACAATCAGTTGCTTTCCTTGTCTGGTTCAAGCGGCCTGTCTTTTGTGGCATATAATAGCAGTTCTTTCGTTCACGAATGGAGACTTCTCGGGACCGGAAACGAAATTCAGCTTCAAAACGTTGTAAGCGATCAGGTGCTTAAAGTTCAATCGCCGGTTGTAGAGGATGGGTCTTCCGTTGCTCTGAGCACAAAAACTGATTCAATTGGGGAATATTTCAGATTTGAGCGAATCGGAAACGGAAATCAGTATATTATTACTACCAAAAGCAGCGGATATACTTGCGCACTTGCATACAACAGCAATACAGGAAGTATATATCAAACGAACAGGATAAATACTCAACTTTTGCTTAAATTCCGTATAAGAGAAGGCGGATGCTCAATGCTACCGTCTGGTTATTATTGCTTAGGGAATCCATTTATTACAACAAGTTATTCACCTGAATATTACTATTTCTATCTTTCTGAAAGAATTGACTATCAAAATGGGAATAGCTTTTATTATCCTTTACTGGATTTTTGTTCGCGTGATAAATCATTTCCTAAATGGTTAATTAATTATGTTGGGAATGGCTATTACGAAATTATTTCGGTTGGTGATAATCAATTTGCAAGATGGTTAACGTATTCATATGGAGGATTACAATTAACATCCTTTTCAGACGATGATAGCCAATTGTGGCGATGTTCTGCCAATAACGACTTTTCACATCGATTCCAAGCAAAAGGGACAAGTTATTACCTGTCAAGGAATCCAAATAATGCGTTTATACCACATGATGCTATTGTTATTGATTCACCAATTAGCAAAGAGTCAGATTGGAAAGCGTCCAGATTAATGTGCGATGATGTTTTGTTTAACTATGGTGGTGTAGCAGATGTGTTACTTGTGGGGATTGAAGATTATTCTCATAATGAGAGTAATTTGACATGGATGGGACAAAGCATAAACGACTTGTTCGAAAAATCCAACAATTATAGACCAATTAATTATGAAACGTATAATATTGAATACGTTTTCAACGCCCCAATAACCTCTAATCACTATTTAGAGATTATTAATCATAGTAAATTAATAATTCATTTTGGCCACGGCATTTTTGAAGATGGTCAAAGCAAGTTAATTCTTAATCCGATTGATAACGATAGTGTGGAAATTGGAACAGAAACAAGATTTTATACCTCAATGTTAAATAATCAAAATTTAAACAAGTGTGATTGCGCCCTGTTCCTAGCATGCTATACTGCCGGGGAGACGAATTTAGACTTTTGTTCGAGTTTGGTTAAAAAAGCTGTTGACCAAGGAGCCTCATTTACAGTTGGAATTCAGGGACTAGGCTATGATAACGATGTAATCAGTTTAACCAATGATTTTATTTCACTCATAGATTATTCAAATAATACGGATCCTATGCTAAACTATAAGACTGCTTTTCTAACCGTTGTAAATAATCCATCAAATCATTTTTATTCATTTTTCGTTGGATACGAAGCTAACTAAAGGAGATTAAGATGATGTATAACATAAAAAAAACAATCTGTATTGCGATTGTTACGATCCTGCTTTTCACGGCTTGCTCCAATAACCAAGGCAATGATCAGAAAGTTTATTTTTTTAATTCTAATGATAAAAATGACAGTTTAATCGATCGTACCTTTTTAGAAAAAACGGGATTATTATTCGGAGCAGGATCAGATGATTTGCATCTGATTCCATACCGTTCGAGTGTAGCGTCTGTTAAAAAAGGATATGAGATAATTCTAACAATTAACGGAAAAGAAAAACCATTGGTATTAGATTGCTATAATAGCAAAATAAACGGAGTTTTATATGATGAATTGTTCATTAAGTCACTAGAATCTAATGGAATCAATTCTGAAATATACATTTCAAAAAACGGAGATTTTTTGGGTATTATAAGCGAAGTCCGATTTGATCCTGTCAAACCCGTTTTTGAAGAATCAGTTTTAAAAACAAAAGCACTTGAGTTAATAAATGAATATAATTATAATGTGATTACTAAAAAAGCGGCGTTTAAAATTGATGATTATTCAATAACTGAGGAAGGGTTCTTATCTGACGAAGAAAGCGCATATTATCTCCTGTCATTAAAAGCAAATAAAAAGAATGGTTGGATGCTTTATTCAAGCATTTCTGTGATGCTTAATCGCAATGGCGAATTATATATGCTATCAATTAAGAATCCTGTATGGTTAGACGAAATAAATCTTCCTGAGTACATTGGTGACAAATCATTAAACGAAAAAGTATATAGTATTCTTTCAGAATACTCGAATGAATTGAATTTTGATGGTATAGCAATAGATTTTACTGAAAAATATAGTGTGACTAGTGGTGTTTATTATTCTTTCATCGATTCTCCTTCAGTAATGCTTGCTGATAATGGGAAATCTGGGGTATATATGCGAGTGTTTTTCCAAAAAAATGGTAACAATATAGGTGAAACAAGAGTGTTTGTTCCTTTTGATTCATTGATTGATTAAAATGGTTTAACGTATCAATCACGAATCCTTAAAGCCACTCCGAGACCGTGTCTATTACGGGCTCTTCAAATTTTAATGTGTTTCTGTGTTTATACCGCGAAAACCGCTTGACAATGAGTGGACTGTGCGGTAGGCTAATAGGCCGTACAGGCGGGCAAAAAAAATTTATTAGTCGCCTGTGCCTGTACAAAACCGCGCTACCAGAGGTTCATTGTCAAGCGGATCGTATAATAAATGTGCCGACTTGAATTAAGCACACACACATAATTATGAAGAAACCGTTTTTGGGATCCCGTTCAGACCCGAACGACTCCGTTCAGGACGACGCGCACCACGGCGGTGGTGCTTACCGTCGGGTCGCCGTCGGTCAGGACGACGTCGGCGTCTTTTCCGGGTTCGAGCGAGCCCACCCGGTCGGATACTCCTATATGCCTCGCGGGATTAATCGTTATCGCCTGAAGGGCGAGGAAGGGGTCCATTCCGGCTTTTACCGCCATCCCGGCGCAGAGAGGCAGATACTGCTGCGGAATTACCGGGGCGTCGGTTATGATCGATACCGGTATGCCGGCGGCGGCAAGGATGCCGGGCGTGGTCCAGGACTTGTTGACAAGTTCGAGCTTTGACGCGTTTGTAAGCGTAGGTCCGACGGCTACCGGCGCTCCGGCGGATTTCAGCTCCTCTGTGATCAGGTGCCCCTCGGTGCAGTGCTCGAGAGTTATCCTGACGCCGAACTCGCGGGCGACGCGCAGCGCCGTCATTATATCGTCGGAGCGGTGCGCGTGAGCTTTGAGAGGAATTTCTCCCTTCAGTACCGGGATGAGGGCTTCCGCTTTCATATCGTATTTCGGGAGCTTGGACCGGTCGTCACCCGCCAGTTCCTTCCGCATCATATAGTCACGTGCGGAGAAGAGAGCTTCGCGAAGTTTCGCGGCGGTAGTCATTCTTGCCGAATCGCTTTTGTCCCGGTAGCAGCGCTTCGGGTTTTCGCCGAAGGCACATTTCATGGCGACCGGATCCCGCAGAGTCGCCTCCTCCACGGTATTGCCGAAGGTCTTTACCGCGAAAAAGGTCCCGCCGAGGACGTTTGCCGATCCGGGGCCGGCGGCGACGGTCGTGACTCCTCCGGCAAGCGCCGCTCGGATCGCCGCGTCGTGCGGATAATAGCTGTCGCTCCCGCGCAGCTGAGGAGAAATGATGTCGGTCATCTCGTTGTAGTCGAAGGTGCCTCCGGTGGGACCGCCGTAGTTGTCCAGACCGAGATGGCTGTGGGCGTCCACGAATCCGGGATACGCCGAAAGGTCTTCCGCTTCGATGATCTCCGCGTCTTCGGCTTCGACCTTTCCGCCGACCGATATAATTTTTCCGTTTTTTACGAGTATGTCGCCGGTAAAGGGTACCGGGTCGACTGCGTTGTGTATCAGCGCGTTTCTGATTATCATTTTTTCGTCTCCTTGAAAGAAGTGGACAGTGGACAGTGGCAAGAAGCTTCGCGCCTGATGGCGCTCGCAGTGAAGGCGCGCCTTCGGCGCTAATGAAGACGTGCTTCGCACTAGTGAAGACGCGCCTTCGGCGCTAATGAAGTGTCCGGCTCACGCCGGACGAGAAAAGAAACTGAAAGAAACGACAGCGCAACCGAAGAATCGTCGCGTCTTTGCCTTCCCCTCTGCGATTTGCAAAGACAGAGGAACAGTATGAAAAGTGAGGGGAAGGTGTCGCCGAACGGCGACGGATGAGGTGTCACGCTTTGCGCCCTGTGGCGCCGAAACAATTTCAAATGGCAAATGGCAAGTGGCAAGTGGGCAGAGGAAAGTTGGCAGTGGCAAGTGAAAAGTTTTTTCTTTTTTTCATTTTTAACTTTTAATTTACTGCTGGACAGTTTTCTTTTTCAGTATTAACTGCCCACTGCTCACTGCCCGCTTTTATCACGACCTTCAGTTTCCCCCCATAATGTAGCATTTTCTTCTCCCGTTTTTTTCCGTCTCCTCGCAAACGCCGAGAAGCTTCAGGGCGATCAGGGCGCGGGAGAGGTCTTTCCCGCGCAGACGGGAGGCGGCGGAAAAATCGGCCGACGTGAAGGGGGAGGGAAGGGGCGGCAGTTTTGCGGCAAAATCGCGAGCGGATGAAAAGGATTCCTCTCCGACGAGCTTCGTCGGAAGGACTTCGATCTTTTTCATCCTTCTTTTTCCGGGGACGCGGAGACGGTAGTCCTCCGCCTCGACGTAAAGAGCCCGGACGGTCAGTCTGCCGGAGGCGAAAAGACCGGCGATATAAACGCATTCCGCCAGCAGCGAAAAGAAGCTCTCGCGGACCGGAGACGTTTTCGGCTCCGAAACGCTGCCGTCCGGATCGATTTTTATAATGCGGTTCTTTACGATGACCGGATGCACGACGGTGATATTCAGGCCGGTCTCTGCCGTGATCCTTGCGATCTTGCCTGAAAGAGGATAGAAGGAACCCGTCTGTATCTCGTACACCGTTCCGCCGGAAAGGACGTCCGCGACGGCGCCGGTCGGCAGGGGAATTTCCCAGCAGTCGGGGTCGTCGAGCACGTACCGGCGTATGACGCGGTGCATCCGCTTTTCCTTCAGTGTCCCGAAACCTTCTCCGGTGTTTCTGCCGGATAGTTCCTCCCGAAGGATGAGTTCGAAACGGCGTGTGTCAGAATTCATTTTAAGTAAGCAGTGGGCAGTGAGCAGAATGAAAAATCAAAAGTGAAAAATTGAGAAAAGTTGGCAGTGGACAGTAGACAGAATGAAAAATTGAAAGTTAAAAATGAAAAATCGGGGAATCTAATTATTCATTTTTCATTTTTAATTTTTCATTTCAGTAGGCAGAAGGCTTTTCTTTTTAACAATCAACTGCTCACGGCCCACTGCTCACTGACAACTTTTAATGCTCACTGTCAACTGACAACGGTAATTACGTTTCTATTCCGGCGAACTGGCTCGAATAGAGTTTGTAGTATTCGCCGCGGCGTTCAAGCAGTTCGTCGTGGCTGCCGGCTTCGGCGATCGCGCCTCCGCTCAGAACGACTATCAGATCGGCGTCGCGTATCGTCGAAAGGCGGTGCGCGATGATCAGCGAGGTGCGGTTTTTCATCAGCGCCACCATGGCGAGCTGGATATCCATCTCGGTGCGGGTGTCGACCGACGACGTCGCCTCGTCGAGTATCAGTATGCGCGGGTCGGCAAGCACCGCCCGGGAGATCGACAGAAGCTGCCTCTGCCCCTGGGAGAGATTGCTTCCAGCCTCGGTGAGCCTGGTATCGTAGCCGTAGGGCAGCCGTTCTATGAACGAGTCCGCCATTGCCGTGTGAGCCGCCCGGCGCATCTCCTCGTCTGTCGCCTCGAGGCGTCCGTATTTGATGTTTCCGCGGATGGTGTCGGAGAAGAGGACGGTGTCCTGAAGAACGATGGCTATCGTGTTGCGAAGCGTTTCAAGCGGCATGTCCCGGATGTCGGTGCCGTCGATCGTTATGCTGCCCCGGTCGATCTCGTAAAATCTCGTCAGAAGATTTACCACCGTCGTCTTGCCGGAGCCCGTCGCGCCGACTATCGCGATCTTCTGTCCCTCCTTTACCGAGAGGCAGAAGTTTTTCAGCACCTGCTTTTCGGGCACGTATCCGAAATCGACGCCGGAGAATTCGATGTTTCCGCGGATGTCGCCGGGCTGTATTTCGCTTTTTCCTTCGTCGGGCTCGTCCTGCGAATCAAGAAGTTCGAAGATGCGCTCGGCGCCCGCCAGCGCCGTCAGGATGGAGGCATACTGGTTTGCGATCATATTGATCGGGCGGGTGAAGGATTTGGAGTACTGAAGCATCGCCTGGATGACGCCGGGCGTGATTCCGTAGGAACCCGAAATGACGAGATATCCGCCGACACCGGCTATCAGCACGTACTGCATATTGCCGATGAAGTTCATGACGGGACCCATGATCGAGCCCCAGACCCTGGCGCTTATCGAAGATTTACGGTATTCGTCGGAGATCACGCCGAAACGCGCCGTCTCCTTTTTTTCACGTCCGTACGCGACGACCGTGCGGTATCCCGTCACCGTCTCCTCGACCGCTCCGTTGAGTTTTCCGAGCAGCACCTGGTTTTTGACGTAATACTTGCGCATGAATTTGCCGAGCATCGCCGATACCGCTATCGAGAGCGGGATGGTGACGACGGCTGTGAGTGTCATGATCCAGCTGTATCGGAGCATCATGATAAAGGCGCCGATCAGGGTCAGGACCGCCGATATCAACGTGGAAAGGGAAGATGTGATTGCCGTTGATACGTTGTCCACGTCGTTCGTCATGCGGCTCATGATGTCGCCGTGCTTGTGCGTGTCGGTGTATCTTATCGGCAGGCGGGCGATCTTTTCGAAAAGCTCGCGGCGCATGATATACACCGTTTTCTGGGAAAGGCGGGCGAACATCCGTCCCATTATGAAGGAGACGGCGGCGGAGAGGATGCTTACGGCGATGAACCACAGAACAAAGCCGGTCAGCGACTTCATATCGACGGTAAGCCGGTCGTTTTCAAGGGAGAATGTGTCTATTGCCTTCTGCTGAAGGGCGGGACCAACCAGCTCCAGGAAAGTCGCCGTCACCGTCATGACGACGATGACTATCAGCATGAATTTGCTTTTTCCGATGTAATTTATCAGACGGCCGAGAGTTTTGCGGGCGTTTTTCGGCTTTTCGGCGTTGAGTCTCGCTCCCATCGGGCCGCGGCCTCCTCCGGGACCCGGTCTCAGTTCGACTCTCGCGGGGGCTCGTTTTTCGTTTTCGTTTGCCATTTTTCAGCCCCCCTTACATTATCGAACCCGATTTGACCTGCGACGAGTAGATTTCGCGGTAGGTCTCGGATTCATTCATGAGCACGTCGTGCGGTGCTATGTGGCGGATGCTTCCGTCCGATTCAATGACGGCGATGCGATCGGCGCTTCTTACCGAGGCGATCCTCTGCGCGATCATAACGACCGTCGTGTCGGCAAATTCAGAACGCAGCGCCGAAAGGAGTCTGCCTTCGGTGGCAAGGTCGAGCGCCGACGTGCTGTCGTCGAGTATCAGTATTTCGGGGCGACGCACCAGCGCGCGGGCGATCGACAGACGCTGTTTCTGCCCGCCGGAGAGGGACGCTCCCTTTTCGGCGAGGATCCCGTCGTATTCCCCGGGTATCGTCTTAATGAACTCGTCAGCCTGGGCGGTCGCGGCGGCGGCGCGGATCTCTTCGTCTGTCGCGTCCTCTTTTCCCCAGCGGATATTGTTTGACACCGTGTCCGAGAAGAGGTCGGTCTTCTGCATCACGTAGCCGATCTTTCCGCGAAGCTCTTCGAGCGGATAGTCGGAGACGGGTCTGCCGTCGACGAGAACGGTGCCCGACGTGCAGTCGTAAAAGCGGGGGATAAGACTGACGAGAGAGGTCTTGCCCGAGCCGGTGGCCCCGATGACGGCAAGGGTCTCGCCGCGTTTCACGGTAAACGAAATATCTTTAAGCACGTCTCTCCCGACGGTGCCGGGATAGGCGAAGCTGACGTTTCTGAATTCGATTACGCGTTCTTCGTTCTCAACTGCGCCGCTCTTTGCCGTTCCTCCGGCGATCACCGGATCGGAATCAAGCACCTCGTTTATGCGCCTTGCCGATACGGCGGCGCGGGAGACCGACTGGAACATCATGGTGATCATTATAACCGACATGAGCACCCGGCTGATATAGGAGGTGCCCGCCATGATGCCGCCGACGGTCATTCCGGCGGATCCGGCTTCGACCAGCTTTCCGCCGATGAGCAGTATCGCCGCCGTGGCGAGCCACATTACGACCGTCAGTATCGGGTTGAGGTACGCCATAAGGAGAGAAACTCGCAGACTTGTGTTTTTCAGCTCGACGTTCGCCCTGTCGAAGCGTTCGCATTCGTATTCTTCACGCGAATACGCCTTGATCACCCGGGCTCCGGTGATGCTCTCCTGAACGACTGCGTTGACTCTGTCCAGTTTTTCCTGAACCGTCGAAAACAGGGGGATGGCGCGCATCAGCACGACGATCAGCAGCACCGCGAGAACCGGCAGCAAGGCGAGAAGGACGGCTCCGAAGCTGAGATTGAGGGATATCAGCATTATGCTTCCGCCTATGAAGAACATCGGCGAGCGGACGAACATCCGCAGAAGCATTTCAACGTAGTTGACCAGCTGGGTTATGTCGTTCGTCATCCTCGTGACGAGCGAGCCGGTGGTGAATTTGTCCGTCTGCTCCACCGAGAGCGACATTACCTTCGAATAGGCGGCGCGTCGCAGATCGTTCCCGAAGCCCTGGGACGCCGAGGCGGCGGTCCAGGCGCAGAAAGTGCCGAAAAAGCCGCCGACAAGCGTTACGGCGAGCATCATTACTCCGAAGAGTATGATTATTCCCATTCGGTTTTCCGGCGCGACCGAGAAAAGGCGCATTATCGCCCACGCGGCGGAGGATCCTTTTTCGGGATCGAGCACGTTTGCGCCGAGTACCCCGTAGTTGACGAGGTAGGACATAAGGTAGGGAAGGATCAGGTCTCCGGCGACCTCGCCTATCATCATGATCGGCGAGAGGATTGCCTGGAGTGAATAGGGTTTCAGAAATCTGAAAAGTTTTCTCATATAAAGACCAACTCAAAAAAAATATCCGGGTGACGCTGACGGACAAAAGCCTGTAATAAACCTGACGGACCGCCGAAAAACAGGCGTTCGCTCATTGGCGTGCGGTTTTCCGGCGGTCCCGTGACTTTGCGGCGGTCAGGATCATCCTGTCTGACGCGTTATATCATTTTCTTCTGATGAAAAATGCGGCGATGATCGGGATCAGCAGGGAGACGGAAGAGAGAAGACTTCCGCATCCGTGAGAAGCAATCATTCCTTTCTTTTTCTGATCGAAACGGCTGCCGCGAGAGGCAGGAGGACCGCGATCGCGGCAACGGAGGAGCCGCATCCGGAGCTCTTCTTCGCCGGCTCGGTCTCGGGGGTCGTCTGGGCTGCGGTGGCTTCGGGAGTCGTTGCGGCTTCGGTCGCCTCGGGCGTCGTTTCCGGCTCGGTGGCTTCGGGAGTCGTTTCGGCCTCGGTCACGACGGCGGACGTATCGGCGGGAAGGGAGGCGGCGATCGATTTAGCGATAGAATCGGTCAGCTCGTCCACGAAGGTCTTTCCGGTGGCGTTGAGCGGAGCGACGAATGCCTGTTCAACGTCGCCCTGGCCGGAACCCTGATCGCCGAACCATATACAGTCGGCTGCGATCTTAAGGTTGCAGACCGAGTTTACAAGATCCTGCTCGACTCTCTTCGGATTGGCGCCGCCGGGGATTATCGTGTTTTCTTCGCCGATCGTGAACTCCGCGGTCTTTTCGAGGCTCAGCTTGTTGTAAACGATTATCTCGTTGGGGGCGTTCTGGCTGGAGCAGATAACGTCGTTTTCCCAGAGGGCGACGGCGTAGGCCTTTCTCTGTTCGACAGTCTGAAGGATGCTCGAGCCGTCGGCGGAGATCTTAGCCAGATACTGCTTCGACGACGTCGTTACGGCGAGGTAGACGGTGCCGTCGTCGTCGACGTCGAGATAGTTGCCTTCGGTTATCGCTTCGCCGTTGATCTTGAAGGCGTCGTCGCCGAGGACGATCCTTCCTTCCTTGCCGAAGCTTTTGTCAAGCACGGGGGCCTCGGGGTTGGTCACGTCAAAGCGGTAGAGATAGTCGACTTCGTAGTTGATTACGACGTAAGCGTAGTAACCGCTGCCGACGGCCTTGACTTTGAGGCCGTTGACGCCGACCTTCGCTCCCTTGCCGGGTTCGTCCTCGTGAACGACCTCGGTCACCGAGACCTGCTTCAGAAAACCGGTCTGGGCGTCCTTCTCGTCGTATTTGAGGACCGCCATTCTGGCGACTCCGTTGTTGGGAAGATAGGCGAGTCCGACGTAGACGTATCCGCGGTCGTCGCAGTCGAGTCCCTTCGGATAGGAGGTCTGCTGATCCTCCGGCTGGTAATACACGTAGTATCCCGCGGCGGAGGCGGTGTGGGTGTCGAACATGACGAGAGCCGAGCAGTTCTTCGGATTGAGAAGTCCCGCGAAGATATACTTTCCGTCGGGGGAGACGGCAAAGCCTCTCATGCAGTATTCGCCGTATTCAAGATCCTCGTCGGTCGCGTAGTTGACCTTCGAGCCGAACTGGAGGACCTGAGTGACCTTCGTTGCGTTCCATTCGTCGGCCGTTACAGCCGAAGCCGCGACGGTCAGAGCAGAAACGAGCATCACCGAAACGATGATGAGGGAAACAATCTTTTTCATCGTGTTTGCGCTCCTGTATAAAAAATATTATATGAATGCCGGTGGGGACGGCCGGTGATCACAGAAAACTTGCGATCAGCAGCCAGCTTTTTTTGTCGAGCCGGTTCAGATCCTCGATCTCGTAGCGGTTGTCGTCCGAGTCGCGGATTATCACGCGGTTGTTGTCGTAGATTTTCATATCGTAGTGACGGTTGCGTACGCGGAAGGATGACAGGCCGTGATCGGTTTCGACGGTCAGCTTGAGCATTCCGGTCTTGTCGCTGCATTCCAGGACCTTCGTGATCTTCGGGATCAGATAATAGTCGTTGAAGCAGGCTTTTACCGCCGCAGCCGACTCGCGAGTGACGTCGTCGTAGCTGCGGATCATGGCGATCTCGTGCTCGTCCTGATCGATGATCGAAATATAATTGTCCCGGTCGGATATCGGGAAGAGCCTGCGCAGCTCGGCCTTTTCGTAAACGGTGCCGTCGGCGAGGGTCAGGCGGACGTTGTAAACGTCGGTAAGCTCGATTTTTGCGGTCTTGTCAAGAAATCTCTGAGCCATTGCCGGTGCCTCCTTACTCGAAGTGATGCTCCGCTTTGGCGGCGGTCAGCTTTTCCGACATCGACTGGATTTCCACCAGCCGGTAGTATTTGCCCTTCATGGCAAGCAGCTCCTCGGGCGTGCCGCATTCGATGATCTCGCCGTTGTCGACGACGACAATCTTGTTTGCCCTGGACAGTGTGGACAGACGATGGGCGATCATTATCGTCGTTCTGCCCGAGATGAGGCGCTCGATGGCCTCCTGGATCAAGTGCTCGGTCTCCGAGTCGACCGACGCCGTCGCCTCGTCGAAGACGAGTATCGACGGGTTGCGGAGCACGGCGCGGGCGATGGACACGCGCTGGCGCTCGCCGCCCGAAAGGCCGACGCCCCGCTCGCCGAGAACGGCGTCGTAGCCGTCCGGCTGGCGGACGATGAACTCGTGCGCGTTGGCGACGTCAGCCGCCTGCAGCACGCGTTCGACCGGGCAGTCCTTCATACCGTATGCGATATTGTTGAATATCGTGTCGTGGAACATCAGCGGCTCCTGCTGAACGAAGCCGATCTGTCCGCGGTAGAACTGCATATCGATGTCGCGGATATTCACGTCGTCGACGAGTATTTCGCCGTCGTAGTTGTCGTAGTACCGCAAAAAGAGGTTGACGAGCGTCGATTTGCCCGATCCCGTCGTGCCGACGATTCCGACGATGTCCCCCGGTTCGATCTTCAGATTTATGTTCTTGAGCGTCTTTTTGGTGCGGTCGAAGGAGAAGTTGACGTTGCGGAATTCGATCTTTCCCCTGACGCCGGGAAGGACGTGGCCCTTGCCGAAGTCGTGCTCCGGCTCGGCGTCGAGGATGTCGAGTATGCGCTCGGCCGAAGCCAGCGTGTTCTGATAGGAGTCGTTGAGGTTGGCGAAGAAATTGACCGGTCCGTAGAACATTCCGGCGTAGGATATGAAGGCGGTCAGAAGACCGGCGGACATTCCTCCGACGCCGCGCAGGACGTCGTTGCCTCCGACCCACCAGATAAGGATCGAGCCGAGACCGATCAGCGTACCGACCGTCGCCGGGAAGGCGTGAAGTATTGTCGCCGCCGAGGCGTCGGTTTTGTACCACTCGCCGTTTTTATCGCGGAATCTGTCAGTGGCGTTTTCCTCGTTGGTGAAGGATTTGACCACGCGGATGCCGGGGATGGTGTCGGTAAGCACCGAGGTGACGGCCGTCCATCTGCGCCATATACGCAGGTAGAAAGGCCTGATCTTCTTGGAGAAGATCCGGGCGCCGATAACGACCAGCGGCACCGGGATGAGGGAGAAGAGCGTCAGCTTCCAGTTCTGGATCATCATGATCACGATAATTCCGATGAGCTGGAAGAACTGGACCACGACTTCCTGCGAAATGCGGAGCATGAACGACTGTATCGTCGAACTGTCGCCGCTTATGCGGTTGATGACGGCGCCGGTCGAGGTCTTGTCGTAGAACCGCATGGGAAGATACTGGGCTTTTTCGTATACGTCGTTGCGTATGCGCATGACGACCCGGTCGCCGGCGCGGCGGAGCATGACGCCGCGTATGCAGCCGATAAGGTGGCTGACTATCTGTATCGTGATCAGTAAAAAAACGATGTTCAGAAGACGATCGTGTGCGTCGGGGGGGAACGCTCCGTTATGTTCCTTGAGGATCTTATCGATGAGTTCCCGGTTAAGCATCGGCGGAACGAGCGCGATCGCGGTGGTCGCCACCGAAAGGAGCACGGTGACGATAAGTTTTTTCCACTCGGGGGTGATGTACTTTATCAGCTTTGCCGCGACCTTTTTCTTGCTGGCGCAGTGTATGCATTCGACTCCCGGGGAGGACAGGGCCCTGCCGCATTTCGGACAGAGACTCAGCTGTTTTTCGTAAATGGCTCGCACGCTGTCGAACGCTTCTTCCGGATCCGTTCCCGATACGACGTTGTTTATGAACGCCGCCGCTCCCTCGCACAGAGTGTTTACCGCAAAGGTGTACCTGAAAGCGTTTTCGACCGTTCCGTCCTTCATCTGCAGGCGAAGAAGAGCGTTTCCGTACATCCGCTTGTTCTTTGCCGATTCGACGTCCGCGAAGGAGATCCGCTTTCCGGACACGCCGGTGTCGAATTCGTAGGTCAGCAGATCGGCGTCGCTGACGAGAAGAACGCTGCGGCAGAATTCCGATTTGATCGAAATGCCGCCCACGATGCCGAAGAGCCATTCATGACCCGGAGATGCAAGCTCCGCGACCTTCTTCTTTTCCTCTGAAGTCAGATTCAGGTTGAAGAGCGGTTCGCGTTCCGTTCGGGTGTTTTCCATTGCTGATTTTACGGCGGCGGGACGGTTCTCCGTCCCGGCTGCTGCCGGCTGGATGCCGTTTGTCGCGGTCCCTCCGCTTTCGCGGCGGAAGAGCGGGGCTTGAGAGATCCCCCGGGGGCTCGGGCCCCCTGTTCCGCGGGCGGCGTATTACTATCGCATATTTTACCATTTTAGCGGGGCAATGTCAATCACTTTTCGCCTTTTTTGTTGACTTTATAAAATTATAGTGATACAATAATAGCGGATTCCGGTCATATCGGAAGACAACGTCAATGAAAGGAACCTTCTGAAAATGAAAAAAGCAATATCCGCCGCGTCGCTCCTTCTGCTTTTCGTTATGCTTTTCACGGCGTGCGGCAACGCAAATCCTCCGGATCCCGGATCGACGTCGGCACCCGAGGCGTCGGCGACCGTCGAACCCGTCACTACCGAGGAAACGACGACCGACTACCTTCCCGCAACCGACCTCGGAAACTATGAATACCGTATGCTGGTTTCCGACAACGATCTGTGGGTCCCTATGCATTTTTCCGAAAACGACACCGAGATCGGGCAGGCGGTTGACGACGCCCTTCTGCGCCGCGAGGTCTATCTCGAGGAAAAATACAAGTGCCGTATCGAGCACACGATTGACAGCGACGCCGTCAACAAGGTGATAGTCAACGTAGGCGGCGGAAGCGATCTCTGCGAGGCGGTCTTCGTCACCGCGGTAAAGACGGCAAGTCTCTTCATCGGGGGATATATCACCGATCTGGCAACCGTCGACGGACTCGCGCTTGACAAGCCCTGGTGGGATCAGCGCATAAACAGCGAATACATGATCGGTTCCCGCATTTTCATGGCGGACGGCGAGATCAACATCCGCGACGATCTGCGCACCGTCGGCATCGTATACAACAAGGAAGTATACGAGGACTACAAGTACAACGAAAAATACGGCACGCCCTATTCACTGGTGGCCGAAGGAAAATGGACCTTCGATCTTCTTATGGAGATGATAAAGGACAAGACGGAAAACCCGAACGACGCGACCGGCGTCTGGGGAATGCTCAGCGAAAACGCGGGCCCGTATTACTTCTTCCTCGGCTCGGGCTACAAGACCTTCGTCAACACCGGCGGCGAATTCAAGTCGAATCTTGACGACGAAAACATTCTGAACTCCTTCCAGAAGGTGCTTGAAATGGTCACGAGCACCGACGTCATGATAGTTAACGACTCCCACGGCTGGTTCGACTCCGATACCTGGGGACGCGCGTCGGCTCTGTTCGAGCAGGGCAACGTTCTCTTCCGCTCGACGACCCTCTCGGCGGTCAACCGTCTGTTCAATATGAAGCAGGATTACGGTATCCTTCCCATCCCGAACGTCGGCGGAGGAAGCAAGGATTACTATTGCTACGTGTCGGGGACCGAGAACTCCCCCGTTTCGATACCGCGCAACGTCGGGGATATCGACAAGGCTGCTTTCATTACCGAGGCGCTGGCATACTACTCTCTCGTCGGACCCAGCGAGAATTTCGTAACCCTCCACGGGGCGTTTTACGAACTGCTCGGCAACGCCCGTCTTGCGAGGACGGCCGACGACGTCGGAATGCTTGATATTATCTTCTCGTCCAAGACTTATGACATCGACCAGGTCCTCGCGCTCTCCGGACTCGAGTCTTCGATCTATTCGATCGCGAAGGGCGGCAACGTCAGCGGGCTTTCCGCCTCCGTAACCGCCGCTCGCAGGATGGCGTCGAGAAAGGTCGAACAGTTCGTAAACGGAATTCAGGAGAAATATCCCGACTGAAAAACTTTCGCGACACCGGAATGACCGCCGCGCCTTTTACCTTCCCCTTGGGGGGAAGGATGTCGCGAAGCGACAGGATGAGGGGGGCGAGTCGAATCGATACTGAATCGGAACCGCCAAAGGATTCGCGCCTGACGGCGCTCGCAGTGAAGACGCGCCTTCGGCGCTGGTGAAGACGTGCTTCGCACCGGTGAAGACGCGCCTTCGGCGCGAGTGAAGTGTCCGGCTCACGCCGGACGAGAAAAGAAACTAAAGAAAAAACGTCAGCGGCACCGGAATGACCGCCGCATCCTCTACCTTCCCCGTGGGGGGAAGGATGTCGCGAAGCGACAGGATGAGGGGGGCGAGTCGAATCGATACTGAATCGGAACCGCCAAAGGATTCGCGCCTGACGGCGCTCGCAGTGAAGACGCGCCTTCGGCGCGAGTGAAGTGTCCGGCTCGCGCCGGACGAGAAAAGAGACTGTAAAAAACTACAGCGGCACCGGAATGAACGCCGCGACTTTTACCTTCCCCTCGAGGGGAAGGTAAAGCGGCGGGCCTCGCTTGTTCGGGCGTAGCTAACGGTTCAAAAAACGCCAAAAAAGTCTGCCCGGTCACCTGAATCATTGAGTCAGGTGACCGGGCAGACTTTTTTACGTACGGCTCCGCCGCCGGAACCTGCGCCGGGCGGGTATGCGGCGACGCGCCGCAGTGACGCCGTTATTTTTTTCTTTTTGCCGACAGGACCGCCTTCAGCACCGAGATCGCGGTGAGCGCCGCAACGGCCGAGGCAAACGCCGCCAGGACCGAGCGGAGTATCTTTTTGACGCTGATAAAGTTGTCGGTCGTGTAAACAAGACTGCGGTCGGATTCGGAGTTCCGTTCGGGACAGAGGGTGACCGTGGTCCGTTTTTTTATTTTCACTCCGGATGACAGAAACTTACGTCCGGCGTCGCGGAGCTTTCCCGAAGAAAAGATTTCACGGTTTTTCATTTTTGCCTCCTTACGGCGAGCGATAAACGAGCGTGGCGTTTGCGGCGGCGATCCGTTCGGCGAATATCGCCGAAACGGCGGTCGCGCCCTTCGCGGCCTCCCGGCATCCGAGATGTGTCGCACCCGGAATCCCGGCTGTTTCTTCGAAAATATACGAAAAATCGTAGTAAGCGGTTTCGGAAAGGATCGCCTTAAGCGAATAGTACGAATCGTTGTCGCGTATGTATTCGGAAGCGAAGACCGGAAGATAGCTCTCCCTTATCCAGTTTCCGGACGTCATCAAAAGCGCAGACATTACGACTCCCGTCATTTCCGTCCTTTTGTTGATAACGGGAAGGCAGAGGACCGGCGGGTTGTCCCTGACCGAGACAGTGCAGCCGTCCTCGGAGGGAAGGGCGACGACGCCCCAGCGAAGCTGCGACGAATAAAGAGTTTTCCCGATTTCGTCCAGCTTTCCGACGTAAAAGGCGGTTTTGCCGGAAAGGAATATCTCGGCGGGGGAGGGATCATCCTGTCCCGCGGGGAGGTATGCCCTCGATGACGCAGCGGCCGAAAAGACGCCTTCGAAATAAGCAAGAGTGCCTTCGTCGAGCCATGAGACCGTCCGGTTGCCCGATCCGGAAGAAATGAACCGCCTCCCCGAACGTATGACCGCCGCTTCTCCGATGAGAGCGGGACCGTCTCCGTCGGCCACGGCGAATCCCCATCCGTCCTCAGTTGAAAACTGAGAGGAATTCTTTACTTCCTCGAAAAAGGCTTCGAAAGTGAACTTTCCCTCCGCCGACAGCCGGTACAGCCGGTCGCGGCACCCGTCGGTGTTGTCGAAATAAAGCAGGTACAGGTTTTCGGGATCGTCGGCTGTCGCGGATACGTCGAACCAGCGCTTTCCGTCAATCCGGCCGGCAAGCGCGTTTTCGCTTTCCGGCTGAGAATAGAAAGGAAGGACGTTGAAGGGGGACAAAAGCCCCGCCGTGACCAGCCGCCCCGCGTTTTTCTCGGGCACCTCGAGAAGATCGGCGTAAAACGATCCGAATTCCTCTCCTCCGGAAGCGGCCGACGCCCTCAGCTTTTCGATCGCTTCATCGGCTGGAAGAGTGTATCCGATGAAATTTACGCCGTACTTTTCGGCTATGGCGGCGTTTCTTTTTTCGCGCGCGGCAAAGAACGGAGAAGTATCTTCGCCGACGATTGTGCTGACGGTCGAATCGAAGGACACGACCGAAAAATCCCTTCCTTCAAAGGTAACGGCCGGAAGGGTTGCAAGAAGAGCCGCAAAGTCGGGCTCGGGCCCCGTCAGGTCCGCCGCGGGCAGACCCGAAACGGATGCCGCCGAAGTCCCCGGCACGGGAGAGGTAAATTCCCCGGCTTCGGGACCGCTCTGCGCAGATGCCGGCGTTTCGTTGTATTCGGAAATAATCGGGTAGGTACAGCCGGAGAGGGCGGATGCAATGAGAATCGCCGCGGCTGTCAGAAACAGTTTTTTCACTTTTCCACAGTAACGATGAACCCGTCTGCGTTGTTTCCCGATACGGTGTAGGTCCGCGCCTCGGGAACCGGTACGTTCGTGACGTCGCCGGGCGACGCGGGAACGAAGCAGACCTCGTACGTTTTTCCGTTGTCGGCGTCAAAGCGCAGGACGGCGCTTCCGTACGCCGCATTGGTCTTGAGATACGCAAGATATTCCTCGAGGCAGAGGCCGTTCCGGGTCATATAGAAGGCGTGCGGGTAACCGACGTATCTGTAATGGAAACGGTCGATCGTCATTTTTGTGACCGAATCCTTTTCGGGAGGATATCTGTCAATGAATCCGTACTTGTACGCGTTCGCGTTCAGCCAGGCGCGCGCGGACGCGCATTCGGGAAGCATGGTGCTGTCAAGCTTGTAAACCGACGTTCCGTCGAGCAGGTCGATATTGACGGCAAGTCCGGTGTTGTGCTCGGAAAAGCCGGCAGGGGAGGAGATGTCCGGATAGCGGGCGGCGAGATCCGCCTGGGTCTCGCGGCTGCGGTAGCCGGCGTTTGCTCCGACGTGGAGTCTGTTGGAGCCGGTCTCCATATAATACGCGTCGCACATTGCGTTGAATTTTTCGAGCACGCGGGCTTCGAGGAGCGACAGACTGACGTCGCCTATCTGATACGAATATACGGTCTGACCCGAAGAATTCGTGTGCACCGTCCGGTTGCCGTACATCGGCAGTATGCTCGCGGAGCTCTGCGGAAAAACGTATTCGTGTTCCGAGTCGACGAGTATGAGGTCGCCCGAGTGCAGATCCTTGTATCCGAGGGTTATTTCGACGTATCCCTCGGAAACCGAGGTGGTCGCTTCGGGAACGCTGCTCAGTTCGGTGCTGTAATTGAGTATTCCGGAAAGGCCGCTTCTCGGTTTTATGACTTTGTCGTCCGGATCGGTCAGCTTCAGCGTGTTGAGAATCCAGCCGTGATCGGCGCCCGAGGTGAGGATGAGTCTGACGTATGACGCCCTGACGGCGCTTCCCTTCGTCAGTCTCGTGGGAGTCGAATCGAGAGGACGTCCGGTGAACTCTCCGAACGAACTCCAGTTTTCGCCGTCGGTGGATACCTGCACCTCGGCGGAGCGTATGTAGCGGATATCGTCGTATGAAAGAACGTCGACGTACATCAGGTTGCTTTCTTCTTCCAGATTAAGCATGATGTACGATCCCGCCGTCTGGTTTCCTTCGGATTCCATATAGGTGGCGTCGTCGTCGTCGTAGGCGTCCGAAGTGGGATGAGACGGATTCAGCGCCGAGCGGGTGATTTCCGTCGTTTCGTCCGGTCTCGAGGCGTTGCGCCGGACGATTATGTCGACGATCACCAGAACGAGAGCCGTTGCCGCAAGAAGAACGAGAAAGACGGCGGCAAGCGCTATCAGCAGGCGCCTGCGGCGTCTGCGCTGCACCCTTGCGCTTGCGGAAGAGCGCGCAGCGCGCTTACGGTAAGTTGACGACGTAAACTGCTTTGTATCGGTATTGCGGGGTTCTTCCTGCATTTCTGACTCCTTGGGGACTTCGGTGCGGTCCGGTCGGGCGGACCGTGAAAGATTTTTCAGCCGGGGACGTTTTTGCGCCCCCGGCGTCTGATGTCAGGGTTGCCGACAACCCCGGGATATTATTTCGCGTCCTTGATAGACCAGTCCATACGGCCCTTCTTGTCCAGGCCGATGTACTTTACGCGGACGGTGTCGCCGAGTCTGATTCCGGCGTCCTCCACCTTGTCGATGCGGTGATCGGTGATCTTGGAGATGTGGACCATTCCCTCTTTTCCGGGAGCGTATTCGACGAAGCAGCCGAATTCCTTTATTCCCGTTACGGTACCGGTGAAGACCATTCCCACCTCGGGCTCGAAGCAGATCGCGTCGATGACGGCCTTCGCCGCTTCGGCGGCGGAGGTGTTGACGGCGGCGATGTAGACGGTTCCGTCGTCCTCGATGTCGATCTTCGCGCCGGTGTCGGCGGTTATCTTCTGGATTACGCTGCCGCCCTTGCCGATGACCTCGCGGATCTTGTCGGGATCGATGTGGATGGTGAGCATCTTCGGGGCGTAGGGGGAGACCGTCTCTCTCGGGGCGGCGATCGCCTTGAGGATGACGTTGTCGATGATATAATCGCGGGCGACGTGGGTCGTCGCGAGGGCTTCGCGGATGATCGCGGGAGTCAGACCGTCGATCTTGAGATCCATCTGGATGGCGGTAATTCCCTTGTGCGTTCCGGCAACCTTGAAGTCCATGTCGCCGTAGAAGTCCTCGACGCCCTGGATGTCTATCATGGTGTCCCAGGAGCCGTCCTCGTCGGTGATGAGACCGCAGGAGATACCGGCGACGGGCGCCTTGATCGGCACGCCGGCGTCCATCAGCGCGAGGGTCGATCCGCAGATCGAAGCCTGTGAGGTGGAACCGTTCGACGAAAGGATTTCGGATACCAGACGGATGGCGTAGGGGAATTCATCCTCCGACGGGAGGACGGGGACGAGAGCTCTTTCGGCAAGAGCGCCGTGGCCGATCTCGCGTCTGCCCGGGCTGCGGATCTGTTTCGCCTCTCCGGTGGAGTAGCCGGGCATGTTGTAGTGGTGCATATATCTCTTGGAATCTTCGCTGTCGATGCCGTCGAGCATCTGCGCCTCGGCGAGAGTGCCCAGCGTGGCGACGGTGAGAGCCTGGGTCTGGCCTCTGGTGAACATTCCGGAGCCGTGAACTCTCGGAAGAAGTCCGACGCGGGCGTCAAGCGGACGGAGCTCGTTCATGGCTCTTCCGTCTACCCTCTTTTTGTCCTTGAGCAGCCAGCGGCGGACGATCTTCTTCTGAAGCTTGTATTCAAGCTCCGCCCACTGATCGGGAAGGGAAGGATACTCTTCGGCGAACTTTTCTATGACGGCCTGCTTGATCGGAAGCATGCGGGCGTCGCGGATATTCTTGTCGTCGGTGTCGAGGGCGTCCATAAGGTCCTTCTCGCAGAAGGCGAAGACCTTGTCGAACATATCGTGATCGAGCTCGCCGGAGGGGAACTCGAACTTCGGCTTGCCGATCTCGTCGACTATCGCGTTGACGAAGACGAGCAGGTCTTTTATCTCTCGATGGGCGAGCATGATCGCGTCGAACATGCAGTCGTCCGAGACCTCGTTGGCGCCGGCTTCGATCATGACCACCTTTTCGGTCGAGGCGGCGACGGTCAGATCGAGATCCGATTTCGCGGCTTCGGCTTCCGTCGGGTTGACGACGTATTTGCCGTCCACAAGACCGATCTCGACGCTGGCGACCGGACCGTTCCACGGAATATCCGAGATCGAGAGGGCTACCGACGCGCCGAGCATGGCTGCGACCTCGGGAGCGCAGTCGGGATCGTAGGACATGACCGTCAGAACGATGGCGACGTCGTTGCGCAGATCCTTCGGGAAGAGGGGACGGATGGGTCTGTCGATGACTCTCGAAGAAAGGATGGCCTTTTCGGAGGGCTTTCCCTCTCTTTTGAAATATCCGCCGGGAATCTTGCCCGAGGCGTACATCTTTTCCTCAAAATCCACCGAAAGAGGAAGGAAATCCACCCCCTCGCGGGGCTCTTTCGAGGCGGTGGCGGTGCACATTACGGCGGTGTCGCCGTATCTTACCATGCAGGCGCCGTTGGCGAGACCGCACATAAGGCCGGTCTCGATCGAAAGCGGTCTGCCGGCGAAGGTGTAGTTGAACACCTTGTGATCGGCGAATACCATTGGTTTGCTTTTGACTTCGTACATTTCTGTACCTCCGTTTATATTATATTATTTCCGCGGAGGTTTAGCACTTAACGGCGCGTCCCTCTTGCGACGGGCGCACTGTTAAATGCTGATCCTCCGGCGGACGTTTACAGAGAACAGGGCGGCGTCCAAGGCCACGTTGCCGTGCTTCCGACGCCCCCCTGATCCGGGTAATTGCCGGGCGGACCGGTTTACCCTTACTTTCTGATGTCGAGTCTCTGAATGATCGAACGGTAGCGCTCGATATCGACCTTCATCAGATACTTCAGCAGATTTCTTCTGCGGCCGACCATCTTGAGCAGTCCGCGGCGGCTGTGATTGTCGTGCGGGTTGAGCTTGAGATGCTCGTTGAGAGAATTGATCCTGTTGGTAAGGATCGCGATCTGAACTTCGGGCGAACCGGTATCACCTTCGCAGGTGGCGTATTCGGCGATGATCGCCTGCTTTTCTTCCTTTGTCATGCTCTTTCACCTCATGAATGGAATTTACGCGCTGCCTCAGCTGACGTCGGGTGAAACGCCTGTGGGCGCGAAAAAAACGCGCCGCGGCCTGTAATGCGTCCCCGGGACAGCGTCATACGCATTTATTATATCATATTATCCGCAAAAAGTAAAGCGTATGCGCAAAAAAAACTTGACAGGTGAATTATATTAATATATAATTAATGCGGGATCGCGGCGGGGACGCCGCTTCCCGACATTATCCCGGAAAGGAAAAACAAACTATGAAGAAGTTAAGCGGCATTTTATGCCTTATTCTCGCAGCGCTGACCGTTCTCTCCTTCGCGGCCTGCGGAAACCCGACCGGTCAGGAGACGACGACTCCGGCCCAGGCCGAACTCAGCACCGGCGATCCGACCGAACAGACCGAAGCATCGACGGTCGACGCCCAGGGATACCAGCTTGACGATCTGCCCGAAAAGATGTCCTTCGATATCGAGGATCCCGTCACCCTGCTTTACTGGCAGGACTGCGAGCGCCCCGAGTTCGAGATCAAGGAAGAGGAAGTCAACGGCGCTCTCGTTGAATCCGCCATCTTCAACAGGAACCTCCGCACCGAGGAAAGACTCGGCATCACGTTTGAATGGATCGGACAGGACGGAGACAACGGAGACCGCGCCAAATTCGTATCGTTCGTTGAGAACAACTACGCCGGCGGCACCTATTTCGACATTATCGCGACCTATTCGCGCACGTCGGCCATGCTTATTTCGCGCGGATATCTCAAGAATCTCAACGGAATAGACAATTCGTATCTTAACTTCTCGCAGCCGTGGTGGCCGAAAACGATGCTGGAGACCTGCACGATAAACGGCAAGATCTATTCCGTTTCGGGCGACATTTCCACCAACATCCTCCACTTCATGTACTGCATCTACTACAACATGGATATGCGCGAGGACCTCGGGATAGAGGATCCCATCCCGCTGGTGGACAGCAAGCAGTGGACTATCGACAAACTCATCGAGCTGACCAAAGGCGTTAACAACGACCTCAACCAGAACGGTAAAAAGGATCCCGACGACGGATACGGCTTCGTTTCGGTTTATTACGGACTCGACGCCTTCTACACCGGTTCCGGACTGCGCCTCGTCGAGCAGGATCCCGTGAACACGCTCAAGATCTCCGACGATTTCACCAGCACCAAATGCGTGGACCTCATGGATAAGCTCGGCGCCTGGATCAAGACCGAGGTCTGCTACGTCGATTCCAACTACAACTACTCGTTCGCCGACGGCAACACCCTCTTTATGCAGAACCGCGTATACGCGGCCGACGGCAAGGGCAGCGACGCCGCCCACAACCTCAACGGAGTCGACTGGACCTACGGGATCCTTCCCACGCCTCTTTACGACACCGACCAGCCGGAATACATAACGGTCGTCGGCAACCCCTTCACCCTCTGGGGCATCGAGCGCGGAACCGATCCCGATAAAGCTTCCCGCGCCACCGCCGTTATCGAGTGCATGGCGAGTTACGGCTACCGTCTCACCACTCCCGCGCTGTTTGAAACGAATATGAAATACAGATACACCACCGACAACAAGGGCGACGCCGTCAGAATGTTCGACATCATTCACGACACCATCGCCTTCGACCTCGGAAGAATCTTCTCGGACGACCTTCTCTATATGAGCGAAATGCCTTCAAAATGCGCCGCCGCCGGAACCAGCTGGGCGTCGCAGATGGGCAGACAGGTCAAGTCGCTCAATACCAACCTCAACAAGAAGGTCATCCCCGGTATCCTCGAAAAGAGCGAGTAAAATTTTGAAATAACCGTACTGACCGTACGACCTTCCCGGGGCTGTCGAAAAAGCGCGCTTTTCCGACAGCCCCGAAATATGTAATAAACTATGATTATACCGGAGCATGCGAAAATGATGAGAACCGAACACCCGCGCCCCGATTTCGCGCGGAAAAACTGGACAAACCTCAACGGAGAATGGGAATTTGCAGAAGATTACTCAAAAAGCGGAAAAGAGAGAGGCCTCTGGGAAAAGTGCGTCCCGGACGGCGCCTTCCCGCTGAAGATAAACGTTCCGTTCTGCCGCGAATCGAAGCTTTCGGGCCTCGGTCACGTCGATTTCTGCGACGCCGTCTGGTACAGAAAGACGGTCGTGATGCCAGAGGAACGCGCATATCCCGACGGAAGGGTCTTTCTTCACGTGGGTGCGGCGGACTGGAGGACGACTCTCTGGGTAAACGGCGAGCGGATCGCGTCCCATACCGGAGGTTACGTCTCATTTTCGTTCGACGTCACGCGGTATCTGGTCCCCGGGGAAAACGTCTTCACGATTCTCTGCGAGGACGAGCTGCGTTCACACGCCCAGGCGGCCGGAAAGCAGTCGGACAGATACTTCTCGCACGGATGTTCCTACACGCGGACCACAGGTATCTGGCAGACGGTATGGCTCGAAGAAACGCCGCGCGATTACATAAAATCCTTCAGAATCTTTCCGAACGTCTCCTCCTGCAGCTGCGGCATCGAAATATCCGCCTCCGCTCCCGACGGGACACCGGTTTCGGCCGCGGCGGAATACGGCGGAATTGAAGTCGGACGCGCTTCCGGAAATATCTCGGCCGGAACTCTGCTCCTCGACCTTCCGCTCGCGGAAAAACACCTTTGGGAGATCGGGAAGGGAAGACTGTATTCGCTGAAGCTCACGCTCGGCGACGACGAGGCGGACACCTACTTCGGCCTGCGCTCCGTCGAATGCCGGAACGGCTTCGTATATCTTAACGGCAGAAGGATCTTTCAGCGTCTCGTGCTCGACCAGGGCTTTTATCCCGACGGCATATACACGGCGCCGTCCGACGCCGATCTCGTAGCGGATATCGAGCGCTCGGTCGCCTGCGGCTTCGACGGAGCCCGGCTGCACCAGAAGATCTTCGAGCCGCGGTTCCTTTATCACTGCGACCGGCTCGGATATATCGTCTGGGGAGAGCACGCCAACTGGGTGATGGACGCATCGGCGCCGCGCTGCTGGGCCGGTTTCATACCCGAATGGGTCGAATGTCTCTACAGGGATTTCAATCATCCGGCGATAATCGGCTGGTGCCCGCTGAACGAGACGCAGCGCAATATCGACGAGGATTTCGTACGCGCTCTCTCCGCCGTAACGCGGTCGGTCGATCCGACCCGTCCCTTCATCGACGGCTCGGGCTGGACTCACTTCAAAGGCCTTTCGGACATTGACGACAATCACGATTACGAGCAGGATCCCGCAGTTTTCCGGGCAAGATACGAGGATCAGTACAAAGAGGGAGTGCCGGTCGATACCAGACGCAACCCCTACCCCGTGTTTTCCACTTTTGTCAGCGAGTACGGAGGGATCCGATGGTCGGCGGACGGGTCGTCTTTCGGATGGGGATACGGAAACGCCCCGAAGACGGAGGAGGAATTCATCGAAAGATTCCGCGGACTCACCGACGCCCTTCTCGACAATCCGGGTATAGGCGGGCTCTGCTACACCCAGCTTACCGACGTCGAGCAGGAGATAAACGGTCTTTACACCTACGGCAGAAAGCCGAAATTCCCTCCGGAGATCTTCCGTTCGATACTTCAGAGAAAAGCCGCTGCCGAGGATGACGACAGATGAAAAAGACGATGCATGCGGCCGTTCTGTACGGCAAAAACGATATAAGATACGCGGAAATCGAACGTCCCGAGCCGGGTCCGGGCGAGGTGCTGATCCGCGTCCGCGCGGCGGGGATATGCGGGTCGGATATCCCGAGAGTGCTCGGGGACGGGGCGCATTTCTTCCCGATCGTCCTGGGGCACGAGTTTTCCGGAACGGTTGAGGAAACGGGAGAGGGAGTGACCGGATTCGCCGCCGGAGACACCGTTTCGGGCGCGCCTCTCAAGCCCTGCATGAAGTGCCCCGACTGCGCGAGGGGCAACTATTCTCTCTGCAAGCATTATTCCTTCATAGGGTCGAGGGAGCAGGGAAGTTTTGCCGAGTACGTGGTCATTCCCGCGGCAAACGCGGTAAAATACTCACCGTCGGTTCCCTTCGAGCAGGCGGCGATGTTCGAACCGGCAACCGTTTCGCTTCACGGCGTGCTGCTTAACGGCTGCCCGCCGGGAGAGGACACCGCGATATGCGGGGGCGGCACGATAGGAATGTTCGCCGCCCAGTGGTCGAAGATCTTCGGTGCGCGGAGAGTCGCCGTTTTCGATCTTGTCAAAGAGCGCCTCGAACTGGCGCTGCGTCTGGGAGCCGATGCCGTTTTCGACACCTCGGATCCCGGATATCTCAAAAAGGCCCTCGAATACACCGGCGGCGCCGGATTCGGCTGCGTTTACGAGACGGCGGGCTCTCCCGTCACCATGCGGATGGCTTTCGAGCTTGCCGCCAACCGTTCGAACGTCTGCTTTATCGGGACGCCTCACGAGGACGCCGTCTTCACCCCGCGGATGTGGGAAAATCTCAACCGCAAGGAGTTCCGTCTGACCGGATCCTGGATGAGTTACTCGGCTCCCTTCCCGGGCAAAGAGTGGCGGCTTACCTCCGACTGTTTCTCCGACGGCCGGCTTAAATTCGACGACAGCTTCATTTTCAGACGCTTCCCTCTGTCCGACTGCGCCGCCGCTTTCGATCTCTTCCGGGTCCCGGGCAGGGTGAGAGGCAAGATAATGTTCGTTATGTCTTGACTTTCAACGGTGATTGTTATATAATTATTTAGATATTTATATTTTTTCAGGAGTTACAAATGGAGAGAGTATTCAATTTTTCCGCGGGTCCTTCGATGCTCCCGCTCCCCGTGCTTGAAAAAGCGGCTTCGGAAATGCTTTGCTACGGTTCTTCGGGAATGTCGGTAGCCGAGATGTCTCACCGCTCGCCCGATTTCGAGCCGATTATTCAGAAAGCGGAAGCCGACCTCCGCCTTCTCATGAACGTTCCCGACGATTACGCCGTGCTCTTCCTTCAGGGAGGCGCTTCGACGCAGTTCGCCGCCGTTCCGCTCAATCTCATGCCCGAGGGCGGGAAGGCCGATTACGTCGTTTCGGGACAGTTTTCCGGGAAGGCGTACAAGGAGGCTCTCAAATACGGCGACGCCGCCGAGATCGCTTCCAGCAAAGCGGATAATTTCGTTTATATCCCCTTCGTCGGAAGAAAAGATCTGCGCGAAGGAACTTCATATCTCCATATCTGCTTCAACAACACCATCTACGGCACGAAATACAATTATATACCCGATACCGGGAACGTTCCGCTGGTGGCCGATATGTCGTCCTGCATCCTTTCCGAGCCGGTAGACGTGACGAAATTCGGCGTCATTTACGCCGGAGCCCAGAAGAACATGGCTCCCGCCGGAATGACGCTCGTCATCGTTCGCAAGGACCTGCTCGGCAGAGCCCGTCCCGTCACTCCGACGATGCTCGACTGGAAGACTCTTGCCGACAACGGCTCGATGTACAACACGCCTCCCTGCTACACCATCTATATGGCCGGGCTCGTTTACGAGTGGCTGCTTTCGATCGGCGGACTCGAGGCGATGAAGAAGATTAACGAGGAAAAGGCGGCTCTTCTTTACGGCTACCTAGATTCTCAGGATTACTATATCGCTCCCGTCCGGAAGGAGTTCCGTTCGATGATGAACGTCACATTCGTCACCGGAGACGCCGATCTCGACAAGAAATTCGCCGCCGCCGCCACGCTCGAAGGCCTCAAGAACCTGAAGGGCCACCGCTCCGTCGGAGGAATGAGAGCGTCGATCTACAATGCCATGCCGCGCGAAGGCGTCGAAAAGCTCATCGGGTTTATGAAGAAGTTCGCGGCCGAAAATCCCAAGGCGTGACGGAAGCCCGGAAAAAGGTGTGATAATCATGAAAAAAATAAAGCTTATGAACAAAATCGCCGCGGTCGGGACCGGCAGATTCCCCGCGTCCGATTATCTTGTCGGCGACGGCGTCGAACACGCCGACGCGATAATGGTGCGTTCCGCCGCGCTGCACGATCTTGAATTCGATCCCGAACTCCTGGCCATAGCCAGATGCGGAGCCGGCGTGAACAACATTCCCATCGACCGCTGCTCGGAAGCCGGTATAGTCGTATTCAACACCCCCGGCGCCAACGCAAACGCCGTCAAGGAGCTTGTCGTCTGCGCGCTCGCTCTCGCTTCCCGCAATATCGTCGGCGGTATCGAATGGGTCAAGACTCTTGAAGAGGGAACGGATATCGCAAAGGCGGTCGAAAAGGGGAAAGGCGCCTTCGGAGGAATCGAGCTGGCCGGAAAGACGCTCGGTATCGTAGGACTCGGCGCCATCGGCGGACTTGTTGCCAACGTCGCCGTTCATCTCGGGATGGAGGTCATCGGTTACGACCCGTACATCACGGTCGACGCCGCCTGGAAGCTCTCACGTTCGATCGTTCACGCCAAGACGCTCGACGAAATATACGAAAAATCCGATTACATCACCCTTCACATACCCTCTCTCGAGTCTACGAGAGGAATGATCAACTCCTCCTCCATCGAAAGGATGAAGGACGGCGTCCGCCTGATCAACCTCGCCCGCGCCGACCTTGCTGTCGTTCCCGACGTCGCCGCCGCGATGGAATCGGGAAAGATCGCCGCCTACGTCACCGATTTTCCGACCGCCGAAACGGTTAAGATACCCGGCGTAGTCAACATTCCCCACCTCGGCGCATCAACCGAGGAGGCCGAGGACAACTGCGCCGTCATGGCGGCCGATCAGCTGCGCGATTATCTCGAGACGGGCAATATCCGCAATTCGGTCAACTTCCCGGCCGTCGATCTTCCGGGTTCCGGAGCCCCGCGCGTATGCGTTCTCCACCGCAACATTCCGGATATGATAGCAAAGCTTTCCTCCGCGATCGCCTCGGTCGGTTACAACATCGACAATATGGTGAACAGATCCCGCGGAGACAACGCCTGCTGCCTGTTTGAACTCAGCGGGACCGTCAGCGAAGCCGTTAAGGAAGAACTGATCAGGCGTCTGTCCGCTATCGGAAACGTAATGCGCGTCAGAGTTATATGACCCGGGGAGGAATGATTTATGGCGCTTGCCGCTAAGATCGCTCCTTCGATGATGTGCGCCGACTTTCTCCGCCTCGGAGACGACGTCGACGCCCTCGTGCGGAGCGGTGCCGATTATCTTCATATAGACGTTATGGACGGCACCTTCGTCCAGAACTACACGCTCGGCACCGATTATATCAGAAAGCTGCACGCCGTGTGCGGCCTGCCTCTCGATATTCATCTTATGATAAGCGAGCCGGTCAGAAAAATCGGCTGGTTCGAAATAAAGCCGGGGGATCTCGTGTCGGTCCACTGGGAAGCGGACGCTCATATACAGCGCACGGTTTCCGCGATCAGAGCGGCGGGAGGCCGTCCGATGGCGGCGCTCAATCCCGCGACGCCGATCTGGGTCCTCGAGGATATTCTTCCCGATCTGGACGCCGTGCTGCTGATGACGGTCAATCCCGGATTTGCCGGGCAGAAGCTGGTCCCACAGACTCTCGACAAGATATCCCGCCTGCGCAGGATGCTGGACGAAAAGGGGTATCCGGACGTTATGATCGAGGTGGACGGCAACGTAAGCTTCGAAAACGCCGAAAAGATGAGACGCGCCGGAGCGGATATTTTCGTGGCGGGCAGCTCGAGCGTTTTCGCCAAGGGCGGTTCGATCGAAGAAAACACCGCAAAACTGCGCGAAGCGTTCTCCCGCGGAGAGAAGAACTGACCGGTACCAGACGGCCCGCAAATATCAAAAAACTCACTGAAAGGAAAGCAAATGGCGGTTTTACAGGAATACAAATGCCCCTGCTGCGGAGGAGCGATCGCCTTCGATCCCGATCTGCAGAAGCTAAAATGCCCGTACTGCGACACAGAGTTCGAACTTGAGACCCTTCAGGGATACGACGCCGTTCTTCAGAGCACTGGCGGGGACGACAACATACAGTGGGAATCCGAAGCCGGCGCGTGGGGAGACGAAGAAACCGAGGGAATGCGCGTTTACGTCTGCAAGTCGTGCGGAGGAGAGATCGTCGGCGACGAATCGATGGCGGCGACCTCCTGCCCCTTCTGCGGCAACCCGGTCGTCATCATGGGGCAGTACCGCGGAGACCTCAAACCCGATTACATCATTCCTTTCAAGCTTGACAAGGAGGCGGCGAAGGCGGGCTTCCGCAAACACCTGGAGGGCAAAAAGCTGCTTCCGCGCGCCTTCAAGACCGAAGCGAAGCTCGACAGTATCAAGGGCGTTTACGTACCCTACTGGCTCTTCGATTCGGATATCGACGCCAATATCAGATACCGCGCCACCAAAGTCGCGACCTGGGCGGACAGTTCGTATCTTTATACGAAAACCAGTTTTTACTCGGTCCTGCGTTCCGGCAGCATTTCGTTTGAAATGGTTCCGGTGGACGGATCCAGCAAGATAGACAACGACGTGACCGAATCGGTCGAGCCCTACCGCTACGACGACCTGCGCGACTTTCAGACCGCCTATCTCGCCGGCTTTCTCGCCGACAGGTACGACGTGGAGTCGGAGGACTGCCGTCCGCGCGCCAACGAACGTATCAAAAAAAGCACCGAAAGGGCCTTTGCGGCAACGGTCGAGGGGTACTCGTCGGTTACCGCCGAGCAGTCGAACATCACCACGAAAAACGGTTCGATGAAATACGTTCTCCTTCCGATGTGGCTGATGGCGACCACGTGGAACGGTCAGAATTATCTGTTTGCCATGAACGGTCAGAGCGGAAAGTTCGTGGGCAACCTTCCCTGCGACAAGGGAGCGAAGAACAGAAGTTTCTTCCTGTCTCTCCTTATCGGGGCGGGGATTACCTTCGGTATCCTCGTTCTGCTTCGCCTTCTGGGATTTTTCGGGTGAGGTGCGCGATGAAAAAGATTATCGGAAGATTATCAGCCGCGGTCCTCGCGGCGTTCGCGATCCTTTCCCTTTGTATCCTTCTTCCGCTCCCTGCGGGTGCCGCCTCCGATAAATACGCGGTCGATGGTCTCGGCCTCTTTTCGGACACCGAAAAGGCGGGTATATGCTCGGTCCTCGAGAGCCGCAGCGCCGAGGCGGGAGCCGATTTCGTCGTTATGACGACACGGGCGACCGCGGAAAACGCGTCTCCGCAGTACGCGCTTGACGACGCCTTTGAAAACGGAACCTACCTGCCGGACGGACTTGTTTTCGTGATCTGTGAGGATAACGGAGACTACAAGTATTACATGATCGCCTACGGTAAAATGCAGGGTTACATGCAGAGCGAGGACCGTCAGGCGCTTTACGATTCCTTCGGCAGCGATCTGGACAACGACGCCTATATTACGGCGTTTACCAAGTACGCCGACGGATGCCTGAAATACTGGCGGCTGGCCGGACAGGAAATGAAGGGCGAGCCGGGCGATCTCGTCGTCGACCTTGCCGATATACTTACCGACGCCGAGGAGCGCGAGCTCCGCGCCTATCTTAAGACGAAAAGCGCCGAGGCGGGAGCGGATATCGTAGTCGTGTCGATAAACAATCTCCGCGGAAAATCGATGATGGATTACGCGGACGACTATTACGATAAGAACGGCTATTCGAAGGACGGCGTTCTTTTCCTTCGTTACATAAACGGAACGAAAAAAGAGACCTGGATCAGCACAGCGGGTTCCGCCGAATACCGGATCGACGCCGACGATATTTTCGACGCGATCGAGAGCGATTTCAGACAGGATAAATACCTCGGCTGCTTCAAGACATACGCCGATATGTCGGCTCACCTTATAAGTACTCCGGCCGCCGAACTGCGGATGGAGGGGCTTCCCGTGTTCAGATACGCGATCATTTCGCTTATCGTCGGACTTATCGTCGCCTTCATACACGTCGGCAAGCTCAAACGCCAGCTGGTAAGCGTCGAGCGCCAGCAGGAAGCCGGAAACTACGTAAAAAACGGCAGCATGGCCGTGACGAACGCCCAGGAGGTCTTCCTTTACGCCACCGTTTCCCGCGTCAGACGCGATACCGATTCCTCCTCCCGCGGCGGAGGCGGCGGCGGTCACCATACCTCCTCGTCAGGCGTCTCCCACGGCGGAGGCGGAAGGAGCATGTGATTGCTTCCGAAATCCTGCTTTTCCACCCTCGGATGTCACGATTATCCGCTTGAGCGGATAATCGGAACGGCGAAGAAGTTTTCGGTCGGCTCCCTCGAATTCAGAGGGATCGGCGGCATTCTCGACAACAGAAAGATCCCCGAGTTTTCTTCCGACAAGATATCCGGCACGCGCCGTCTGCTCGGCGAAGCGGGGATCAAAGTCGCCTGCATCGGCACTTCCTGTTCCTTTCACGATCCGTCAAAGCTCAGCGACGCTCTTGACGGGGGAATTTTCGCGGCGTCCGCCGCCGCTTCTCTCGGCTGTCCTTATATCCGGGTTTTCGGCAACAGGATAACCGGGGACAGGGAAGAGGGAATTCGCCGCGTGGCCGACGGCATCGCCGCGCTTATGCGGAATATCGAAGGCACCGGCGTTACCGTTCTTCTGGAAGTCCACGGAGATTTCAATACCCGGGACTCGCTGTCCGCTGTCGCCGACCGGCTGTCGGGCGGTCGCTTCGGCCTTATCTGGGACGTGGCTCACACCGATCCGACCTACGGCGACGGCTGGGAGTCCTTCCTTGACGAATTTTTCCCGCTTGTCAGGCACGTTCATATCAAGGATCTTCGCCGCGGAGGCGGACTCTGCCTTCCCGGCGACGGCGATCTTGATATCCGCGGGATGATATCCTCCCTCGCGCGCCGTTCCTTCGACGGCTGCTGTTCTCTCGAATGGGAGAGAAAATGGCACCCGGAGATCGGCCCTGTCGAAGAGGCGCTTTCGCGCTTCGTTTCCTATCGGATTCAATAAAAAACAATAATCCCCCCGAAAGAGAGGTAATTATATATGAAACTTATGCGCACGGCGGTTCTGCTGCTGACGGTTCTGCTTCTTGTTCCGGTACTTGCGGCTTGCGGAAATCCGACGACCGATCCGGTTAATACCGGAGATCCGGCAGCTTCGACCGCCTCCTCCGACCAGAGCGGCGATCCCGGCGACGCGACGACCGACGAAGCCGGCGACGGCTTCGAGCCCGACGCTCTTCCGGAAAAGCTCAATCTTGACAAGACGCTGACGATGCTTTACGACCTGAAATACTCGACTCAGGAATTCTTTGCCGAGGATACGACCGGTGAAGCCGTCAACGACGCCATATTCAGGAGAAACGCCAACGTCGAGAACCGGCTCGGCCTGACCGTCAAATACGAGGGCTGCGAAGGAAACGACAAAAACCAGAACGTTTTCCTGAAAAAAGCTCAGAGCGACGTAGCCGCGGGCACTCCCGAATACGACATTTACGCCGCCTACAGCCGGACGATTCCCTATCTTGCCGTCAACGGGCTTTGCGGAAATCTTCTCGACACCGAGTATTTCAACGTTTCTAAGCCCTGGTGGCCCCAGGCTCTGACCGACGAATGCACCATCAAGGGCAAGCTTCTGTTCGCCACCGGCGACATTTCGACCAACCTTCTCTGGTACATGTCCGGCGCCTTCTTCAACCAGGAAATGTGGGAGGCCGCCCGCATGGGATACACCCTCTACGACCTTGTCGACAACAACGAATGGGTGCTCGACAAGTTCATCGAGGTCTGCAAGCAGTTCGTTTCGGGAGAGACCGAAGCCGACCGCATCTACGGAATGGTCGCATACAACGCCTGCCTCGACGCCTTCCTCAACTCCTGCGGCGTCATTTCGATCGACAAGGACGCCGACGGCAATCTGAAGCTTTCCGATGATTTCCTCGGCGAGCGCACCGCCAACATAGTCGCAAAGCTCGGAACGTTCTTTAACGAAGGCTACAATTATCACACCTCGTCGACGTCCGCCGACGAGAAGGCGATCTTTTACGAGCGCCGCTCGCTCTTCGTCATCGACGGAACTCAGATCGTCCGCAACGTAGGAACCAAGATCGAATTCGATTACGGACTCGTTCCGCTTCCGAAGTACGACGCCGATCAGCCCGGTTACGTCACCAACCTGCGTTATCCCTACAATTTCTACGCTATCAACAAGACCTCGGAAAACCAAGAGGAGTCGGGCACTCTTCTCGAGGCGCTTGCTTCCGAGAGCTACCGCTCGGTCACTCCCGTCCTCTTCGAGCTTACGATGAAGACCAGATACAGCCAGGATTCGACGACCTCGAGAATGTACGACATCCTTCGCGGCGGTATCGCTTTCGACCTCGGACGGCTGTTCAACTACTCGATAGGAAATTTCTATCCGCAGTTCCGCAACCAGTGCATCGCCGGCGGAAACTGGTCGAGCAACGCCCAGACGATCAGAAAGTCCACGACGAGACTTATCGACGCCCTGATGCCCATCTTCGACGACTGAAGTTAATAAAATACCGCACGATTCGCGTTCGTCGGATTGTGCGGTATTTCTTAATGAAATAAAACATACCGGCGGGGCGGAGATCAAACGGTCTCCGCCCCGCCGGTATGTTTTTGCGGGATAATTATTTTATTACCCAGACGTACATGATAAGGCAGATCAAGGCGAACACGCCTGAAAGAATGGGCGTGATCTTGTTGAGTACCTTGTCAAGGCGCGAGCTTCTGTCTTTGCCGAGGAAAGTTTCGGTCGAGCCGGTGATAACGCCGGTCATCTGACTGTCTTTTCCGGACTGAAGCAGAACCGAGACTATAATCAGCGCGGCAAGAACCACAAGAATTATCCCGAGGATGGTTTCTAACATTACCTGACCTCCTGTACGAGTTGGCGAAGACGCAGGCGGTTGCCGAAGCAGAGCGTCCGGCGCCGGCATGACGGCTCTTCGCAAAGCGATACTTGAATATTATACTCTATTACCGCTTTTTTGTCAAGGATTTATTTTTGCGGACTTATCTTACGATTTATAATCATTGTCCGAAGCTTCGGCAGATATTTCCCGCTGTTCCTTTACCAGTTCGTGCGATTTGCTCCTGTCGCTCTCGTCGGGCTCTTCAAACGAGATCGGCTGATGAATGACAACCTGAGTGAACGGAATGTTTATTCCGTGCGCGTCGAAGAGAAGCTTGAACTGCCTGTTCATATCCCTTTCCACCTGGAATCTCGACGCCTCCTCGCATCTGGCGACGAATTTCAGTTCCACGCCGGATGCGCCGAGCTGCGACACTCCCTTGTAGAAGGGACCTTCGGCTATGTCGGGGATTGCTTTTCCGATCTCTTCAAGGTGATCCTTGATGACCGCTTCTACGCGTTCGATCGACTCTCCGTATTCTATCTGGACGGTGCAGGGAACAAGAGTGAGGTGGTCGGTAAGGTTTATCACCGTCCTTAGATCCGAGTTGTTTATGATTTTGAAGTTGCCGGCGGTGTCCTCGAGCCGGGTGGTCCTGATACCGATGTCGCGAACAGTTCCGCGGAAGCCGTCAACGATAATTATATCGCCGACGTCAAAGACGTTCTCAAACACTATGAACAGTCCGGAGATAACGTCCTCGATAAGCGGCTGGGCGCCGAGACCGACTATCAGGGACAGGATCCCGATGCCGGCGAGAAGCGTGCCCGTGTCGACGTTGAAGGCTCTGAGCGTCGCGAAGACGAATATCAGCACCGACAGGTATTTGATGAAGGATCCGAGAAGATTTAAGATCGCCTTGCCCTTTTTCATAAATGACTGTATCCAGCTGATGAAGACTCTGAGCAGATAGCCGATGGTGATGAAGAAGAATCCGTAACTGACGATCCTTATCCATTTGATGTAGTCACCCGCCTGACTGAAGGGATTCAGACTTCTGTATATCCGGCTGTCTTTGCCGAAGAATAACGGCCCTCCGATCAGGAGAACAAAATAAGCAGCGGCAAGGCAGAGAAGAAATACCGCGAATACGATCCTTACCGTTTTCTGCGTTTTTTCGGATTTTTCTTTGAAGGCGATCATAGCTTTGATCCTTTCTTAAACATATATGGAAACGTTATAAAATGAATTCGTTTTATCGTAACGCCGGCGGACGCCCGCCGTGCGGTTACTGCGGATCTATGTACTGAACGTACAGGAAGTTAGACGGCGAGAATGTTCCGCTGTAGATTATCGCGTAGACCGGTCCTGTCGTCGGCACGGCGAGCCGTTCGATCCTTATGCCGTAGTTCCCGTCTTTGCCGAGCGAGATCCTGGTCGGGTTGCCCGCGTCGGCGTCCGGATGGTCGAGAGTCAGAGGAGTCGAGGGATCGGATGCGGATACCAGCGCCAGGAAGCCCTCGGTCGTGCCATCGGTCACAGGATAATAGGAACATGAGAAGTAGTATGACGTATTATCGTTGGTCCTGTCGATTATGGGGTCGCTCGTGGAGTAGAAATACGCGTCGCCGAGAGGAGTCGTGTTTGCGACAGTGAATCTGACCTCGGACGAGATGCGTCTTCCGTTTCCGGTGAACACGGGCGCGATCTCCGCGGCGGTGGGTTCTTTGTTGTTTCCGTCGCCCCAAATGACGTTTTCCATCTCATGCTGGCTGTATCCGCCGACGGTATAGAGCGCAGCCGTATAGGTCCCGGCAACAAGGGTCTGGGGCTGGTCGTTTTCCTGTTGGAAGTAGAGCTCGACCTCCTCGCCGAGCCGGGTGATGCTCGTGTCTCTTTCGAATCCGGTCACTATAATACCGGTCACCCGGCCCTGCGGATTCTTGATGACCAGGGCAGACCAGTTGCGCTTCACGGTTCCGTCCGGGTCGTTCAGCTGTTCGTCGAACGGCTCGATATAGCCGGACGAGAGAAGGTACATGTGAGTCGGGTACGTCGTACCGCTTACGTGGTAATCGGTGTCCGCCAGCGCTTGCGCCGTGGTCGCCGGCAGATATCCCGTATACGAGATCGTGAACGACGGTCTTGCCTTTCCGGTCAGATAGGCGTTCAGCGAATCCGCGGTATTTCCTCCCGAGTAGAGCGCGACCGTGTAGGTGTCGCCGTAGACGATGTCGGCCGCCGTCGCGGTGAATCCTCCCGAACCGTTGGACGTCACCGGTATCGCCGCTCCGAATCCGTCATTGAGAGCCAGCGATACGGACGACGCCGGATACTCCGCCGTGAACTCATCGGTCAGCGTGAAGGTCGCGTTGCCGTTGCCGTCCTGAGACCACGTGAGCGACGTGCCGGTATCCGCGCCTGCAGTTGCCGCGTCGGTCCCGAGCGACAGGTCGGCGACCGTGAGTGTGTAGGCCGTCCTCGGACTGAGACCGGTGAGGTCAATCGAGGGAGCGGATCCCGAGAGGTCCGCGTCGACGCGGTCGCCGTTAAGCCGGAGCTCCAGCGTGTTGCCGTCCGGGTTGTCGACCGACAGCGCAGCGGTGATCCGGTTGAATCCGGCGCTGACCGAGGTGAAGGACACAGACGCCGGAGTTCTTTCTCTCGCGGCGAACGAGTATGACAGGAGCACCGTCCCGTCCCAGTCGGTAAACACAAGGGTGTGGGTTTCGCCGCTGACGAGGTCGTCGTATTCCTCGACGCAGCTCGTCTCGTCTTCCGGCAGTTCAGCCGGATCCAGGTCGTCGAATTGCAGGGTTATCGCGTTCGCGTCGGGGTTGTTTATCGTGAAAACGAGTTTTGCGCTGTCAAATCCGACGTCGGAAGAATCCAGCGTGACCGACGCCGACTCCCTCGCTCTGGTCGCGAAAGGATAGGAAACGATCGTCGAGCCGTCCCAGTCGAAGAATTCGACGGTGTGCTGAGAGTTCTCCGCCAGGTCGTTGAACGACAGAACGATCTTTTCGTCCGCGGCGGTGAAACTGATATCTTTTCCGTCCAGTTTCGCGCTGACGTCGTTGCCGTCCGGGTTGACGTAGGAAAACTCAAGTTCTGCGCCACCCAGATCGATCGAATGCGAAAGGATAGCGATCTGAGCGGGAGTGCGCTTTCCGGTTGTGACGGAGCCGGAATACAGTTCGTTGCCGTCAGCGTCAGTGACGCTTACCGTGTATTCCGTATCCGGATCAAGTCCGTCCGCCGCCAGGACCAGAGAATCGTCTTCCGCCTGCGCGTCTTTTTGCTGTCCGTCAATAAAGACGCTGAGGGCGGAGGGATCGACGTTTTCGGTCCTGAATCTGAGCGTGAACGAACTGAAGGTCGTTTCGCTTCCCCTGACTGTTACCGAAGGAACCGGAAGGGGTTCGGTAACAGGTTCGGTCTCGGGATCCTTCTCGGGATCGTGGTCGGACTCCTGCGTCGGAAGCAGATAATTGAGTTTGAGAAGCGATTTTCCGTCTCCGAATATTTCCAGATAGTAAAGTCCGCCCGGAGAAAGGCCGGAAAACATAAGAGTTTCCGCGTTCCGGTCGAAGCTGACCGAACTGACGGCGACTCCGTCTTTGCCGGACAGGACCGCTTCGAATTCGGTGTCGTCCTGCGACGAGTAAAGACTCAGTTTGACTTCCAGCGAGTCGGGAGTCGCCGTGTAACCGGTCACGTCGGCTAAAATCATCGTGGTTATGGCGATTATAACGGCAAAACCGGTGCCGGCAACGGTCGCGAGCATTCCGAGAAGGCGCCCGAGCCGGTTTCTGCTGTTCCGCATGACGGCGGCATGACGCGCGGTAAAGTCCTTTTGCGTTTCGCCGCCCCGGAGCGAGTCCTCGGGAGCCAGATATCCGCCCTCCGAGGAGTAGCTCGCAAACTCCTCCGCCCTCGCGCTTGAGTTGAATTCGGAGTATACCGAAAACTCTTCCGAAAGCCGGCTTTCTTCTATATTTAACTCTTCATTTAACTTTTCGCTCATCGTTTTCGAAAACAGATCGCCGGAACGGTCGCCGGCATGCTTCCGGGCGTCCGCGGGACACCCTCAAAAAATTATATTGCATTATAATTATATCAATTTGAGCGGTGATTGTCAATTCTTTTTTATCAACGCATTGTTCAGGATCTATTTACACAAACTTATTGACACAACCACGGTCAAGCGTTTTGAATAAAAAACAATATAGGCAATACCGCTCGATTCGCTGCTTCGAATTGCGTGGTATTGCCTGAAAATAAGAATAGATTATGAAGCAAACCGGTATCGCACGTTACCCGGGGTACCGCCCGGAGATTCGGGCCTTACGGGAGCCAGACGATCTCGGCGAACGAATAGGGCTTCAGTTCGATCCCGCACAGGCCGGCAGACGTCGTTTCCGGAACGACGGTATCCGACGCCGAGTCGTAGCGGCGGATTTCAGCGCGGCGGCCGTGCGTCCCGCCGATCTCCAGCCGGACAGACGTATCGTCTTCGCAGCCGTCGTACCGCCCGATAAGGAGAGCGTCGGTCCTGCCGTCGGTCGCGGCGGCGGCGTAAACGTCGCCGTTCCGCTCCGAGTGCACTTCGGTCCCCAGCCGGTACAGATCGCCGAACATCCTGAACGCATAAAACGAAGGTTTCGGCGACAGTTTCTGGACGGCGTCGTGTCCTTCGTTGAGCGCCAGCCTGAACAGGCCGTTAAACCCGCTTCTGAACTGCGCGTCGTAGTAGGTCACCTTGTCGTATCCGCACTTCTGGAACTCGCAGAGCGCGCAGGCGCAGAACGCCGCGCCGGTATAATCTGAAATATGTCTGTACTGTTCCTCCATGTGGGTCCAGTTCGTAACGTGATTCCACTCGGTGCAGAACACCTCGGCGCCCTCGAACCCGTATTTTTCAAACAGGTCCTGCGTTTTCCGCATCCGCGCCGCGATGTCGTCGATCTTCCGGAAATAGGTATGGAAGGAGAAAAAGTCGAGCGGCGCCCTCTCGCCGGACGACATGTATTCGAAAAAGCCGGTCGTGAACTCCTCTCTGGTGTAGCCGGTGGCGGGTCCGCCGATCTTTACGTTCGGAAAACGCTTTTTCAGATAGACGACCGTCTCCTTGAACAGGCGGAAGAATTCCTCGTCCGTCCCCATCCACATGTGACCCCGGAATTCCGGCTCGTTCCAGATCTCGAAATACTCGACTCCGTCGACAAAGCCGTCGGCCCAGCCCTCTGTATAGTGGCGGATTATGCCCTCGCAGATCCGCGCCCACTGAAGATAGTCCTTCGGCGGGCAGATGTACTTTTTGTAAGGCCCGTTCTCGATGGAGACGCCCAGCCGGTAGATCACCTTCGCGCCCGCGTCAAGGATCGCGCGGATATAGTGATCCGTCAGTGTGAAGTTGTAACTGGCGGGATCCGACGGGTCGGCGTCAAAGCGTTTGAACACGGCGGGAATATCGACGAACTCGCCGCATCCGTACGAGCCCTCGGTATCGTGCAGCCGGGAATAAGGTATCCCGATCTCCCGGAACAACTCGGTCGCGTCCATCAGAAAATCGTCTGTTCTCGGTCCGTTGTTTACCCCGTGAACCGGTCGCATCGGCCCGACGGGCGATGAAAAATCCGCTTTGACGAACATATTGTCAGGTGTTTTCATATCATTTTCCTTCTTTTGTCTGTCAAAATAATTCTATCATAATCCCAGGGTGATGTCAAGCCGTTGTTTTTTTTCGGGAAAGTCGCTCCCCCGTATTGCAAAAGCGGAACGGGTTGTGATATAATGAAAACGGTACCGAACGCGACCGCCGGAATTCGGCAAGGAGAAAGAAGATGGCACAGTGGACACCGGTCTTAACCGATGCGGCATGCATCAGAAAACATCCGAAACCCATACTTACGAAGGATGATATCCCATACGAGGCGGAATTCGTCTTCAACGCCGGCGTGGCGAAGGTCGGCGAAAGATACGTGATGGTCTTCCGCGACGACTACGGCGCGACCGAGAAGGAATATCTCGCGAGAGAAAAGTATATCTCGAAGACCGCGGTCGGGATCGCCGTAAGCGACAACGGGATCGACGGCTGGAAGGTCGCAAAAAAACCGATCCTCCACTACGATTTTACACACAGATCAGCCGTCGTCAACCTCGCCGGCGCCCCTCTCCACGCCTCCGACGTTTTACGCCTGTACGATCCGCGCATAAGCGTGATAGAGGGAAAACTTCATCTCTGCCTTGCGATGGACACGCGTCACGGCATCCGCGGCTGCGTCGCCCGGCTCTCCGACGACCTGCAGAACGTGGAGATCATCAGCGCGTCGGCGCCCGACAACCGGAATATGGTCCTCTTCGGCGAGAAGATCGACGGATACTACTGGCGTCTTGAGCGCCCATTCACGGTTTACAGCCGCGGGGGCAAGGACCGCTTCGATATCTGGATCTCGCGATCGCCGGACATGCGGTTCTGGGGAGACAGCGAGCTGCTTCTCGCCGTCGAGAACGTGCCGTTCGCAAACGACAAGATCGGGCCCGCCGCCCCGCCGGTCAAAACGAAATACGGCTGGCTGACGCTCTTCCACGCGGTAGACAAAGAAAACGACGGCCGCGGTCAGAAGGGCTGGGACACGTGGTGGAACAAGCGCTACACCGCCGGGATCATGCTCCTTGATCTGAAAAACCCGTATAAAATTATCGGGATGTCAAAGTCACCCGTGATCGCCCCGACGCTCCCGTGGGAGACCGACGAGGGCTTCCGCACGAACGTCATCTTCCCCGGCGGAATGATCGCCGAGGACGACGGCAGCGTGAAGATCTACTACGGCGCCTCCGACACCGTCGAATGCCTCGCAACGTCTACCGTCGATGAACTTGTGGCGCTTTGTACAGAGAAGCCGTAAAAAAAGCAGGAATAACAGCGATCGCCCTTTGCCGAACGGCAAAGGGCGATCGCTGTTGAGGATCGAAACTAATCCCATTATGTTGTGTGCGCTTTTTCTGTCCTCGACAAAAAACTAATCGAACAGATATTTGCACCGTTTTGTCAAGAAAAAAGTGCAATATTTGCACCTTGCAAAATGCGCGAGAGTACAAAAATTGCACTTAAAAAACTCGAAAGGGTGCAAATGTCTCGATTTTCGAAAAGCGGTAACCGGCCAGAACAAACGGTTTCAGCTTCGTTTTTGGTTTCATTTTGACGTTCATTCCGCCTTTTTCTGAATACCGCCGGATGTACGATATAAACGGCGAAGCACAGAACGGTGCCGACGGCAAACCCGGGTATTTTGTTAAGGCAATACCGCACAATTCAACGCACGCGTCTTGACGGCTCTTTTTGCGCCTGTGGGGGAAATGCCGCGCACTTCGCCACACGCATCTTGCCGGCCATTTTCGTGCCGGTTCTCGCGTCGAAGTCTTGAAAAACGCCC
>JAEEGL014983694.1_pt1 | contig 43504 bp, 40 predicted proteins | sample 9134231 | NCBI WGS metagenome assembly JAEEGL01 (sample SAMN16246548, study PRJNA631951) | gut metagenome | biome: gut microbiome; feature: rumen; material: fiber-attached | host: Bos | place: Iran: Karaj | collected 2018-10
CCATTGTGTAAATGCATCCAAAGGGTACCCAACAATCAGAGGTACTGGAAAGACGCAAAATCCGATTTATGATTTGTTAACGGATATTTTTTCGTAGTACTCACAAAACGTACATTTAAACAGGGGGTGCTGAGTAGTTACACTAATCGTGCACACCTATAAAAAATGTTAAATTAGGGTATCCAGGTTGGATATCTACTATTTTTGTGGTATTTTATGCATCATAAACTTATATAATATATTTTGAATTGTATTTTCCCATTTATATGGGCTTCTATTGATTTCTTTTTTATATTCATAGATATTCGATATTGATGATACTTATTTAAGACGGCATTATGAGAAAAATTTTACGAAAATTGTTATTATTATCCACTATTTTCATAGGCTTGCAGGTGTCTGCACAGGTAACCGAAGATGAGTATTATGACAGAATTCCTGAAGTTATAGAGAATGTCACATACTACGATTCAGACTCCGAACCTGCGTGGATTACTACAGTGGATGCTAATGAATGGACCATACCTGAAGGTGGGCAAGTAGCTTCAAACGCCCAAGGCCAATTCCGCTTTGGATCAAGTGATTGGAATGAAGGTAGTGCAAATAATGGACATGTTACCGGAACGGTTACTTCGCCAAATTTTGACACGAATACTCCGTTGACCTTAGCGTTGGAATTTGTACAATCTAATCATGCTAATTGGAAGAATGGTGTAGTGATTGATTTCCATGTGACTTATAAAGATGTGAACGGGGCTGACAAAGAAGCTGACATTCAAATAGATCTTTCTTTGGAAGAGCAAAGATGGACGATCACTCCATCAGGATTAGCTACTGGACAACATGAGACAGGTACTCATGCGTATACATTTTTAGTCCCGTTACCAAGTGATTATGGTTCTGATGGTCATACTCAGATGTCAATAACTGCTGGTGGTGCCCTTATCATTGGTGCTGGTACTGAAGGTGGCGGATCTACCATTGATGTATATGGTGACAACCTAGTCCTCAGAGATGACTGGGACAATACAGAGCGCCTGAAACGTAATGCTGGCAAGAAGATGAGGAAAGTGACTATCGTGAGGTCTTATGACAAAGGATGGTATACACTCAGCCTTCCTTTCGACCTCACCATGAAGCAGTTCCAACGCAGATTTATGGCTGGGTTTGACAAGGCCCAAGCTGACAATTATACTTGGAAAGAAGCAACGAGTGCAGAAATTTGGGAATACACTTCATTCTCCGCATATAATGTCATGCGATTCACAAAACAATATAGTTATGGTGCGGCGTCTGATGATCTTGTCTTGAGAGCAGCCGTTCCCTATCTTATATATATACCACAATCGATTACACAAACACTATACGATTTTACACTTCAAGAGGATGGTGGTGATGATATTCATGAAGGAGATAAGCTGATGGTCTTCACCAATATTACTCTTGCGAATGAAGCAACACTTATGGGTACCAATAATGCGAATGTCGTGGAAAAAGAGACTGGGTATAAGTTTGTCAGCAACTTGAGTAAGACAGATCTTGCTGATGTGATAGCAAATAATCAGATCTATTATTTGCATACAGATACAGATGGTGAGAATCCGAAGTTGTATAGACCAAGTTCAGCCAATACAAACATCAAGGGTTTCAGGGCATATTTTGTATCACCCATGGATGACACGCCGACCAATCCCTATGCTCTTTCTTTTGAAGAAACGGCTACCTCCATTGACGCCATAGAATTCCCATCTGTAGCTGATGGACGTGTGTATAATATGCAAGGACAATTGGTCAATAAACCTCTCAAGGAACTACCACGTGGTCTTTATATCGTAAACCACAAGAAGTTTGTTGTAAAATAATAAAGGAGGCTTTAATTATGGAAAAGAAAAAATATATACAACCCGATGTCCTTGTGATATTATATGAGGACACTATTTTGGGTCTTAGGGGTGTGTCAGTATATGATAAAAATCCTGAGGGTAGGAATTTATTTTTTGAAACCACAGCGCTAGAGGGAAACATGTACGAGGATGCTCGTGCTCAACAATCCAATCTATGGGAAGAGGATGAAGAAGAATAAGTGACATTATCAGAAGGATTTTATTACATAAAGAGGGTGTGTCAAAATGTAGTGACACACCCCTTTTTCTTTGTATAAGAATGATTAAAAGCCAAACTCTCGCTGTATATATTGTCAGAATTTGTGAGAATAGGAAATAATTTGTATATTTGTGGGCTTTGGAGCGCACACATCGCCATTCAACTCATCGAGAAAGATAACACATTACACTTATCATGATTACGGGAACATTACAAACACATTCACAAGACCAGAATTTCTGGATTTTTCTATGTTTCGGACAGTCAAACATGGCAGGTCAGGCACCCATTGAGGAACAAGACCTGTCGGTGAGTGACCGATTTCTGAGTATGGCAACGACAGACGGCGGCGACGGTCGTGTATTGGGTACATGGCGAAAGGCCATTCCGCCATTGTGCCGTTATGACGCAGGTTTGGGACCCGCCGACTATTTCGGGCGCACCCTGCTCGATGTGGTGCCCGAAGACGTAAGAATCGGCATCGTATCAGTGGCTGTGGAAGGCTGTCCCATCACCTTCTTCGACAAGGATAGAAACGCCTCCCTCATTGCCATCGAAGAACAAGACTGGATGAACGACATTCTTGATCAGTACGGCCGTGCTCCCTATGAACGCCTGTTGAGTATGGCGAAAATGGCAGCCAAGGATGGCGTTATCAAAGGAATCCTGCTACATCAGGGAGAGACCGATGCCTATGATATCGGATGGTGCAATACGGTGAGAAAGATCTACTGCGACCTGCAAGAGGAACTTCAATTTGATTCCAAGGAAGTTCCATTGCTGGTAGGCGAAGTGGTGCGTGGGGAATATGGTGGCATCTGCGGACACGCCAACCCTACTATCAACAGTATCGCCCAATGCTACCCCAATACCTTTGTCGTATCCTCAGAGGGCTGTATGCCATGCGAGGATTTTCTTCATTTCAGCGGCAAAGGCTACAGACGATTGGGACAGCATTATGCTCTTCGGTATCTGGAAGTCACTCATCCAAAACTGGCAAAAGCCTGCCATGAGAAGCTGAATATGTAGATCAGCCAGTGATCATGGTCCAATTAGAAACTCTATATTATAATGATAGCCTATATGAAACTGAAAAAGACACTTCTTGCCGCAATGATGCTGATCGCATTGACGGCATGTAAAAACAACGTGAAAGAAACGGCAGAAATCATTGATCTGCCCCGTGCTGAAACGCCAGACAGCGTAGCTAAAGCTATGGATGCTTTCTTTGGACAGGCAGAAAAGGACTCTATGGACATTCATAGTGTGATGATTGTGCGCAACGGCAATGTCATCTACAGCCGTTGGCAGAACGAGGGTTCAGATACGGTGCCCCATGTGCTCCATTCTGTCAGTAAGACGTTCACCGCTACAGCAGTTGGCCTTGCCATTTCCGAAGGCAAGATGACACTGACAGATAAGGTGATCGACTATTTCCCTGATCAGCAGCCTACGGAAGTGAGTGAAAATCTGAAGAAAATGACTGTGCGCGACCTATTGACGATGTCGTGCGGACACGATACAGAACCCTCATGGCGCGATGCCAAAGCTGAGCAAGATTGGGTAACCCTCTTTCTGTCCCACCCTGTTGTTCATGAACCTGGAACATTTTATCTCTACAACAGCTTGGGAACCTATATGCTCTCAGCTATCGTACAGAAGGTGACAGGCGAGAAGGTGGTAGACTATCTGAACACCCGTCTCTTTGCCCCCCTTCACATCGACAAGCCCAAATGGGAAGAAAGTCCTCAAGGCATCAACACAGGTGGTTGGGGTCTCTATCTGAAGACCGAAGACCTGGCCAAGATGGGGCAACTGCTCCTTCAGAAAGGAGCATGGAACGGCCAACAACTGATCCCCGCCGAATGGGTTGCCGAAATGTCGAAGAAGCAGGTAGAGAGTATCAACCCAGGTACACGTATAGAGGAAGCCGAGGCAAAAGGCATGACAAAAGAGACCAGCGATTGGATGCAAGGCTATGGTTATCAGATGTGGCGCTGTCGTCCAGGCTGCTTCCGTGCAGATGGCGCCAGAGGACAGTATATTATTGTGATTCCCGATAAGGAAGCCGTTATCGCCATCACTTCTGATGTTGAAAACTTACAAGGCGAACTGAACCTCGTCTGGAATCATATTCTACCCATTTTATAATAGAAATTTACCATTCGGATTAACAATTCATTTTTACCATTCAGATATGAGCAAGAAATTTTTCATTGGTGCAGCTATGGCACTGTTGACACTGGCAAGCTGTCAGAATGGAAACAGCAATGAGAATGCAGCACCCACAAGTCCGTCATTCGACGAAGTGTTCACCTCGCGCAGAAGTGTGCGCAACTATGACGCATCCAAAAAAATCACGGAAGCAGAAGTGCGTGAATTGATCAAAGCGGCTCAGGATGCCCCCTCATGGGCCAACCAGCAGCCAACCAAGTATTATGTGGCCATCAGCCCAGAGAAGTTGGCAGCAGTTCAAGATATGGTGGGCGGCAACAAGGAACGCATCAAGAATGCTCCCGTGCTCATCGTCTCCACCTTTGAACGAGGCAAGTCAGGTTTCTTCCAAGGCAATCAGAGCAATGAAGTCGGAGATGGTTGGGGTGCCTATGACAATGGTTTGAGCAACTGCTATCTGATTCTGAAAGCACGAGCCATGGGCTTCGACACCCTCATCATGGGTATGCGCGATGCCGACAAGTTGAGAGAGCTGTTTTCAATACCAGAAAGCGAGACGATCATGGCTGTTATCTCACTCGGCTACAGAGCAGAGGAGCCTAATCGACCTGAGAGAAAAGACCTGGATGAGATTTTAAAATTCTTCTGATATGAACTGTAGAAAAAGCACTATCCTCGTCCTTGTACTCCTGTTATGTACGACCATCGCCAGGGCACAACAATATCAACAGGAGAATGACATCCCTTACACGGAGTCTTCTGATGCCTACGCCCAAGAACGCTGTAAGCTTGACGTATACTACTCCACCGATCTGAAGGAAGCCCCCGTAGTGGTATGGTTTCATGGTGGAGGAATAGAGGGCGGCAACAAACACATCGACCCGCAGTTGAAGAACAGCGGCCTCGTGGTCGTCGCCGCCAACTACCGTCTGCTTCCCAAGGCCCACATCGATGACATACTCGATGATGCCGCCGCAGCAGTAGCCTGGACCTACAAGAACATTGCGAAATATGGTGGCAGCAAGCGTAAGATTTTTGTTGCCGGTCACTCCGCCGGAGGCTATCTACTCGACATGATCGGATTGGACAAGCGCTGGCTCGCCAAGTATGGTGTAGATGCCGACTCGCTGGCCGCCCTCATACCCTTCAGCGGACAATGCATCACGCACTACAACATCCGCAAGCAGCAAGGCATATCCCCCCTTCAGGCCACTATCGACCAGTATGCCCCACTCACCTTTGTCAGACCAGATGCTCCACCCATCGTCATCATATCAGGCGACAGAGAAATGGAACTGTTGGGGCGCTATGAAGAGCAAGCCTATTTCTGGCGCATGCTGAAACTTGCAGGCCACAACGACGTGACGCTATACGAGATGCAAGGTTACGACCATGGTGCTATGCCACAGCCAGCCTACAAGATACTCAAAGACCATATCAAGCGTATTACCAGCAAGATGACCTGTGCCCTACCACAGCCGATAATCAAGACCGAGCAGCAGGCAGAGTATCGTTTTGTCTGGCAACCCGAATATATCAGGAACGGTGCAAAGATTGACGATGTGAATCCATCTATTCTCCACTTGGCTGGTAGGAATGGTTACTATGACCTCACGTCAGAGACAGGCGCCCTCATCAAAGACCTGCGTGACTTCACCGTTTCCGTCTGGTTCAAGGTCAGTTCAGAAAACCAGCTCGACGGTTACGGACATTTCCTCTTCGCCTTCTCTCAACTCGCAGAGAATAGCGCCCATGAAGGTCCTTACATGGCCATGCGACTGAACGAGCAGCGATTTGAGATCTCCACGGGCGGCTACGAACATGAGGAAATCATTATGCAGGGAGGCAAGCCCAAACGTAATGGATGGGTTCACGCCCTCTACCGCCAGCAGGGGCACAAGGGTGAGCTGTACCTTGACGGCAAACTCATCGGACGAAACGAAAAGATGCCCATCCTCTCAGAGATATTCCGCGATGCACCATCCAACTGCTGGATAGGCCGTGCACCCTTCCGTGGCGACAAATATCTGACACAAACAGAAGTAGCCGATTTCCGCATCTACAATTATGCTGTCAGCAATCAGGAAATCAACAAGCTGAGGAAATCATCAATCATAAAATAGGAAGCAGTAGAGAGGAAAAGTAATCAGTACGACACAAACACTCAAGAGATATGATGCAGAGAATGTGCACTTTTCTCACAATGTTGGTGATGGCCATCCTCGTCTCCCATGCACAGGAAACCATTTCGCCGCTCGCCTTCCCTTCGGCAGAAGGTTATGGGAAATACACGGTCGGTGGAAGAGCTGGCCGTGTATATGAGGTCACCACCTTAGAGGACTCCGGTCCCGGCAGCCTTCGTGAAGCCATCTCTGCCAGCGAGCCCAGAACAGTCGTTTTCAGGGTTTCCGGCACCATCCGACTTAAAAGTCAGCTGAACATCAAGCATCCATACATCACTATAGCCGGACAGACGGCACCGGGTGACGGTATCTGTCTGAGAGGCTATCCACTCAGTATCAATGCCGACGAGGTGATCATCAGGTATATCCGTGTGCGACTTGGAGACGAGACAGGCACAGAGTCGGATGCCATTAGTGCACGAGGTCATAAAAACATCATCCTTGATCATGTCTCCGCATCATGGAGTGTAGACGAGACCATGTCTATATACCACTGCGACAGCGTCACTGTGCAGTGGTGCATCATATCCGAGAGCCTTTTCAAGTCAAGGCATTCCAAGGGCGCTCACGGATTTGGCGGTATATGGGGTGGCAATTACAGTTCATATCATCACAACCTGATATCCTGCCACTCCAGCCGCAATCCCCGTTTTGCCGGAGGTTCCGGATACGTGGATTTCCGCAACAATGTCATTTATAACTGGGGATACAACAGTGTATACGGTGGCGGAGCACTCCACAAAGACGGCCGTGACCCAAGATTCCTTGTCAGGCATACAGATGTCAACATGGTCAACAACTACTTCAAACCCGGGCCTGCGACCGTTCCTGGTGATGTGCGCCACCGTATCGCCAACCCATCCTGGGCGAATGGCGCCTGTGGGAAATGGTTCGTCATGGGCAATGTGATGGAAGGTAGTGAACAAGTGACCATAGACAATTGGCATAGCGGCATACAGCCTAATTCAGACCTACCCCAAGTGATGGACAGCATCCACAGGAAAGCACCATGGGACGCCATGCCCATCCGGCAGCATTCAGCACAGGAAGCCTATGGCCAGGTGCTCGACCATGCAGGAGCCTCTTTCCCGAAAAGAGATGAGGTAGACTTACGGGTTGTCAACGACGTGAGACAAGGAGCAGCCACCTGCGAAGGCGTAGGCTACAAGCTTCAGCACAAGCTGATGAATGCAGCTGTGAAAAGCGGCATTATCGACACCCAAGAAGACGTAGGAGGATGGCCAGCTCTGAAAGCCACCCATCCTCCCAAGGACAGCGATCATGACGGTATGCCCGACAAATGGGAAAATAAGCATCACCTCAACCCCCTCGATCCATCAGATGGTCCTCAGTTGTCCGCAGATGGCCTATACACCAATCTGGAGCGATACCTTTTCTCTTTGACGGAAAACCGTTGACCTCTTAGCACTAACTCTGTCTACACAGTTTTATCCCTTTATCACCGCTACAGGAAGCAGTTTGGTTCTCACTTTCACAAGGTCAGATTCGTTGGCAATCACCTCCTCAATGTCCTTGTAAGCACCTGAGGCCTCCTGCATATCATCCTGTGAACGTATGGCATGTACGATACCTTTGGCTTCGAGCTGAGACACTTCCTGTTGCATATCCAGTGATTTGATGGCCATAGCGCGAGACATCAGGCGACCAGCACCATGTGAGCATGAGCAAAAAGACTCATGGTTGCCAAGCCCTTCCACGATATACGATGCAGTACCCTGTGAGCCAGGAATGATGCCGATGACCCCTTCACGTGCCAGTGTCGCACCTTTTCGGTGAACGATCACATTCTGGCCGAAGTGATTCTCCATGGCGGCATAGTTATGGGCGATGTTGATCATCGGTTCAAACTCAATGCCATTCAGGACATCGGCGAGCACCTCCTCGATGCGCTCCATCATCAGTCTGCGGTTGCAGAGGGCGAAGTCAATACAGTATTTCATCTCGTTCCAATAGTTGCCGAACTCCTTTGACTCCCGAGCCAGGAAAGGCAGCCGAATGTCAGGAGATACGACAGAGTACCATCGTTCATTCAAGGCCGCTGCGATCTTGTTATAAAAGTCACCGACCTGTTTTCCGAGATTGCGCGACCCAGAATGTATCATGATCCAGAGCGTATCCTCTTCGTCTTTCTGCAACTCAATGAAGTGATTTCCTCCCCCCAAAGTGCCCACTTCATGACGGATGGAATTCTCGCGTCGTTTTACGACCTCCAGTTTGTCGATATCATATCCAGAGGGCAGATATTTCTCGTCCTGAGCCTCTTTGTGGTGGTCCATTCCAAGAGGGATGCGCTTTCTGATTCCACGCATGATTTGCTTACGAAGCACCTCTGTCGGAATGTCCGTCACCTTCCAATTCGTCTTCACGGCACACATACCGCAACCGATATCCACACCTACGGCATTGGGTATGACCACATCTTTACATGCAAGCACACCACCGATAGGCATTCCCATACCAGCATGCACATCAGGCATGATGGCCAAGTGATGGAAAAGGAAGGGCAACGTGGTCAGGTTTTCTATCTGACGCAAGGCCGACTCTTCCACCGTGTCCGTCCAAATTTTTACCGGACGGTTGTTGATCATCTTTACTTCCATTTTAGAAAACTTTTAATCGTTACACAAATACTTAGTGGTGCCTCGTAGCTCATCTTCTATACGTATCCATTTATGCAGGATCGCGATGCAAAGATAGATACAAGCTCCGCAATCTTTTTGCGCAGACAGAAAAAAAGTATCCATTGATTATCTGATATAATGCGTCTCCACTAAGTCCTCCTGAATTTTGGGCGATCCGAACTGTTGTAGGCCTAAATGGATGGACTTGATAAGGAATGCCATATTCAATCCCAGCTGACGCATGGTTTGCATTCCTTCCTCGTCATGAGTCACCTCACCAGGAGTGGTGCCATGAGCAATGCTCCAATATTGCGACGGCACCACAGGCATGTTTGTCTTCAGAAAATACTTGTTGAGCACATCCATCGTCGTGGTAGCTCCCCCACGGCGAGCTATACTTACAGAAGCCCCCACCTTCATGCTCCAGTCGGTATGCAGATTAGAGTAAAAAAGCCTGTCGAGTAAAGCCAAGAGCGCTCCATTAGGAGAAGCGAAATAGACAGGAGATCCGATGATCAAGCCGTCTGCAGACCGCATCTTCTCGGATATCTCGTTGACGATATCGCCAAACTTGCAAACACCAGTTTTCCAACATCTGTTACACGCCACACATCCTGGGATCTGCAAGTGACCCACATGAATCCATTCCGATGCAATCCCCTGTTGCTGCAGCGTACGCTCCACTTCATGCAGAGCCGTGGCCGTATTGCCTTGCGCTTTGGGGCTGCCATTGAGGATAATTACTTTCATACTTATCAATTCGGTTTAATGTTAAGGTTCAAGCACCACACGTCTGCAGCATTCAAACTCGTCCAGCGTCTCATCATATATCTTTTTTAAGCATCCAAATTCCACCCAAAATCACCATGATAAATCATCTGGCGGGTCATACCACCATCGATGCAGATATTCTCGCCCGTGATGAAGCCCGCCTTGTCGGAACAAAGGAATAATACCATATAAGCAATATCCATAGGATTTCCCACCCGTCCGACGGGTTGTTGAATAGCATCAGGCCCCTCATAGACGGTGTAACGGGTATCAATCCAACCAGGAGAGATGGAGTTGACACGAACCCGTCCAGCAAGGCTGACAGCCAGGGCATGAGTCAGTGCAGCTATCCCACCTTTAGCAGCCGTATAGCTCTCCGTTTGAGGTTGGCTCATACGGTCTCTTGACGAAGAGATATTTACTATGGCAGCCCCCTTGGAAAAGTACGGGGCAAAGAGCTTAGCAAGATAGAATGGCGCTGTTACTCCCACGCTCATGGCATACTGGAATTCTTCGTAGCTGCACTCGTCGATCCCTTTCATCAATGGCAAGGCATTATTTATGAGGAAGTCCACATGTCCATACTTAGCGATCACATTCTGTGCGAAAAGTTCCAGTATCTGTTTGTCAGCAATATCGCCTACGAAATGATCACCCTTTTGTTTGTCAATCACACAGAGATGAGCACCAGCCTTCAGAAACTCCTCGGCGATGCAACGACCGATACCCTGAGCACCCCCTGTTATGACTACCACTTTTTCCTTGAAATTCATGTTAATACTTTATTACAAATGATGGTGACTAATTCTTCTTGTTTCAATGATTTGGATGAAGGTCATGGTTCAGACCACCAGAACCGTTTCAGTTCATCGACCATTTTATCCCAGTCCTTTAAGGTAAACGAACCCGGTCCCCTCATCATGATGGTCATGGTGATGTCGTTGTAGTTGCGATAAACGTTTGTGTCTCTAAATCCATTGCGGAGATAGAATTCCCGGCGGCGTTTCCGCTGGACGATGTTCTCACACACCTGCGTCGTGCTCTCCATGTCGAGAACGCAGGACTGGCCTTCATATTGTTCTATCAACTGCGTAAGCATCTGTTGCCCGTAGCCTTTGTCTCTCAATTCCTCACGTACGGCAAAATACCAGAACCAATTGAAAGACTTACGTGGATATACGATGGTGAAGCCAATGAATTCCTTGCCATCATAATATGCAGTGAAATCCAAGGGCATTTCCTTAACCAGCCGCATCAGGTCATCCCATGGAATCTGCTCATCCTTTGGAAAAGCGGTCTCGTAGAGATTTTTTGACTGCTCATCCGCATTGTCAATTGTTATCTGTTTTGTTGTCATCGCTTATCATCTATAGCTGCATGATGAGCTTGCGCGATCAGCAGGTTTTTTGGAATTTCAAACGATCTCCCCGCACAACGGAAATGAGATTCTGTCTGCTTGAAGTAGAAGGAGGGTCTTCATAGAACACTTAATTTACTATTTCTTATGGATTCTTGCCAAATAATCATGATGCTCACCCTCAGCAATCACCTCCATACGATATCCATTCTCTTCGGTTACTTTCTTTAAGGTATCCGCATCGATATATAGCCAGGGAAAGGGTTCACCGATTGTGTCCTTATATTGCATCAGGAAACTATGCTCGCCATAATATTCCATCTCAGGCATATCTCCCTCGAAGACATAGCTTATATCTGAGGAGTCGCAAAGCACTTGACCTCCTGGCGCAAGAATATCATCAAGAAGCTGGAAGAACTCCGGCATCCGATCCAGTGTACCAACGATGCCGATACCATTCATGAGCATAAGGATCGTATCATACTGTTGTCCCTCAATCGTGAAGAAATCCTGTTCAAGGACATTTTTGACCCCACGCATCCGCATGGTCTCAACAGACAATGGAGATATGTCAATAGCAGTCACCTCTATCCCTCGCTTCTGCAAGACAAGAGAATGGCAACCAGATGCCGCACCCACATCGAGTGTCCTGCCTTTTGCCATATCAAGAGCCTTTTGCTCTATCACAGGCATCGACTCGTAGGAACGGAAAAGGGTGCTCAAGGGTATCTCGTCCTCCTCAAACATGGGAGAGAACACCCTGAGCCTGTCAGCCGTCTTGTTTTTGAAATAGTCGGCAATGGCTCTTCCCATCGGATCCTTTTTACTTTTCATATCAGGAAATAACAAACTAATGCGAGTTGAATAATCATTATTGCAGGAACACCAAATCTGAATTTCTTATGGAGAGTCTTGTGATGCCATACCCTCATCCCCAACAACGCCCCAATGCTTCCACCCAATAAGGCCAGCATCAGAAGAGTCGCCTCAGGAATACGCCATTGAGCCCTCATGGCTTTCCATTTGTCAATGCCGTAGATGATGAAAGTAACCACGTTGATGGCAACGAAAAAGATCAGGACGATATGTAAGAGGTTCAGATCGTGCATATTGTTTCATGATATAAGATCTCACAAGCCATTGCTGGACGTAAGACATGCAAAGATAGCGATTTTTTGTCGGTCCCGCAATTTTTGAGGGCAAATGGAAAGGGAAAATATCAGATGGAGGGAACGCAGGGGGCGGAGACGGGGAATCGCGGCCAATCTTTGCCGCGATAAGGAAGATGGGATGAAGATGCTCATGGGATGAAGATGCTCATGGGACAAAGATGAAGACGCAAAGAGGATGCTCATGCTGCTGATGAGTAATGGGCAATGTATCGGGGCTGCTGTAATACAGCAGCATACAGAACGAGGAAAAACTTCATGCCATGCTTCTGATCAAGGCGCTTCATGAAGAAATTGTGGCGGCAATCGATGATGAGAGAAAAAATGGCGGCAATCGATGATGAGAGAAAAAACAATTATGATAATAAAAATGAGTAATAGATGATATATCATCATTTTTTGTAGAATCTATAGTGTATCTGTAATCATACTACAAAGCATTTGTCATTATTAAAAACTATTTTAACTGTGATGGATAATACGTCATTTTAACTGTGATGGATAATGCTGTTTTTACTATGATGGATAACAGAGTATATAGAAAATAAAGCGTATAGGAAATAGAAGGAAATGTATAATTAAGCACAACCACTATGGCATTAAAGGAATTTATTGTAGCAATAGAACTTGGCTCTTCCAAGATCACCGGCATCGCCGGAAAGAAGAGCATGGACGGTAGCCTTCAGGTGCTCGCCGTCGTAAAAGAAGACGCCACACCATGTATCCGCAAGGGGGTGGTTTACAACATCGACAAGACGTGTATTTGTCTGACCAACATCATCAAGAAACTGAAGACACTTCTCAAGTCGGAGATCTCACAGGTGTATGTAGGTGTGGGTGGACTGTCCATCCGTGGCATCCGCAACAGCATCGTAAAGAAGTACCCCGAAGGAACCATCATCTCGCAAGAGATGATCAATGAACTGATGGATAATAACCGCAGCACCCAATATCCCGACCTTGAAATTTTGGATGCAGCCACTTTGGAATACAAGGTTGGAAGCCTCTATCAGGTTGACCCTGTAGGCATTCAGAGCAACAAGGTTGAAGGCAATTATCTCAATATCGTCTGCCGCAAGGCATTCTACCGCAATCTGAACCATTGTTTTGAGAAAGCCAAAATCACCATTGCAGAGATGTACCTCTCCCCTATTGTGCTGGCACACAGTGTACTTACGGAAACAGAGATGCGCAGCGGCTGCGTCCTCGTGGACTTAGGTGCAGACACCACGACAGTCTCAGTCTATTACAAGAATATTCTCCGGCATCTGGCCGTCATTCCTCTTGGCGGCAACAACATCACAAAGGACATCACCAGCCTGCTTATTGAGGAGCACGACGCAGAGGAGATGAAGATCAAGTATGGCACTGCATTCATCGAGCCCACAGAGATCGATACGAATGAGATACTGCCCATCAATGCCGAGCGCACTGTGCCAGCAAAGACTTTCAACGAATTGGTGGAAGCCCGTGTGGATGAAATCATCCAAAATGTATGGTTTGGGCAAGTCCCTCCTGAGTACAATGACAAGCTCATGGGCGGCATCATCCTCACAGGAGGCGGTTCGAAGATGAAGGAAATAAAGAAAGCATTTACAGACATCACCGGTATCCAGAAGATCCGCATCGCAGGCACGATAAAACAGAAGGTCTCCTCTTCCGACAAAGACATCAATGCCCATGACGGCATGATGAACACCGCACTGAGCCTGCTTGCCAAAGGCGATATCAACTGTGCCGGTTCGACCATCAAACCAACTACAGACCTCTTTGAAACCGACAGACAGACAAGCAGCAATGAGTCTGTCAGTCCAAGCATGAAAAGCCCTAAGACCGACGAAAAAAGGCAAGTGGAATCTCCCACCATAAAGCCACGCCCCACCAAAGAGCACCCTTTCAGGAATAGGACAATGGACAATAAGCCCAATGATCCACCCAAAGCCGGATGGTTATCCCGCGGATATCGATTTTTACAGGATCTTGGTACCAAAATCATCTCCCCCGAGGACGAAGATGATTACAACCGTTAATCCCCTACCCTAATCACGCATCATCAAAAAGGAACCGATATGCCAAACGACAATTATTCCAATACAAATGAAATTCTGGATTTTGAAGATCTCCCCAAAGAGAATTACATCATCAAAGTCATCGGTGTAGGAGGTGGCAAAAAAAAACGTCATTAAACATGTACTAAAAGGCTTTTTCTTCTTTTGTTTAATCTAAAAACCGTACCTTTGGGAATTAAAAAAACGAACCTTTGGGAATTTAAAAACCTTTGGGAATTAAACAGACAAGAAACGAGGTATAGGATTCAGTATGAAAGACAGAATGCAAGCCCTCCTTGAGGAGATCAACAAAGGAATCTACGAAAAAGAGACGGAACTGGCGATGTCATTGTTGGCGGCACTGGCCGGAGAGAGCATCATCTTGCTCGGTCCTCCCGGTGTCGCCAAGTCGATGGTGGCCCGGCGGTTGAAGTCCGCATTCAGAGGAAGCCGGTCATTCGAATACCTGATGTCACGCTTCAGCACGCCCGATGAAATATTCGGACCAGTGAGCATCAGCAAGTTGAAAGATCAGGACAAATATGAACGCAACATCGATGGCTACCTGCCGACAGCCGACGTGGTGTTCCTCGACGAGATATGGAAAGCCGGACCAGCCATACAGAACACGCTGTTGACTGTCATCAATGAGAAACGTTTCCGCAACGGAGACACAGAGATTCAAATCCCGTTGAAACTGTTGGTGTCGGCCAGCAACGAACTGCCCGCCCAAGGCGAAGGGCTGGAAGCCCTCTGGGACCGATTCGTCATCCGCATGGAGTGCACCAATATCAAGACGGAGAGCAATTTCAACGCCATGCTACTTGATGATGACTCAGAGAAGGAGATCGTCGTACCGGAGACATTGCAGATCACCGGTGAAGAATACCGCACATGGAAAGACAGCATCGATGAGGTCACCGTGCCAGAACAAGTGCTGACGTGCATCAATGTCATCCGCAGGGCATTAGGCAACGTAGTGGTCAGCAACAGCGACGAACGACACAATGTCTACGTCAGTGACCGGCGCTGGAAGAATATCGTTCGGTTGTTGAAGACATCCGCCTTCATGCACGACAGGACGGAAGTGGGACTTTCCGACATCATGCCTATCTATCACTGCTTGTGGCAAGAGCCTGAAGAAGCAGAGGGCATCAGAGACATCGTCATTGGTGCTTTGCTCAGCGAGTTTACCTCGAGGTTTGTCCAACTGAAAAAGGATTTGGAGTCTGATATCCGTGTCTACCGTCAGCATCGAGCCACCATGAAAGCACGCCAGCAAATCCAGGAAAACGACAGCGACAAGAAAATCTTCGACTCATTCTATTATCATCTGCTTGACCATGACACAGGCAACACCTATATCTTTCTGACCGACTATCAATATATGCGTATGAAGACCAAGGGGAATGCCGGGCAATTAGGCGTCATCTACAAAGACCCGAATGCCCCCAAGCGATCCATCATCCGCAGTTATGACGGAGTAGACCTCCCCCAAGGAGCAAGAACCGTGTCACTCATACGAGACCTCGACGGCCTATACATAGATGGTGTGTATTTCAAGATAGAGACATTGGAGCCAGGGCAAAAACAGCAGTTGCCCGACCCCAAGGGAGTCGTCACCGACCGCAATTATTTCCTGGAAATTGAGTATTTAGGCGACCAAATCAGAAAACGTGTGGAAGAGGTGAAAGGCAACATGTTTGTCTCCCCGACAGACAAAAAGACCATGGAGGCCTTTGCTCAGACAAGATACCATGAACTTGCCAAGATGCGTCATGATGTGCTGAAACTGGAAGAGGAATAACCCATTCTCAACGAGCCATGATTAGCTATAGCGATGCCGACAGCAAAGCTGCCATTTATGAGAAAATCCGCCGAAGGCGGTTGCCTCTGAATGACTATCTCTACTATATCCGTAGATTTGTGGAGATCGGTGATGTGGTGGAGATGGAAAAAGATGTAGTGGTAGAAATTGCCTGGAAGCTGTATGAAGATCCCATTTTAGGATATCTGAGCAAGTTGATGAACGATCCCATCGTGCAATCTGTCGTGTTATCAAGCAAATTGGCAGGTCAGATTTTTTACGAGACCATGGGGCGATTTGTCGCGGAGTGTCTCCATGCAGAAAAATTCGCAAGTCAGCGTTTCTTCACCGAGCGCAAGGAAGCAGAAAAGATAACAGAATGGTCGATGCAGAAGAAAAAGGACCATTGGCAGGCATTGCTCTCTACCATTGACGAGAAACATCATGACGATGGTTTCGACACCGACTTCATGAAAGAGCAATTCAGTCACGACGGTTGGAAGGATCCCGAGAATTGGGAAAACCTTCAACAAGAGTGGATGGCAGCCATCGACGAGCGTATCCAGAAGGAAGTGACCCAAAAAGTCAAGGCGAAAGAGCAAGGAATCGGCGGCGGTTTCAACCGTATTTTTGAGAGACTTGGCGAGAGAATACGCAGTCAGGGAATGAGTGAGGTGGAGGCATTGCAGGCATGGAACATGATGGACGGTCAATGGATAGAGTCGGAGTTTGAGAAGAAGCTGCACATTGTTCAGATCCAGAACAAATATCCACAAATCGGAGAGGTGGCCCGCAAGATGGGCCGGTTGCCCGATGAGGACGGGAAAGACCATCTGACGATTCAGACGGGTTTTAGGCACAAACTCGACCACTCTTCAGGAAGCGACATCGAAGGTGTGACCATCGGACGCGACCTGAACGCACTGATGCCGACAGAGCTCGCACAATATACCGACACCGCCCTCGAAGGCCTGTTTTTGAGGAAATGGGTCACCAGCCGTCTGCAAGTGTTCCGATACAAGTCAGAAATCACCAAGCCAGCACGTCGGTTGCGCTCAGAGAACGCCTCACGACGTGGTCCGATGATTGTCTGTGTAGACTCCTCAGCGAGCATGTATGGTGTGCCGCAGAAGATAGAGGCATCGCTGTTGTCCAAGCTGGAACAGACCGCCGAGCAGTTGAAGCGCGACTGTTTTCTCATCGACTTCTCCGTGGGCATCCGTCCTATCGAACTGCGCTCACGTCGCAAGAAGAAAGCCTTAGAGCGTATGGGCATAAGGCCAGAAGACAACGAGAACTTCGAGAAAGGCTATTTCCCATTTCTCAATGGAGGAACCGATGCACAAAAGATGCTGAATCTGGCTTTTGCCCTTTTGGACAACGGCGATGACCGCTATATGAATGCCGACGTGCTATGGATCACCGACTTTCTGATACCCAGAACCACCGAAGACCTTATGCGCCGTTTCAAGGAATATCAGAAGACCGGCACCCGGTTCTATGGTTTCAAGATTGGGGAAGGATCGTCTAACTGGGATCAGTATTTCGACAAGATCTACGAAATCCGTTACCGTCCGCCAAGGATGTACTGAAAAGATTATAGATATTTGTGACAGATGAAAATCCAGCAGTCCTGATCAATAATTTTCACAATCCCATTCCAGCAACTCGTCATCAGTCTCCTTGGGGTAGTCATATTCAGCCATGAGTTTTTTCTCTGAGAAAGACTGTTTGAACTTGTCGCCCAGCAGCAAGACAATGATGTCGTCAATCATCTCACAACTGCGCTTTAAAGGTTCTATGGACGACTCTTTGATGGCCAAGACACACAGATATACACCGACAGTTCCCTCCATCAGTCCATCAAAATGAGAGATCAATTTTTCTGCAGCCCCCCGATACCTCATCAACATATGTAGCATAAATTGCCTGTCGCGAAGTTTATCTCTTTCTATGTGAGAAGAATCTTCATGAAACGAACGATCCATTCTGGTGAGAGAGTTATATTGATAGTCGTCATTCATCGCTTTCTTCAGCAAGGCCATCATTTTTGCATGGTCTTCCTCCTGAATCGGAGAGTTTTCAAACAATTTTTCAAAATCCCAATCGTCGAAGACCGACAAGATCAAGTCCACCGGATTATCTTTTACATTCTTCCATCCCATGAAAGCACTGAGTGCGGATGCGATTCGTTTGACACGGATCTGGTTAGACCAAGCCATGTTGTCTAAAGGTTTACCATGGTTGGATTTCATCAAATAGAGCATGTTGAAATACTGCTGTACGAGACGCTTGGCATCCCAATAGTATTTATTTTCTGTTGTTTTCATTTTACAATATGTTTTTTGAATTTTACATGTTTACCGATGATGATTCTTATAGTTTATCATAGATGATACTGCAAAGATAAAACAATGTTGCCCCATATCGTGGGACAACCTCAAGAAAAATTATTTTTTCCAACACTTTTTTCAGTTTCATCTATGCTTCAGCGATCAAATTATTAAAACAATTGCAGCTCGTGGATGTTTTTATCAGAAAAAGAACTGCCCTCCATAAATATTTGCTATTTTGTCTGATTATATCTATCTTTGCCCAAATGAATTTAAATGCACAAACCATCATGAAGAGTACCTGACATATTATTTTTCATTTATTTGCATGACAAGGGTATTTGATTTGGCCACTTGAGGGTCTTAGAGTTGAATAAAGACCAAACAACCATTTATGGACTACAGTAAACAAGCGTTTGAACATCTGTTCAAGGAACATTATCCGCACATGTATCGCATGGCGTTCTCGATGGTGGAGAATGCCGACGATGCGAAGGATGCCGTGCATCAGGTGTTCACTCAAATGTGGAAAAGCAAGCCTCAAGTGGCCGAGCAAAGCGTCAAGGGTTATCTGCTGGCAGCTACCCGCAACCAATGTCTACATCAGCTACGCTCACGAAAATTGCAGAGGCAGATGGAGTATGACCTCCAGCAAGACATGGTTGTCAGTGAGAATAAGGAACGTGAAGAACTACTTCAACAACTTCAGCAGGTCATCGAAGAGAATCTGACAGAGCAAGACCGGCGTGTGCTGAGTCTGCATTATGAGGAAGAAATGACCTACAACGAGACGGCTAAGGTGCTTGGCATCAGTAGCGCTGCAGTCAACAAGCACATCACACGTTCATTGGCCAAAATCAGAAAGAACTTTAATGCAAAGTAAAGATGAAAACCGAAGATATTGACAAGAAGATAGGCATGCCCGACATTGACGAAGAGTGGGCAATATTTGAGCGCGAAGTCATTGGCGAGGAAGAGCCAAAGACGAGAAGACGAAGTATTGTTGGGTGGACCGTTGGCATAGCCGCCTCCATCGCCCTCTTAGCAGGCATCTTTCTTAGGGTAAGTGATGCAGAGGAGCAGACAGGCCACCATAAGGTACTGGTCCAAACCACAAAGGTCCAAGCACAAGAACAAAGAAACGACACCGATGTTGATGAAACCAAAGAAATCACGGACATCAGTAGCAACAATGAGGATGCTGCCTCAAACACCGAAAAGGAGCATGCGCCAGATAATAAAGAATCTAATACGTCAAACAACAGAAAGGACAATCCATCAACTCATATTTTGGCTCAGACAACATCCCAGCCAACAGAAAAGATGGACGAGCAAACATCTGCCGTGGACGACATGGCAGACAGCCAAAAAGTCTTTACTGTGGTAGAGCAACAGCCATACTTCCGTGGCGGATACGTAGGCTTGCAGGAATTTATCAAACAGAACTTGAAATACCCCTCGACGGCTCAGGCATACGGTGCAAATGGCAGGGTCATCATGCAGTTTATGATTGACAGCGTGGGATATGTGTCTGACGCCAAGGCCACACGTTTTATGCTCAAATACGATACATTACTCCTGGGCCGAGAGTCAGAAGAGAAGCAAATGCAAGTGAAAGAGCAGATCGCCCAACAGTTGGAGAAGGAGTGTGCCCGCGTCATCGCCATGATGCCACGATGGGCACCAGGGAGGCAGTATGGCAAGTCAGTGAGCACAAGATACAATTTGCCATTCCAGTTCCAACCATCTGAATTTCTGGCGAACACATCAGACACGACCGCTTTGCAGAAACGCATCGCAGGGCTGGAAATTGTTCCCAATTCATCTCATCTAGGAAAAAATGCCATGCGGCTCATCGGACGGTCCACACGCCATGCCAATGATTCCGTCCTTATTTTGGTGAACGGTATAGCGCAGCCAGACCATGTCGTCAAAGAAATACTACAAGGAGGTATCATCCAATATTTTTACCAACGCCAGCAGGTGATTGACAGCATCATGATCTATAAAGATGAAAAAGCCAAACAGCACTATCGTGAAAAGTATGGCGACCGAGCAAAAAATGGTGTCGTCGACATCACTACCGCACCAGACACACTCTGTGAGGCCTATGTGCGCCAACATCCGGAGGTGAAGCAAAGTCGCCGATATGTGACAGGCTACGTCATCAACGAAGAAACCAACGAGCCATTATCTAATACCCATATCTACCTGTCGCTATGGAGTGATTTTGGCACAATGACAGACTCCACGGGGCACTTTGCGTTCTGGCCCCCTCTAACAACCGATACGCTTTACGCTTCCTGCACCGGTTACGTTACTCGGAAGTTTCACATCACAGGAACAAAGCTTATCATCCGTCTATCATCTGCAACAAAAATTAAAGACGTTCCCGTCAAGCGTCAGAAGAATTAGAAGGATGATTTTTCCACCAAAGAAATCCCTTGCACTTAAAAAATCAAAGAACATGAACAAACAATCATTTATTAGCATCATCCTGTTTCTCACAAGTTTGTCGATATATGCAACTGGACAGGATGGCGACGTCATCTATATCGACGGCACACGCTGGTCACTTTTAGGCCAACCCATCAGCAGAGATACTGTACTCCTGCGTCAGGTGAGGGCTGCCATTCCTCAGCAGCACGTCACCCTTTCCTCCAACTGGAGCGGCTACACCGCCTTTTGGAGCATCAAACAAGATGTACTTTACTTGGACAGCATACGATATCTGCTTTCTTATAAAACAGACAAGAATACCCAGTCAGAATGTATTCCCGCAAAGACATTGCAACGTGTGTTTAAAAACTATTCCAATGGTAGCCTGATTGTGGCGGGATGGCTGAAAGGCGACATCCGTGTGGCTAGGGGAAAGATGCTCTACTATGAACACATGGGCTACGAAAGGAACTACGAAGAGGAGCAAATCATCTCTATTAATCAAGGTAAGGTGACTGGTGTGCAAACCTTTCACAACTATGTCAAAGAAGGCTTCTCCTTCGACCAAGTTGTAAAGACAAAAACAGGTAACATGGGCGTGCTTCCGGCTCAACTCAGAGAGATGTTTCCCCTGCATTTAGGACGTTATCCGGAACTGGCCAATGAGAAACGCATCGTGTTCTCCATCCGTCACGCCAAGGTCGACGAGACGGGCCACTTAGTGGACTGCGAAGTAAAGGTGATGAAGCCTGGCGACAACCCACAGCTTGCCGCAGAGATGTCTGCATTGATGAAAGCCTACTATCCATGGCGTGTGTCATTCATCAATGGCGAATACCGTGCCTACTGAATAGAAAGATACTACGTCACATATCTATTGGAATAACTGTTGTGACAAGTATATCACCCCGCAGATGGGCAGAGGATTATCCTATTTTTATCCTATGGATTAACAAATAATCTTAAAAAACAAATAGGAGAATACAAAAAAAATCATAACTTTGCGATTTAATTAACGACTTTTACATCCACACCAAAATGAAAAAAAGTATCGTCTTATCATTTTCAATTATTGTTTTTTTGTTTTTATGCTCATGCAGTAAGAACAAAACAGAATTGGAACCATCTTCTAAAGTGCAAACTGAAGTCAAAGACAGCTCCAATGTATCAAAAGGGAAGATCACAGCAGAGATGGCCTATGAAGGAGTAAACAACTATTGTCATAGCGAATATGACTGGAGTATGGTGGAATCAGAAGGAAAGCAACCCTCGTCGGATGGCGCATCCCCATCTTCAGATTCACCCATGATGTATGTAACGATGGGAGAAGAGACAGAATCAGAATATCAAGTAATCTTTCGCAGTTACACTGGTGCATTGGTCAATTTTTATGTTGATAAAGCAAGCGGCACGACAAGAATGGTCGAGTATGTTCCAACGCTTGATATCGAGAACGAAGTAGGCACTATTCAATTGTCTGATTATTTAGAGAAGAAAAACTAAGGCGCATGCTAGTCATGCGTTTTACGAGGAATATGCACCCCTATTACTTCAAGTTCATCCAATAACACCCAAACAAAAAAGAATATGGAATTCAAAAAAGGACTTGGCTGGCAGGCCTGCTATGACGAAGAGAAAAATCTCTACACGGCGAAAACGTCATGGAGAGGTGATTATGATCTCTATGAGATCAATGCGGAAATCTATCATCAGCTCGGTGAGCCAGGTGTAAATTCAGAGGAACTGATTAAAACAGGCAGGCATCTATATTATAGTCAAGACAGCCCCATCGGTCCTCCCACCGACATGGTGATTGATGAGAACTACGCCACGCTCTGCTCATGGGCAAATCCTCAGAAGAGCGGGAACATCATGTCTGCAGAACTGACAGACGTTGCCGTTGAATTATGGGAGAACGAGGAGACACGTGAGCAACATAAAAAGCAAAGGAAGTCAGAGAGGAAAGAATCAGACGAATGAGAATTCTCACACCGATTTCAGACGAGTCACCAAGAACGAGGCGAAGCCATCAATGAGAAATATCAGAGTAAAAGAGATAACAGGAATGAGACAAGCAATTTCAGCTATCTTGACAAGAGCAGCCTGGGAGCTTTCCCATAGGCGCCCGATGGCCATCATACTTCTCATGGTGATGAACAGTATGATTTTGCCTTTATCTGCACAGAATATCTTCCAACGTGTTGACAGTATATTGTCTGTGAAGTACCATAAAGGTAACATCGATACGGCCTATATAACTCGGCCGAAAACGAAGTGGACTATTACTGCCCGCATCAACTTGTCAGGATCTAAGATTGAATCAGAGGGGATTGATAACGGGCAACATTTCAAATCAGAAATGACCGCCGACTACAAATCTACGCTTAGCATGGGTGTAAGCTATTTAGGTTTTTCTCTCAATATGTCTCTCAATCCAGCCAAAATGATGGGAAAGTACCGTGACTATGAGTTGAATATCAACTCCTACGGCAAGCGTTTCGGCTGGGATTTCATCTATCAAGATGCCCGCAATTTCTCAGGGTGGCACGACCATGAAGGCATGGATCGCATCGAACTGCCAGCCGACCTTCTTTCTGTGAAAACGCTTAATCTAAATGCTTATTACGCCTTCAACAGCCGCCGTTTCTCCTATCCAGCCGCATTCTCTCAGAGCTACATCCAGCGTCGCTCCGCCGGCAGCTTTCTGTTGGCAGCATCAGGAATGGGTCAGCGCGCAGAGCTCAACTGGGATCAGAAAATGGAGATGAAGATGGTCAATATCGGTATTGGAGCCGGCTATGGTTACAATTACGTGCCCGCTCAAGGTTGGTTGCTGCACATCTCTGCCCTACCGACATTTCTGGTCTATAGCCATACGTCGATGAACTTTGGCGATACCCGCATACCCCTACATTACCACTTCCCTGAAGTCATCATCACTGGTCGAGGTGCAGTGGTTCGTCAGACAAAAAATAAGTTTTACGGCATGTCGATGGTATACAACTTCACCAATATCGGCAATGAGGAGAGCTTAGCCTTGCACAATCAGAAATGGCGGATACGCGCCTTTTTCGGTTTACGTCTATAGAGATTGCCGACAGCCAGCCCAACATTCACTACAAAAGAAACCTATTCACTCAATCTATTAAAACGTTTACGAAATGAAGAATATAATGATTATCGACGGAGGTCCGAGAAAGACTTTCAATACAGCCACCATATTGCAGAAATTCGCTGAAGGAGCAAGATCTGTGAGTGACCAAATAGAAGTAACGACCGTGCGCCTATATGGCATGGACTACAAAGGATGCATGTCGTGCATGGCCTGCAAGGTCAAGGGCAAATCATCCAACATCTGCAAGTTCAAGGATGCGCTGACGCCTGTTCTAGACGACATCGCCCATGCCGATGGTCTTGTTTTGGGTTCCCCGATTTATTTTGGCGATGTGACAGGTCAGATGCGGACATTCCTGGAACGTCTGGCTTTCCCCTGGCTCTCCTACAACGACTACAGCATGACGGCCCCGAAACGGATGCCCGTGGTATTGATGGAAACCATGAACGGAACCCCCGAGCGCAACAACAGCCAGGGTTATGGTTCGATGGAATACTGTATCAAAGCAGCCCTTGGCGAACCAGAACGCCTGGTGGCCTACAACACCTATCAGGTGAAAAACTACGACCGTTATGAGCTTGCCGGATTCTCCGAGGAAGCCAAGCGCCAATGGCGAGACGAACATTGGGAGGAGGATTTGCAAAAAGCCTTTGATGCCGGCAAGCAGATGGCAGAAAAGATTTTGTCGTGATGAAGCAAAAGGTGCAAGGCATTACCAGACTATCATTCAGTCCCCGTCCTCTTCATATATGATTAGCTCCGGATCAAGAGGTATTCTGTATGGCTCCCCCGGTCTTCCTTGAATGATATAATGCCTTGCCAAATGCTTGTCAAAGCTTTCCACGAATGCAGCTCTAATCTTGGCAAAAATGGTGTTTAGATAATTATTACCAATACTTTCCATTTTGTTGATGCTTTCCAGCATTTTAGGTGTTAACTTCTCTACTTTGCTCGTCTTCTTATAAAAGTAGACCAGCTCATTATGATATTCTTCCAATCGCTTAAGAATAATGCCTTCAGGATGAAATAAGAAGAGAAGATATATCGCCTTATGTTGAGCAGTCATTTTAACCTCTTTGTCGTTGTAATCAGGCAATATGATTTTCAGGTCTTCAGTGATGCAAAGCCGTGAAACAGTTTCACGCTTGTCTATCAATTCATGAATCGCTCCAAGAGGCACGCCAATGAGCAGAAGCCGCTGTACACTCTCGTCCAATGATTTTAAGATATCTTCTACATCATCCTCACGAATATCGTCAAGGTAAGGTTGTGCAGCAAAACCACCTTCGTATTTCTCCGCTTTGGGGGCATGAAAGTTTTTCTTAAGAAGAGACTTCCATTTCTTCCAGACACTTTCAGAAGAAGTCCCATCCACTTGCGTAGACTCATAGGCCTCCATTGACGAGGCATGACACTCCAATTCCAAAGAAGACGACAATTCAAGGTCATCCTCATATCTGTATTTACGAAGCATCGTTTCAGATATGATGTCTTCTGTGATCTCCGATATTAGTCGAGAGAAGATCTCTATAGCGGAGCCACTGTCCTGCCCATCTGCGTCCTGACCGTCTGTGTCATATCCACCTTTGTCCTGTCCACTTCTGTCAATGGTCAAACAAGAGAAAATCCACTCACCATTATCTTCTATAGGAGCATAAAACAAACTGGGAAGAATTTTTTCTCTATCCTCCATATGACTCATGAAATTAAGGAGGAAACTATTGTGCAACTCCGTCTGCATCAGTATCTCTTCCGTCAGATAAGGAGCATAGTATAACACCTTTTCCCTCACCTCATCGTCTTTAAAGAACAATGGGAGGTAGACAAACTCCAAATCAGTTTTGCGGCATGCCCATTTGATCCATTCATAGTTATCTTTTATGAGCGCATTGATACGTTCATCATACTCATTCTCAACATATATTACTTGCCTTTTTTCAGGTTTAAAAGGCAGGTTCTTCAGCGCAATTGAATAATCCATCATTATATCATTAACTTTGACCGTTACTCTGCAAATATACAAAGATTATGCCATAAGATATGGGAAAAAAGAGTAAATTTGCAAAAGAAAGGAGCGACCAAGCAAAACACATGATGCAAATGTAACAAATCATCAAAACCCTAACAAGTATGGAAATCATTGACGATCATCTGATCAATAAAGTGAGAGACGAGGCAAAGAAGTCACCAAGGTTGAGGATGAACTACAATTTTCACCAAAGCCTCTCCGAAAAATGCCATCGTTTCCTCAATGCTTTGGAACCAGGCACACAGATTCCAGTCCATCATCATCCGACCAAGGACGAGACTTTCGTCATCTTGAAAGGCAAAGTCAGGGTGACCATCTACAACGATGAAGGCGAAGAGATACAGACCTGCCTGATCAGTCAGGAAGACGGCAATTATGGAGTCAACATCCCCAAGAACACCTGGCACGGTGTGGAGTGTATGGAGCCAAGTGTTCTTTTAGAATGCAAGGAAGGTCCGTTTGTAGAACATGAGGTAGATGGTATTCTGGAAATAAAATAATGTGATATAAACGAATATTTATCATTGCCACCTATGTTATATTCTGCGACGGCCCATACGTCACGCATGAACAGAAAAACGACAAGAGATTTTGAAACTGATCGGATAGGTGTATTTGAATTGCTAGAACAATGAAACGAGCTATTACCATCAGTCCAAGAAAGCAAGCGCTGAAAGAAGCTTACGAACGCTTGCAAAAGGAGTACACGGAACTCGTGATTCAGCGAGAGGAGATGCTTATGGACGAGAAGCCTCGGCTAGAGGCAATGTATATGGAGGCCATCGGTGAACTGCTATTTCAAGAACTGAATCTGAAATACGAAATTGCCCTGCTGAGGCTGAAACGCGACAGCCTGCAAGCTTATGCGAACAGAGGTGAAAAACCCGACATGGAAGCAGTAGATGAGAAGGTAGAACAAGCAACATATACCTATAACGAACATCTGCGGCAGGAAGAAGAGCGTATCAAGAAAACCCAGGCATTTTTGGAGCATCATGACAAAGAAGACAGTGAACAGAAGTTGAAAGACTACATGGACCTGAAGCGCCTGTATAGGGAAATGGTTCATCGGCTTCATCCAGACTTACACCCCGACCAGACGGAATGGGAACGCGAACTCTTTCTGAAAGTCCAGCAAGCGTATGAAGAAGGAGATTTGGAACGTATGCGCGCGTTGGAACAAGAACTGCAAGCCGGCATGCGATCATCAACAGTTGAGAATGACACCATCGAGGAATGGGAAGAGCGAGTGGCGCAATTGAAAGAGCAGATAGAAGCCATCAAGAAAGAGATAGAGCAGTTGGAAGACACGTTCCCCTTCACCTATAGGCAGAAACTCTACGACATGGAGTGGATTGCTGCTCAACGGGAAGAAATCCAAGTCAGGATCGAGCTGCTGGAGAAAGAACGCGACTGGCTGCAGAAGATTGTAGACATACTGTCAAAGGAGGGCAAAAAATGAAGAATCAGATAGTGAAGATAAGCCCAGAGCTGTTGGAGATGATGGGTTCACAGTTGCCCAACAGCCTACAGCCATTCAGCCGCGAGATATTCATGCTTGACATCGTGGTAGCAGGCACGACGCACTGCAACAAGATCGACAAGGTATATCCCCTGTTGGAAAAGGGGTTGATTCTCCGGATGCAGCGCCATCCCCGAAACCGTTACGACAAACAAGCTATCGGAATCTATTACGAAAAAGTGCGCATCGGATGGGTGCCCCGTCAGCTGAACCTGGTTATTTCAAGACTGATGGATGCAGGAAAGGCGTTTTTCTGTAGGATAGAGAATGTCAGCCTTGTAGATAATCACTGGGTAAAAATTGAAGCGAAAATTTTTATGGTGGAATGAGCAGCAGTCAATGATCTGTGAAAGATGGGTGAAGAGCAATAATCAACCAGAGACATAGCGGTGTCAAGGCAGAGCCTTGGCATGCGGAGAAGCAAAGAGAAGGCCCCAGCTGTAGGGAGATCATTTATAGTCGGTTGATTTCTTCTTGCAAAATTTTGAAGAAGAGACCTATATGATAGCCGTCAATGAAACGGTGGTTGGGGGTAAGCGTGATATTCAGCATCCACCGTCCGCGGTTCTCTACGTATTTTCCCCAGTTGATACGTGGAATGGCATCCTCAGGATTTTCCATACCAGGGTTGCTCATGCAGGTAGCGTCAAGCGTGGGGATACATGAGCAATACGCCACGTTGGGGATATCTCCAAGACCGCCGAATAGTGTTTTCTGCTGAGCGATGTCCTTAGTGGTAGCAGTCACATATTCCAATAACGTCCCCTTGAACGGAGCGGTATGGTAGCGGAACACCTCTTCCTCAGGCTGTTTATGAGTGAAATTTGTGTGTATGATGTCATACATGACCACCCTTCCGTCCTTCATCCTGTAATGGAAATTCTCTATTTTGTTGAGGCTCTTGGTAACCAGATAGATGAGCGAAAGGTAGAATGACAGACGATATTCCCTTTTGTATTCCAACAGTCTGCTCACATCGATATTAGCCGCCACATTGTAGTGAGGGAATTTCAGCCGGGCAAAATGTTGATAAAGTTCCCTTCTGTCCCATGTGTTAACGTCTATCTCCTTGTACATATCGCAATAAAAAATGTCTTTAAAATGACTCGTCGCTTAATACGAGACAAAAATAGTGATTATTATCGAGAATGTATACTAAAAATACTATTTTAAGAAATCACATCCTTAGGATTTTATTAATTTTCGTTAATAATGATGGAGGTGAAGTGACAAAACACATGGAAACGTCTATATTTAGGTAGAAAGACAAAAAGACAGGCAAATGTTTGGAAGACGCATAGATGTAGACCGAAAAAGCGAAGACTTAGCCACGATGATCAGTAGCTATGGCCCTCCGCTCATGATTTTTGTCGGTCGTATCGTCACCATTCAAGAAGATGCTGAGGACGTGGTGCAAGAGACTTTTGTCTCGGCCTTCAAACATCTAGAAGACTACGATCCAGAGAAGGCGTCAATGAAGACATGGCTTCACCGCATAGCCTACCATGAAGCACTGTCTCTTCTACGACGACGAAAACGGATGGCCCAAATAACGCTCGATGTGGACAATGACATTCCAGACGAGTTGCCCGGCACCACGACAGCCGAACAGTTGGATGAAGCCATTCAAAAGCTCACTCCCGAAGAGCAGATGCTCTTGCAACTCTACTACTTTGACCAACGCCCCCTCAAGGAAATCGCCTACATCACGGGCACGACAGACAACACTCTCGAACGTGAAGTGTCACGGCTCAGCAGCCAACTTCACCGAATACGCCAAAGACTGAGGATGATTTTAATGCGCATGAACAATGAACCAAGATGAACTATTTCGCCAAGCCTTGCAGCGGCAAAACGACCGTGCAGCAGGGATGAAGATGCCCCACGATATGGAGCAACGGGTGATGGAACGTATCAAGCCGAAGAAGCCATCCTACCTTTGGATGTACGCCGTATCCATCGCTGCCGTGGCAGCCAGTATCCTGCTATTGCTGATGCTCCATAATAATAATAAAGGTCTGGATGTTGAGCCGAAAGAGAAAACGATGACCGCACAGCGGACAGAGCAGCAAGACAGAAGGGCAACAGTTGGAGAGAAATCCGATATCGGTCAGGAACACTTGAGCCCTACAGAGAGTGAACGGGAGCGATTAAATGTAAACGAACAGACTCCAATGAATATCTCCGAAAAGCTTGTTGTAGCTCAGAAAACACAGGTCAAAAACACTTCAACCGTTAAGAATCAATCAACTATACATACCAAGACCGCACAGACCGCAGCAACCACAGATCAGTTGAACGACTACATTGCCCGACTCGAAGCAGAAATGGAAGCTGTCGATGACAGTGTAAGGTCTGCACATCTAGAAAAACTCATCGCAGCCGACTACCGCCTCCAACAGCTAGTCAACCGCATCGTCAAAGTAGAGGAAGAGCGGGCGATGAATGAACTAAAGAAAGACAGTACTGCCAATTATATCAACTTCTAAATGAACGACAACAAATGAAAAAGCAATTATTGATCATATTTCTCCTGCTGATGCCCGCAGCCTGGCTTCACGCTCAGGAGAACAAGCACGCCCAGGCCATGCGCACGGCTTTTGTAGAGACGATATACGGCATATTCCCCAAAAACATCCAGGTCAAGATGAAGAGTATGAACGAAGACTCCATCACCGTGGCCTGGGGCGAATGGGGCTGTTTGGATGGTGGCGGCCTGGTGCCCAAGGAGAAAATCCATGTGGTGACACTCTCGAAGACCAAGTCAAACGTCACGGCATCCGTTGGCCCGCTGTATATCGACGGGCACCGTTTCTCCTTCAACCAAGTGCCAGATGACCCCACATTGCCGCTGCGCCCCATGCTCGATGCTTTTGACAAGCAGTCACCCTATGCCAATAGCTATTACAGTTATATGGCAGGCGACGAACAAGCTATCTTCCCGGGAGTCAAGATAGCCTGGGGCGAGCAAGGACAGACGTTCCCCTTACAGCTCCATCCATCGATGAATGCCCGTATCATCAGTTTCAAAGATGATGACGGTTTCCGCTCCACCTATCTTCTCACATGGACGGATACGGAGCTGACCGATGGCGACACCCAGCACAAGCGCTATATGGTGGAAGGCATCATCTACGAGTTTCATAGTCCGAAGATAGACAATGCACCGCAAATGAAATCCTACGACCCCGACGAATACCTGAACAGGACCAACACGGGATTAGGCGTGGCGCACAATCTGGTGCGTGGTCTTCAGAAAAGCGATCCAGAAAGAGCCAAGACCTTGGAGACCGACACCGTGATGGAGAAATTCGGCTACAAATTCCAAGAAATGGTGGCTAAGCTCAACGGTTCGTCAGAGATACCCAATGTGTATACCAGTTACGATGCCCTGCAGGCAAAAGTGCAACGAATGTGGGAGCTGAGTCACACTGCCGACATGACGGAACTGGAGGCCATCCTCCACACATTGAACAAGGAGATAGGCAACTACCCATTCCTACTCTCCAGCTGGCAAGCCGAAAAACTGTGTGGCCTGGCAGATGCATTGGAGTCCACCATCCCCCCAGGTCAGAGACAACAAGTAGCCTCAGCCCGCAAAAACATCCATGCCAAAAGAAACCTGACGGCAGAGATAGACAGCCTTAACGAGCAAGACCAAGACTACCTGAACCGCGACTTCTGGAAACTCAGCCATGAACCCGTGGACTATGCCAGCACTCAGTTTACGGCGACAGGAGAGCACTATAGCGGCGATGAACGGAAGGTCTATTTGGAAGTGAAAGAGGCAGCAGGAAAGGGATTCGAGGCCGAGACCACGCTGCACGGCCTGCGACCAGGTCGCTATCGTGTCTCCGCCGTGGTACGCGCCTCAGAGGCAGCGCATTCCAATGTCTTCGTCTTCGCAAAGACGGGTGATGCAGACCGAGGAGATGCCAGCCGAAAGGAGATTCCCTCCATGGGAAGGACGGGAGGAAACGTATGGTTTTCCGCACTATGCCGCTTTGAACATCGTGCCGGCAATCATGACGGCGTATACGCTCTCGACATCGACAAGACCACGGCTAATGGCGGACAAGGCTACGGCTGGAACCGCATCTGGCTCGACGACATCACGGTCTATGAGGATGGAAATCTGACCTATGGTGTCACCACCCGCCAAAACACGGAATACGATGGCAGCTGGTTTTCAGCCTGCGACTTTATAGTGGAAAGAGCAAATGATTGAAAAAGGATCATTTAATATATAATTCATGCATAAGCCCGTGAACGGGATAGTAGACGATGGCATGGGTCACATCAATCCCCGTTTTTCTCAAAGCATCGGTATAAGCGGAGAGCTGTGCATAGTGCGTCATGGTGTGCTTGTCCATTTCGAAACCCGCATAAGATTTATAGTCGACGAGTATGCAGTGGGTTCCCTCGGCATCCTGGTAGAACCATAGCAAGTCCATCTCGCCCCGCAGGGTCTGTCCTGATGTCAGCTGTATGCTAAACGGGTATTCCCGCTTGTTTTCCAAGAGGGGGAAGGCTGCATTCAATTGGGCATAGAGATGTTCTGCCGAAGCGATGATGGCATCGATGTGGCCACCGAGGATAGGCATCAACTGGTATCCGCCTATTACACTTGCCGCCTTTTTGCGGTTATCTTCTTTATTACCTGGTATGAATACTGCAAAAAAGTCATGGATACATGAACCTATGACCGCATAGTCTGCTTTGTTCCATCCCTTGGTGGGTATGTCTATGCCTCGATTACCAAATTTACGATGGGCATTGTACCCTTTATATTCTCTGAGTGTACTTGGCGAAAGATACTGTTTTGGGCGCTCGGTATGTTGTGTCGGCTTTCGAGGGATGGAAAAATTAGAGACTGTCTTCGCTTCTTTTTCTTCGGGTGCTGACACATCTTGAACAACAGGTTTGTATATGTCGACACCCCAGAAATTGTCTTCTTTCACGCCCTCTATTCCCGCATTTATGAGCCATTTGCTCCCACCCTTGTAACCTATAGAGTAGAGACAATCTTTTGCACGTGTCATGCCTACATATAGCAAGCGCCGCTCTTCCTGGCTTGCACGCTGTTTCATCTGTTGGTAGAGAGGAAGAGAAAGGATGTTGTCGAGTACTACGTCTGGAATATTACTCTTATTGGTTTTAAGCGTCTGAGGGAAAAGATGCAAGTAATATTTCTTGTCGAAAGGATTTTCCTTGGTGGATCTGTCCTCACTGACCACCTCCCTTACAGAGGCAAATTGCTTTTTAGAAAAGACTTTGTCTTCTAAACTATTTGTACCAAGTTCATTCATAATGACAATCGGCCACTCCAGTCCCTTGCTGCCGTGATAGGTAAACACCTTCACCGTGTCGCTCATATTGTCCTTCTCCTTGTCAGGCTCGATGGTGTAGAGGTAATAGATGAAGCCATTGATTGAAGTTCCCAATCCCATTTGGAGACACATCTGGTCATAGTCGTCAGCCAGATGCCTAAGTGTGGAAAGATTCTGATGTCGGATGTTGCTGTCTCCCCAGCGTTCCACAATTGAAGGAATGTCACATTCATAAATGAGTGCTTCTACTATCTCAGGGATGGAGAGAGACTCGAAGCGCTCTACCAATCGTTTGAGCTCCCCCACTCTCTCGTTGTCCGCCATCCATTCATCTTTGCCATCCTCTTTCAAATTGTTGACATAACCTATCCGTTGGCGAAGGATTTCCTCAGTGCTCTCTCCCCACAGCAGTCGCTTCAAGCAAGCAATGGTGTGCTTGTTGTTCGGATTTTGAACAAAAAGGAGAAGTGTGACAACCAGCTGTATTTCCATGCGCTGCATGATGGCATCTTCGGCCTCGCTTACCGGCACTCCATATTTACGCAGCGACTTAACCAACGATTTACATGCTTCGTTGGTGCGGCTGAGGATGGCTATGCTCCGTGGAGTGATTTGAGAAAGCGGCTCGTCACGCAACCCATTTCTCACCATCATGCCAGAGGCCAGCAGTTCCTTTACTTTCCATGCAATGGCATCAGACAATTGCTCCATATTGTTTGCCTTGACATTCCAATGAACCAGCGCGTCTGATTTGAGATTCTCGTTTGTGAAGTGAGGCTCGAGCGTGATACACAGTGGATCCATGTTGTCATGTTCTGCGAATGCCTTCTTAAAACAGTCGTTGACGAGGTTTACCAATGTGTCGCGTGAGCGCCAACTTTCCACGAGTCTTCCAGATCCCAGGTTACGTTCATCGGTTCCAAGATGGATTTCCGCATCGTCATAGAAAGTGAAATGCGTTGCCACGGAGTTGACCAGTTCTGCATCAGCCCCACGGAACCCATAAATGGCCTGTTTAGGATCCCCCACCCAGAAGGACTGTCCTTCGGGGGCAATAAGTTCCGACAGGCGGTTGAATATCTTCAATTGGATAGGGTTGCTGTCCTGAAACTCATCCACCATCACTAGTCGGTAATTGTCACGAACATACTCCTGCACTTCCGGCTCACTCTCCAGCAGACGGAGGAACAGTCGCTCCATATCATTGTAGGAAATGATGTGATTGCGCTCCTTGTAACGCACATAATCATCCCGCCACGCCTTTGCCACACGGAATACGGACTTGACGAACGGGCATAGGACACCGAGCTGTGATGCGGAAGCCTCCGATTCCTTCAAATTGTTTATAGCTTTGTTGAGGGAGGTACATTCTTTTACCGCAGTTTTAGGACTGCAGAGGTCAAAGAAGAGAGTCTTCATTTCGTTAATCCATTCCTGATCAAAAGAATTACCAATCAATTGAGTCGCTTTTTTATGGTGACGGTCAGCTTTATCATCCACCTTTTTAACATTTCTCCCGCAGAAATCACGATATTCCTCAAGAGCCCTTGCTATCAAATCATAGTCGGCATCTTGCTTGTTGAACACTTTCTCAAGTGTCTCAAGGCTCTTCTCGATGCTCTCCTCTATATCATTCACCTCATAATACTCCATCTTCTCCACGACATGGTTAAGATAACTCTGCCAGAAAAGGTAGTCAGGATGTCCGTAACCGTCACTTATATCATAGAAATCGCGGAATTTATGGAAGTTGTCCAAGTCTTCCCTATACTGGGCTTCACCCACTATTCTGGCCAGAGATTGCGACATGTAGAAATCCGCATCACGGTCTGTGATGGTTTGGACATCCGCCCCGTATTCAAGGAGATACCAGAACTTCTTGATGAAACGCAGAGCCACCGAGTGCACCGTGCCTATTGCGGCACTGTCCAGTTGAGTGGCTGCTTCCACGTTGCCCGGCACACCTTTCTGTGAATTGCCGGCAAGAAGTTTTTGACGTGCCTTCTCCCGGAACTCTGCCGCTGCGAGGTCCGTGAAGGTCGTCAGAATCACCTGTGACGGGTTGATGTTGCCCTGTGCCAATTTCTCGGCCAGTATGTTTGTCAGCGTGAAAGTCTTTCCTGAGCCTGCACCTGCATTGATGTATGTGATGTTTTTCATTATTTCAGTCTGCCTTTAAGGATTGCGTTTTTTGTTGCTTTCTCTGATGGTTCGAGGTCTTCGTTGTCATACCTTGGCTTTTTGGAGAGGCGGAACACGCCATTGCTGTCTTTCTTTACTGACAGCAATTGTTTATTATTGCCTCTACCTGTTGTCTTTTCTGTTACTACAAGAGGACAAAGTTCCATCTGCTCCTGGTTTGCATAGTAACAGTCTTGATTGTCTTTGATGTCCACTTCTTCCGCTTCCTCGATATGGCCACTTTTTAGTTCTTCCATTCGGTAGGAGAAAGAATTTTTTATTTTTTGGGATAAGTCACCAGTATCAGCACATTCGATGTGTTTTACCAATTTGCAGCCTTCTATTTCGTCGAAATCGCATGTGAGCAGCTGTTTCCTTGGCATGAGATAATATCCCACACCTCTGACATTTTTGTCTTTGTACGTTGCTGCAACGGCCGACCGGTACAAATCCAACTGTATGGATATGTTGTCGGCCAATTTCTTCTCATATTTACCGCTGTAGCTCCATTTGAAGTCAAACACCACCATGTCTCCGTTTATGTCGGACAGTAGCAGGTCGATACGGGCACCGAAATCACCAATTATTGACAATTCCAATTTGCCGTCATCCTCAGGTAGGTTGATCTCACAGCCCACAGGAGTCAATCTTAGACGTTGCATGATGTCTGTCAGAGCCAAGATGCTTTCCTTGAGATGCCGAGTGAAGTTTTTCAATTCAGATGCGTTTTCAGGCAGTCGAAGGATGAGTCCTGTCGCATCAATGGCTTCGTCAAGACACAGTTCGAATTCATTACTAACCTTTTGCCTTATGCTTTCAAGATTTCCATCGGCATCTTTGATGATGTGCTCAAAGAAATAGTGAGCCACAAGTCCCTGGGTCACAAACGTGTTGTTTACCTGGTCCTCACTGGGTTGGTACAGCTTCGCCACATACTGCATCACGTAATCGAACGGGTAGTTGATGAGCGTATCAATGGAGGTGTTGCTCTCTTTTCTATCGGGAATATTGAGAGCGCCCAGTTCGTAAGCCATCGACGGTTCAAATCTCTCTACAGGTTGACTTTTAGTTTCAACGGCGACAGCATCGAAAATTCCATCTTTGCTCACAACAGGCAAGTCCTTTTTTGTTCCAGACGCTATAGTTTGGTAGCATTGTCTGACCTCAGCGATCAGTGAGTGTTCGCCCAAGCGGGTAGTGCCATCGTAAGCAGACTTCACCAACGTTACCCAGCCATTTACCGCATTGATTTTACGCAATCGCTCACCTCTTAGGTTTTGCAGGTGTTTTCTGAAGTTCGGAACTACGACACCGTTGTCCTTCAGGTATTCCTTTTCGTCATGAGAGAGGAAGTCATAATGGTCAGTCTCCCGGTCTTCTTCTTGGCAATCAAGCCAAATAACCTCATCGGCAGGCTGTGCCATTTCCAGGATGTCATTCACCACCTTCATGGCCCCCTTCTCCGTCTGCTGTACGCTATAGTTCATAGGCCGATAGATGCTTTGTACCAGCATCTCGATGTCCTTATATTGCAAAGTCTCAGGCATGGTCTGCAGCGAGATGCTCAGCGAATTGAACAAGGCTCTGAGCTCATGCAGTTGCGCTCTCAGTTCATCTTTCAGTTCTTCGTCAGCCCCGAAGCCATTGATCCATTTCATCAAGTTATCCACATAGTCGTTGAGTTCTTCTTTGGATATGCCATCTTTGTAGTCTTTGCAGATAGGCGTAATGAAGACCATTTTTTGTGCTTTCACTTGAGGAGAGGTTTTCCCTTCTTTGTTGAGAAATTCATATTTAGCAATTTTCTCGTCCCATTCATTTCTTTCCTTGCCGTCGCCACGAACCTTTTTCTCGCCAAATCCACCCTCATTAAGCAACAATTTAGCCAGTTCCCTTCTAAGAGAAGCAGGTATGGGCGACAGCGGCAATTGCAGATAAGACACCACGTTCTGCACATTCAGCGGGCGGGAGAAGATACTCATGCCCAGTTTAAACAGTTGCAGCACCTGTGGATTGCTGTCATATAGTGTGGCCGCAGTCCTGGCTTTGTCCAAGGTGTAAAGCGTGTGGTTCAGGCGCATATTGTCACGGTTTACCACAAGCACGTTGTCAGCCAAAGTCTTTGCCTGTGCGATCCATTCGTAGGCATCGTTCAAGTCATCGAACTCCACCACCCTCACTTTTTCAATGTCGATGGACTCAGGGTATGGTGAATCCATCCTTTTCACTTGGCCACCATTCTTTTCAATTCCCTCGAGTGTCATTTGGACGAGTCGTGGCAGTTCGTCCCATGGGCACTCGATCTCAATCGTTGTATCTTGAAGTATTGCGGTCTTTTGATAAGCCTTTGCTATTTCCCGCCATCTGTCAGGTTCTCCCTTAGAATGAAAATCCCTCTCTATGGCAGCCAGCACCATGAGTTTTTGAGACTTATCACCATCGTAAGCGCCATCCCATCCAGCCATCACCAGCGCATCACGCCACTGCATGAGTTTTCTTGCCACACCCAGTTCATCCACAGCGGCCGACTTTTCAAATACCGTCCCCTGAATATGCTTCCGCATGGCGTTGAGATAATCAGCCTCACGCTCCACATCAGTCTTCACCACTTGCGGCAAGGCAGCTCGCAACTCCAGTTGGTCAAGCAATTTGCGGTTGCCGGCATAGATCGTTCCAAATAGTGCGGCATCATTTCTCACGAACACCTCACTATCATAATGTATCGCATATTTGATCTTCATAAAGGGAGGAAAACAATTAAAAAGGTTAGATTCAGTTAAACACGGTTCTACAATTTGCTGATTTCATCCATGAGGATGTCGATACCTTCCACCGCAGCCTTCTGAATGTGAAGGAATCCCTCTGGAAGTCTGCCTTGCATATCACCAGGATCGATGAGGAACTTAGGCACTTTGGGATCGGCATAGTTTACTAGTCCTGCTGCGGGATAGACCACCAAAGATGTACCGATGACCACGAAGATGTCAGCATTCTCAACCAAAATGATTGCCTGTTCCGCTTCCATACCAAGGCATTCACCAAACCAGACGATAAAAGGCCTCAGCTGTGAACCGTCTGCAGCCTTATCCCCCATTCTTATAGGCACATCGAGAGGATATTCTTTGATACAGTCGGGATTGAATCTGTCGAGAGAAGAAGTGACTTTGGTCAATTCACCATGCAAATGGATGACCCGGCTGCTGCCGGCTCTCTCATGCAAGTCATCCACGTTTTGAGTGATGATCGCCACGTCATGCTGTTTCTCCAATTCCGCCAACATCCTGTGAGCATGATTGGGCTGCACCTCCATGAGATTTTTTCTTCGGGCATTGTAGAAATCGAGCACCGCCTGAGGGTTTTCCTCAAAACCAGTCACACTCGCCAGTTTATGGGCATCAAACTTTTTCCACATACCATTAGTGTCGCGGAAGGTGGGTATTCCACTCTCTCTGCTGATTCCAGCACCTGTGAGGACTACGATTTTTTTTCTTAAAGACATTGATTAAGGATTTATTGTTGCTTTAAATAAGAGTCGGCTTGCATGGCAAATGTAACAAGAAAAAGCGATGTTTCCAAAAAATATTTCGATTAGTTCATTTCAACCTATGATATTTTGAAACTTAGTCACTACAAAAAACATGAAGTGAAAGATGGTCTATCTGAAATAAATGTGTCATGCCGCAATTATTGGGTAGAAAAAAGACATGTTTCAACAATTATCACTAAATTTGTGGACTTTTTGACACGTTAATAAACCTTTTTGAAAATAAATTCTATGAAAAAAGCAGTCCTGAAAAAAGAGAGCAAAAGACATGCAGCACAATATCATTCGCCACGTCTGCAAAAAGCCCTCATAGTGTTTTTCGCATTGATGGCCAACATCCATGCCTTGCAAGCACAGACCGTGACACAATTCACGACAACGGACAACAAGCCGTGGGTGCAGTCAAAAGCCAAGCTATCAGACAAGCCGCAAGGCCAGGTAGTCGCATCTGTTGACGGAACAACGCAAGGCACTGTTTTCAAGGCTTGGGGCACCACCTTCAACGAACTAGACTGGGATGCGTTCAACCTATTGTCACGCAACGACCAAGACGAAGTGATGCACAACATTTTCTCACCCGATGGCGACCTCAAATTCACCCATGGCCGTGTATCGATGAATGCCAACGACTATGCCCGCAGTTGGTATAGCTGTGACGATGTAGTAGGCGACTTCGGTCTTCGTTATTTCAATATAGAGCGTGACAAGCGCAACATCATCCCTTTGGCCCGCGCAGCCCAGAAGTACTGTCCACAGCTGCAACTCTTCATGAGCCCATGGAGTCCTCCCGCATGGATGAAAATCAACCATGACTATCCTGTCTCGCCCAACAAATACAACACCATGGACGAGCGTCAAGGTTATCTACTCTATATGGACAAGGAAGTGCATTTTGATGCCGACGAGATGAAGCTTTTGGGTGACCGTGACGGTGTGTTTCCCCGTCGCCTGGCCTCCCAGGATTTCTTCATCCAAGACCCAAGATACTTGCAATGCTACGCCAACATGTTCTGCCGCTTCATCGAACTATATGCCGAACAAGGTCTTCCCATCACCAAGGTGATGTATCAGAATGAAGCCTACTCCTATACGCCATACCCAGGCTGTGCATGGACATCGGAAGGAACATTGCGCTTCAACAACGATTACCTCGCCCCTACATTGGCAAAACAGCACCCGGAAGTGGAGTTATGGATTGGCACGTTCAACACCAATCGCCTTGACTATGTGGAGAAGATCCTTGACGACCCCACCTTGCAGTCCAATGTGAAGGGCGTGGGCACCCAATGGGAATGCCGCGAAAATCTGCCCGAGATGCAAAAACGCTATCCCCGCCTACGATTCATGGTCAGCGAGAGTGAATGTGGAAACGGCTCCATGGACTGGTCAGCAGGAGAGCATACATTCTTTCTTTTGTCGGACAATTTAGGCAACGGATGCGATGAATATTACAACTGGAACTTCATTCTGAAGGACAATGGCATGTCCACGTGGGGATGGACACAGAACGCCCTTGTTCAGGTGGATGGAAAGACGCGCAAGCTACGTTATACCCCAGAATACTATGCTTACAAGCACTTCAGCCATTTTATCGAACCAGGAGCAGAGATGTTGGCCTATTCAGGAAGGGAATACTCCAAGACCCCAGTGGTAGTATACAGAAAAAGCCAGCAGCTGATCGTCACGGCTGGCAACTTCACCGACAGTGCGACACCACTATGTGTGAAAGTTAGTAACAAGTACTTGAATATGACCTTGCACCCACACTCCTTCAACACTTTTGTTGTTGGGAAATGACCTTCCCCTACCCTTTCGGCCCAGGTTGATTTCTTGATTTTTTCTTTTGACATTGCAAAGCTACGACAAGCCCCCTTCATTCCAAACTTTCCCGGATATTTCGTCAGAGATGGTTGTGACAACCTGCCGTATTTCTGCCAAAAGAAAAGATGCCCGGATTCTTGTCTGAAATCCGGGCAGAAAGATGTATTTTTTCTGTAAGTAAAGGTACAAGATCAGATGAAGGATTCAGAAGAAAAGCTTTATTTGGCAAAGAACTCCTTCGGGCCTGTGGTATAGAGATTGCCGAAGTGTGTGGAGTTAACGATGTGGACATGCGAGCCCAGTGTGCGCTGGGCGCAATAGAGGTAAAGGTCGCGGTAGGTCGTTGTCGGCGATGCCGTCAGGTAAGTGACGAGATTCCGGCTGAAGCGGTCGCAGCGCCACACACCGAGTGCCGAACTCCAGTTGTCGGCAAACGACTGCTCATAGGTGCCTGCGCTCGACATGGCCAAGACGCCCGGAATACCGACCAACGGCGTGATGACAGCCTCAGAGAAACACGGTTCGGTGAGGACGAGCATCTTGCGATAGCAGCCCTGCTGTTGCATCTGGCTGACGGTCTGCCTCAGAAGGTCTGCGGTCATGCCACGTCCATTGTCGGCATTGCGCCATGCCAGTTCATCGGCTCCGTTGGCGACTCGGTTATGGCCATGGCCGCTCCAGAAGAGGAGTACGTTCTGCCCCGCATCCTTGGGTAAGACCACAGGTGTCTTTTCGGTCTTTACACCCAGCAGGATATTGCAGATATCAGCGGGAGTGACGTCAGCATTGTCGTAGTCCATGCTACAGCCAGCCATCAAGTCTTGACCGCCATCCTCAGCCCGTATGACGCCCGGCTCGGGATTTTTGAGTCCGAGGCAAGCGCCTTATCGATAATCAGGATGATGTGGTCATCATCGTATCCGTTTTTCTTGAGCATCTGGTAGATGTTGAGCACGTCGGCCTGATGGCGGTAGTTGTTCCATCCGTTGCTGCCCTGAACCAAAACGGCATATTGCGCTGTGAGGGCAGGATATTGGATGCCAGCATCCTTGTTCTCTGCATTTTTGGCAAACTCTTCCTCAGCATTCTGCACCAGCCAGCTCCAGGTAGCCATGGTGGAACCTGTACGGTGACTGCCGTCACTGCTCAGGTAGTTGCGGTGCTGAATCTTGCCATCCTGTATCTGCCAATGCACATAGGTGGTATGGATGGCCGAGGTGTAAGTCTCGTTGTCGAAGCGGATTTCACCCGAGGCCCCCTTGAAGTCCATGAGTTGTCCCTTTTCCATAGAGGAGAGATAGAGTTCCATCGATGTCTGGCTCCACGCAGCCCCGTTCAGCCGCTGAGCCTGTGGTGTGGTGATGTCGATGATGGCCTGGTTGATGTCGGTCACATCCGCATGGTGTTCAGCGTATGAAGCTGCAAAGGCAGCCAGCATCAGCGCATCATAGAACTTGCATTCAGCAAAAGAGGGTTTGTTGCCAAATTTCACCTCGTAGCTCTTCTCGAAGCCTGTGGTCGGGTCGGCGTAGGGTGAGAATCCCTGATAATACTGCATCACATCGAGCGCTTGCGGTCCGAGTTGATCCAGACTCTCCTGTGTCAGGTTGCTGAAGGCGAACCAAATGCGCCCCCAACCCTCAAGAATCTGCTGGATTTCCTTTTTGTCAGCTTCGTTTATCGGCTCGGCCAGAATGTAAATCAGCCCGATCGTCTGCCCATGCTTCCGTGACTGCTATCGTCTGCAGAAAAGCAAGTGTTGTTAGGAATCTTGTTCGCATATTACTATTTAACTAAATTTAGTTTAGTGCCAATAAATTAAATGTCTTATGTTTCACCTGTACCAAGCGTTCAAAATTGATGTGGTCATGGTCATTGCTGTCGGTTCTGAAAAGAGGAGAACGGCTGGTATCCATAAAACAATGTTTTTCATTATCGGATTTCTTTGTTATGTTGTCATTTCAAAGAGTGCATCATCAGGGAAAATGACAGATGATAGTAGACGCCTGCCCCACCCCGTCGCTACCTTTGAGAAACTGCGCAACTTCGTTACAAATTTCAGAAAAATCCTTGAGATATGCAAACTATTTGAAGAAAATCAAGTAAACGAGAAAGGAAATGTTCCTCGTCGTGGGGTTATTCACACGACATCCGATATGGATGGCAGGGTGCATCTTGGCATGGATGGCGGGGTGCATCTTGGCTTGAAAGTCGAGGTATGTTATGGGGCCGTACTTGACGAACGTGCTGTGTGATTCTTGATTCTTTTATAGTTTTTCAAAAAAAGTCACCTTAAAATTTGGCGCATTCAAATAATCTGTTTACCTTTGCACTCGCAAAATCGGGATTTAGCGCAGTTGGTAGCGCACACGTCTGGGGGGCGCGAGGTCGCTGGTTCGAGTCCAGTAATCCCGACCGAAGCAGTGGTCAAGTGTCTGATTTTCAGGCACTTGACTTTTTCTTAACAGTAGGAAAATGGCCTTCGAGGAGAGTTGCTTAACATCTTTAAACTCCTGCGGACATTCTTAAACAATTTGGGTGCTTTTATGGCAAGGGGTGATGTTAACCCTTCCTTTCCAAAGCATGGTTTTGGTCGACCAAACAATTGCATTTTTCCTATCATTCACATCCTTTTTAGTTAAGGTCCAAGCCGCTCAAACACTGCAAGTTCCATTTCTATTGCAACGATTAGATTTCTCATAAACACGAAAATTATTCAGCCGCAAAAAAACATTTTTACTATAAACGGCTGAAAAAAATCTAGTTAGTACTCGAACTAATTGTCGCTTTGGCAAGTCACGGTCAATATACTGCACTGGTCGGTTACCATATGATTGGCATTGCCCGTCCTGGTCTAGCACTCCAACTGATTTACCGAATGCGCTTTGTTAAATGGGAGTTCAGATGCCTTGCATCAGATGTTTGGGATGTCTGC
>JAEEGL011069876.1_pt1 | contig 43501 bp, 40 predicted proteins | sample 9134231 | NCBI WGS metagenome assembly JAEEGL01 (sample SAMN16246548, study PRJNA631951) | gut metagenome | biome: gut microbiome; feature: rumen; material: fiber-attached | host: Bos | place: Iran: Karaj | collected 2018-10
GCAGCATTTGAAGAAGCATTTGAATTAACGTCACCTGCAACACACCCGGCAAGCAGGCCTGCGGTTATAAAAGAAGCGGCCGCAGCGGCCAGCAGTTTTGTTCTCATTATCCCGCCTCCTTTAATCCTTATTCGGTAATATGGTATAGATTTACCCCTGCGTGTGCAAGTTTCCGCTAATCAGGATAATGCTATAATGTCGGCGGTAAATATAGTTTTCAAGAAGGGTATTCAAGTTATGAGCAGGAAAAAGAGAGAAAAAAAGCCGATGTCCAAAAAGGCAAAGATCATTTTGTTGAGCGTGATCCTGGGAATAGTCGCTTTACTGGCGGCAGCGTTCTTTATTGTCGTTCTTCCGTTTTTAACGACCTTTACCCGAATGGATTTCATCGTGGCGGATACCGGCGAGAATCTTGTAAGCACCGATTTCACGATGGAACAGAAGCTCAAGGATTTCGATTATATGTATGACATCGTCTGTCTCGAGAATCCCGAGAAGGAGCGTATCGAGCAGGCTTACGGCATCTCATATGACGATGTCTACAACAGGTATAGAGACCTTGTGATCAACTCGGAAAGCGACTATGAATATTTCTCTTACTTAGGATGCTTCCTTTCCGTCCTGCCCGGCATGCACAACTATATGGGACTGCCGGATTACACCAACAATGCGGTATTCGCAGAGTTCAGTCTCTCCGAGCTGTACGGCAAACAGGAATTCAAGGATTATGCTTATTCGTGGAAAGAGGATTTCCGTGATGATGTCGAAAACCGCCTCGGATACAATACAATATCTTTCGCGTATTATGACGGCAGCTATATCGGTTTCGTTCCGAATGTGCCCGGAATAAACTGCATAAGCGATTATACAGACGCGATCCTGATCTCCGTTGACGGAAAGGACCCGAAAGACATCTGCTTTGATGTTTTCGAGCGCTATGTACCCACATACGACGGTGTCAACGACTGCTTCTTCAGAGATTATCTTATATATAATGACGGCATCGGCGAAAAGCATACGGCAGAAGTGCTCATGCCCGACGGAACCGTTGAGACAATCGATATTTATGACGATCCGGGATTCGATTACATTTTGCTGGACGGCCGTAAGACCTATCCTGAACTTTTCGACATTCCGGAAAACACCGGTACTTCAAATACAGGCAATACAGTAACCGACGTCATGTCTCCGGATTATGTTCCGTCATCCTACTATATAGCCACTGATCCAGAGAGAAAACTCGTTTATATCTATTCAACTGAATGTGATTCCAGGGAAGGTCCGAGACTCGTTGCCGATCTGACCAAGGCTCTGGAAGAGGCCGATGCCGATTCCGTCATCCTGGATATCCGTATGAACGGAGGCGGCGACTCGTCATTTGTAACCGACCAGCTCCTTCCCGTGCTTTTCTCACACGATTTAACCTATGAATCAACCGTATACGGCGGAAGGAACTCCCACACCCGGAAGTATTACGGAAACATGGTCTATAAGATCCTCGACGCATCGGTCAACAACAGTTCAGCCTTCAAGACCAAGGGGAAATATTATTACTATACCGAGACTTTCACTGTCGAAGGAAGAGCCGCCAAAGACTATAAGATCTATCTGCTGACAGGTTTTGACACCTTCTCATCAGGCGACATCATGACACGTATCTGCAAGGAATACGATAACTGCGTACTCATCGGAACAAATACCGCCGGAGAAGGCGTAAGCGGTGCCATAATCCAGTGTTATCTGCCCGAGACGCACTTCATGTTCGCATATGCCCCGACCGTAAACATAGACTGTCCTGAGGATTCATTCCTCGGAACAGAACCGGATATCTATGTTCCGTTCACGCTGGATGAATACTATACCAGATCGGATCTTTACTACAATCAGGGGCTTTCGATCGGCAGATATGACGTCCGTCTTATGTGGGACCAGACTCTGCTCAAAGCGGTCGAAATGGCGGAAAACGATTAAAGAGCTCAGCCGGTGACGGGCTCTATCTTCCCTGCCCGCCGGTCTTCTGAAGTGCCTCTTCCAATGTCGGGTACGACGGAATCGCGCCTTTCCCTCCGACGCTTATCGCGCAGTATTCACTCATGAACGTGAGCGCGTCTGAAAGCGCTTCTTCGGTCAGGTCTTCTATGTTGCTCCTGTCAGTATCGGTCATCATGAGCTTCCAAAGGAATGATCCGACTGACGCATCGCCCGCGCCTGTGGTATCGACCACATCGCACTTTACGGAAGGGGCGAAGGCTCTGGCTTTCTTAGTAATAGCATAAGCCCCGTTTGCCCCGCAGGTGTAAAGGACGAGCTTTACGTTACCCTGAAAGAGCTTAGGCAGGGCGCTGTCTATATCACTTTCGCCGGTTATGAATTCAAGCTCCTCGTCAGACACTTTGAGTATGTCCGCCATGGGCAGGAACTCATCAACAGCGGCCTTCAAGTCCGCAGGATCCTTCCAGAGGGGGAACCTGAGATTGGGGTCGAAGCTTATAATGCACCCTTTTGACGACGCGATCTCAACGGATTTTCTGTGCGCTTCCTTCATCGGGAAATCGCCCAGCGAAACGCTGCAGAAATGAAGCGCGAACGCGTCATCAAACGCGTCTTCCGGAACCATGCTCTCATCGTAGAGCATATCCGCCGACGGGTTTCTGTAGAACGAGAATGTGCGGTCCCCGTTCTCATCAAGGCTCACAAACGCGAGCGCGGTATTCGCCTTATCCGTAAAGAGAATGTTCGAAGTGTCTATTCCTGTCTGCCTCAGATACCGTTCAATCTTGTGCCCGAACGGATCGTCGCCCAGCTGCGTCAGGAACGCCGATCTCCCTCCCAGTCTCGAAAAAGCCCCGCACACATTCGCCGGCGCCCCTCCGACCGCAGGAAAGAACGATGTCACATCGTCAAAAGCACACCCCTTCTCTGCCGGAATAAAATCAATAAGCGCCTCGCCTATCGCGACAAGTTTTTTATCCTTCAAAGCCTTTTACCTCCACGGGTCTTATTCCTCTGATGACAGCTTCACACCCTTCGGCTTTTACCGAAGGATACCTGTCCGGATAGAATCTCGAGCTCATGACATATCTTCCGCCGTCCGCGAAAACCTCCAGGCTCGAGCTGTCAACAATGATATTGATATCTTTGATCTTACCGCATTTAACTTTGCGGATATCCCTGCCGTAACCGCTTTTGCCGGTGAACTTCAATGACAGGATGCCGGAGTCATATGAAACAACCGCGTCTTCAATAGAGATCCGGAAGTTTTCTGATGACAGAACATCCGCGCTTACCGCAAATGGTTCTCCTTCGTTTACTGCGAACGGTCCATCCTGCCGAACCTCCATATAACGGACCAACGGTGTCTGGCAGATCTTTCCGTCAGGCGCCAGAGACAGTTTTCTTGGAACCGTCAAACAGTGCTGCCAGCCAAGGGCAGTCGTGGGATTTGTATAAGGGATATCGCCTATTCCCATCCAGCCGATGAGCACGCGGTCACCGTTTTTGTCAGTGAAAGTCTGCGGCGCGTAAAAGTCAAATCCGTAATCGAACTCTTCAAAGTTCTCAAGCGTATCGCCGTCTTCACCATAAAGGAAATAGCCTGAACTGTAGACATTCTGGTACCAGAATTCCTCATGCTTCAGGCCCTGCGGAGAGATCCCCAGGAACTTTCTTCCCTGCACTTCAAAAAGATCCGGGCACTCCCACATATAGCCCATATCATCAGTTGTGACAAAGCGGCTGAAGTGCCAGTCGTCAGGATCAGATGCCTCATAGAAGAGCACGCCGCCCCTACCGTCTCTTGTCATCGCGCCAAGGACCATCTTCCATTTGCCGTTTTCGAACCGGACCTTAGGATCCCTGACGTGGCAGGAACAGAAATCAGGATAATCCGGATTGCGGAGGACAATTCTTTTCGCGCTCATGGTAACGCCGTCTTTGGTAACAACGTGGATCTGGTTGGCCTCGCGGCCCGCGTTCACGTAATCGTAATCGCCCGGAAGCAGGACGTTGCCGGTGTAGAAGATGTGTATCTCATCATCAAACGGGACCGCGCTGCCGGAATAGACTCCGGTGCGGTCCTCGGGAATGTCCTGGTCGAGAACGATACCGGTATAAGTAAAACTCGCCATGTCATCGGAGCTCTCGAAATGCCCCCAGCACTTCCGCCCCTCGCCGACGGCGCTCTCCGGCGAAAACTGGAAATACACATGATATTTGCCCTTGTGATAACAAAGGCCGTTGGGATCGTTGATCCAGCCTTTACAGGCTTCCAAATGGATCTTTTGTCTCCAGTCTGCTGACATAGTGATTTCCGCCTTACTCTTCATCATCTTTTATTTCCCTCTTGTCAGTCTGGTTCAGTTCATGACGGTAGAGGTAATCCTCGACATTCATCTTTGTGCCGCGTGACTTATCAAGATAAGCTTCCATTCCCGGAGCCTTGTCGAAATCGTTGACCACATCAACGGTCTCGTGGATCTTATGTGACGCGCGGTCCGCGATCTTGCGGACAAAGGACATTGCAGCGATGAAGATGATCAGCAGCAGCTCGATAAAGCACATCGCCATGCATGTAATGTAAAGAAACCTGCCCGTATTGCCCGAGAAAGATATCAGGAAGATCAGGACCGGCAATATGACCGCAGCGGCTGCGGGAGCCCATCTCCAGCCACTCCTCGTAAAGCTTACAAAGCTGTCCATCCTGTCGATCGCGCTTGATGTCGGTGCCTGGCCGCTCGCCTCGCCCGTCTGGCCGTTGACCGCGAACTGGTAAGTGCGGCCTTCAAACTCGACCGTCATGAACCACACCGGAAGCAGGCAGTACTTTATGCTGAGCTCGCTCATCCAGGTGAAGTCCTTTTCGGGATTGGGCTCGTATTCGTCGTATTTCGCGGCGACAGTGTCGTTCAGATCCTGCGAGATCCTGTCCATCCGCTTAATGAACCGGTCCATCAGCTCGGTCGGGCGCTGATCGTATTTGTCGGCATAGAAGCCCTGCAGATAGCGGTTGTCGAACTTGACCATTTCGCCGTAATCGAAGGGCTCGATCGCCTCCATCAGTTTGTTCGCGATCTTCAGTGAAGCGTCAAACGGCACACCTTTAACGTAGTAGCTTGCTTTTGTCCTGACCGAGAATACCAGGGATCTGTCACTCGTGTACTTCTTGCCGGTGCCGTAAATATCGGAATTGACGGCGCAGTCCAGGAGCCAGAACGGCACATAGAGAGGCACCATCTTTGTAAGACGGCTCTTTGACTTGAAGCCTGCCGGGGTCATCTTGCGGGTCTTGAGCCACTGCTTCATGTTGTTCGCGGCGGTCTGCCTGTCGATCTTGAACGGCACGATATAATCCGGCTTGAACTCCCTCGTCATCCTTCTTGTGATCAGCGCGGGCGAACCGCAGAAAGCGCACACCGTCGACATCATATGCTCATCGGCGATCATGGTGGCACCGCAGCTGTTGCAGACTATCTCATGACGCTTGCGGTCTTCTTCGGAGATATCATTGTCACCGGTGTAGTCGTGCTCCACGCTGTAGCCCAAAGAGCCCATCTTTTCGAGCGTTGACGGATTGTAGATGTTGCCGCAGTTACGGCACAGGAGTCCCTGCACCTCGGGCTGATAGATGATATTAGAGGCGCAGGTCGGACACTTTGCGGAATCAGCAGTGAGCCGCTCCTCACCGCCCTTCGCGGGATTTCTTCCGAAGGGATCAGGTGCGTCAGAATTGAACGGCCTCGCATTCCACATAATCTATACCCGTCATTGCGTCAGAACATAACAGCGGAAATGATCTCAAAGAAAATGTTGTATAAAGTTCCCACGATCAAGGCAATATCGAAAAGCACATCATTATCGCTCTTATGGAACAAAAAGAGCAGAAGGAACAACAATGCGTCAACGCAGACCATAATGATCGAGAACTTCAAAACATTCTTATAATCGGTCATGTCATTGGTGCCAAGCTTGATGCCGTTCGGGCGCTCTGCTGAAGGCGTATTAAGAAGGTCTATATATTCCTCATATGTCAGCTGCTTTGTGCCGTTGAAGTATTCTTCATCGTTACCCTCGAAGCGCAGATTGTAGATCGGGAAATCCTCTGCCGTCTGGCTGCCGTAAATAACCGTGCAGACACCGTCATGGGGCTTTATGGCATAGACCTCGGTCTCGGGCTCGTAAAGCAGAAAGGTCTTCGTGTCCGAAAAATCCAGCGATGAGACATGCTCAAAATTCTCGATGGTGTCAAACCAGGTGTCCGGATCCATTACCGGCCTCGTCGTCGCCCTGTACTGGAAATAGTATTCCCCCTCGAGATACTTGTTGTAAGAATCCCGCATGGTGAAAAAGTAGTCCGACACCGAGAATAACATGGTGCCTATGATGATGATAAAAGCAACTTTTCTCCACATAATTATCTGTCTCCTTAAATCCATGATAATAATATCATGAATTTGTGAGGTTATGCAGATTTGGCCGGCCGCTTAGGAGGTGGGAATATTGGCAGGCCTTTCTTGCTCCTGTCAACGTGTTATAAATCGTCACGTTCTGCCTCGAAAACATGACGTTATTTGGGATTTGCAGTTTTCCGTCACGTTCCTCCTCTGAGTCGTGACGGTATGAAGCAAATTGACAGTGATTTGCTATTATTTGTCATGATTCTTCTCTGGAACGTGACGGTTTTTCGCACACGGCATATTTCGAAAAACTTAGGTAACGATTTTTATCGTCGGTTTTTGCGTAGGATCACAGACCGCACCCTGCCATGGTTGTTATACAGATCAGCCTTAAGCCGTCAAGCCTGCCTTCGGCACATTCTGACGAATGCTGCGGGCTTGACTGCATCGTCTGATCTGTGTTTGGTGTTCAGGCAGGCTGCGGCCACCGGCGGTCTGCAAAAGACCGGCATTGCGGAGGCAAGGCGGTGCCAACCCGGGCATTGACAGCGAAAACTGCATGCGTTAGCAGCCTTGCCGTCTTTTTTTCTTGTATAGCGTGATCCTTTTTCGCACTTTTCCAAAATATTTCCTGCTTTTCATTATTCAGGAAATGGTTTAGGTAATATTCCACTGTTTTGCTTAAATCATTTCCTGAATCCGGCAATCCTGGAAATCTTTTGGAAATCCTGGCATTGTTTGAACAGAGGTCCGCTTGCACATAATAAAACCGGCCTGAGACCCAACAGGTCACCAGCCGGCCTTATTATTTAGCCCTTATTCCGCTCAAAAAACTCATTCCTCTTTAAGTATCTTCACGGGCTCGAGCTTTGTGATGCCGCGGCCGCTTAAGAATGACGTGACGACTGCGCATAACAGTATGAGCGCCGCGGTTACAACGAACCATACGGGATCAGTCGCGAAGTCGTTCTGCCTGATGCCGAAGGTCGACAGGCCAAAAAGGATCGCGCGGTTTGCAAGACCGATGTGCAGAAGTATGCCGATGACGATGCCGCACACGATGGTCGGAATGTTTGTCATGAGCGTCCTTCTGATGAGCTCGCCGGAGGTGTAGCCAAGGGCTTTGGATACGCCGAGGTCGGTCCTTTCGCGGATGACCTGCGCTCTGGTGAGGAGGAGCTGCGTGAGGATAACGACGAAGCAGGTCGCGATGATGAATATTACGCAGATGGCTTCCATTGCGGCTTTTACGGTGCTGATCGTGGAGCCGATGAGGTCATCCACCAGTGTGAACTGGAAGTCGGAGTATTCTTTTTCCCACTGCTTTTTGAGTTCCTTTACCCTGGAGCTGTCATTAAGATATACAAGTACTTCATTGAACCGGTAATCAGGGTTCAGACGCTTTGCGCCTTCTTCGTTCATGACTGCCTTTTTGCCCATATTGTTGATCTTCTGGTCGATGCCGCAGACGGTATAAGGAACTGTGCCGTCATCTGCCAGAGACTTGACGTTTACGATGTCTCCTAAAGATGCGCCGATGTTAGCGGCCTCGACTGTTGTAAGTACAATCTCATTTCCGTTATTGGGCAGATGACCTTCGAGGACGTACTCGTTCTCGAGAAGATCAATATCTGAATAAACATCGATTCCGAGTGATGTTGACTTATCCAGATAAGAAACTTCCATTGATGAGAGAGTTGACATTCTGTTTACCTTTTCGACGTTCTCATCAGCCTTCATGTCCTCTACGAATTCCTCATTGCCCGGTGCGCTGACCTCGATATCCGAAGCTTCGAATCCGACGAGCTTTAAGAGAGCGGACTGATCGAGTGCCCAGTTCTGGAAGAGCGTGAATCCCAGGCAGGTCGAGAATGTGAGAGCAGCAACGATAAGAGTGATGAATACGCTTCTCTTGCCTGAACCGAAGATATTCTTGCCGGCCAGAACGAGGCTTAAAGGCAGGCGGCTTGACTCAAGAGGAAAGTGGTTCTTCTTGAAGTTGTGTGATGTGATGCCGCTTCTCAGAGCCTCCAGAACGGTGAACTTTTTATATGAGGATGTTGCGATCAGGGAACCTAAAAGCACCATGACCGGAATGCCGACGAGTGTTGATATGAGCGCCGGAACACAGATGCCGGAGAAACCTGACAGTCCCAGAAGCATTCCTGAGAGCGAGGTTAAAGGTCTGCTGCAGAAGATGCCGGCAACAACTGCGGCAGCGGTCGCGAGAATTCCTATTATCATCTGCTCCAGAACACATGCCAGACGGAGTTCCTTTGCCGTATATCCTGTTGCCTGCAGGAGTCCGATGTTCTGCACGTTGAGCTCGATGAAGTTCTTTATCGAGAAGTGCATGATGATCACCGACATGACTACAAGCATGACCGTGAAGATGAGGATAATGGAGCAGGCAACATTGGACATGCCTGTGGTTGCGACATTCATGGTGGGACGGTCAGTCGTTGTAAATGACAAGTCGCCCGGGAAAGCGTTCTGGACTTTCTTGTCGAATTCACCGATATCGACTCCGTCTTTTACTTTGAAATTCACGGCTGTTCTGTTGCATACGGGATCCACTTTCGCGGAGATCTCTTCGAAAACATCGTGGCTTACCAGTACGTTGAATCCTGATATGTTCATTGATGTCGCGAAATACAGATTCTCGGTATATCCTTTTACCCTGAATTCATAGTCCTTGTTACCGATCCTGATCGTGAACTTATCACCTGTGCTTACCGTGTAAGACATGTAGTAAGGCAACGTGATCTCATCGTCCTTAAGATCATTAAACTCTTCCGGATATCCGTTGAGATATGTGGGTTTTGACGAATCGAAAAAATAGAACATATATGAGATCGCGTCTTCAGGCTCCATATCCCTGTAACGGTAATCCGCGCCTGTCGTGATGAGGTTATAAGTCTCTTTTACCTCGTAGCCTTCAATGGGATCCAGGATCTCATTCATCCTGTCCTCATCAGTTGTTCTTGCCACGACAAAGAGGTCTGCAACGTGATATTTCTCATCGCACTCTTTTATCATGTTCGATCCTGAGAGTATGAGCGAGAGGCTTGTGAACAGGAGTGCCGCCGCGATGAAGATCAGCGCGAAGATGATAGCGACTTCGCCCTTGTGTTTCTTGATGTTGTTTTTCGCAATGAAGAATAATGAATTCATGTTTACCACCCCATGTCTGAGAGGAATGCTCGGAGCTGCTTATGACGTTCTTTGTCCTGGCCGTTGTAGGGAGAGAGCGTGATCTCGTCGCAGATGACGCCGTCCCTTAAGTAGAGGATGCGGTTGCCTCTCTCGGCTGCCGCGACGGTGTGTGTGACCATGACGATGCTCTGGCCTCTTCTGTTCATTTCGGTGAGAACGTCCAGAACCGCTGCGGTGTTCTGTGAGTTGAGAGCGCCTGTGGGCTCGTCGGCGAAAAGGATCTCGGGTTCGTTGATGACCGATCTTACGAGCGCGACTCTCTGTTTCTCACCGCCTGATAACTGGTTGGGGAACTTGTTGTAGCAGTTCTCGTCAAGGCCGACCTGCTTTAAGAGTTCCTTGGCGCGTGCTGCAATTGCCTTTCTGTCACGGCTCTTGAGGAGGCCTGATACTATGATGTTGTCGAGGACACTCATGGTGTCGTTCAGGTAGTTCTGCTGGAAAACGAATCCGCAGTGCTTTCTCCTGAAGAGGGCGAGCTTGTCGTTGCTGTAGTTTGAGATGTCCTCGTTTCCGAAGAGGATCGCGCCCAGGCTCGGACGGTCCATGCCGGAGAGTGAGTAAAGGAGTGTGCTCTTCCCTGCTCCGGAGTCGCCCATTATGACCGTGAAGTCGCCTTTTCTGATCTCAAGATTAAGATTCTTTAATACGTGCTGCTGAACGCTCTCGTTGGAGAATGTCTTGCAGAGGTCTGTTGCTCTTAATAATGCTGTTGCCATGTTAATCTTTTCCCTTTCGTTTTGGTTTGTCAGAATTCTTACACTGCGATTGTACGTCTGCCTTGGGAAGAATACTTTACACAGACCTTGCACAATCCTTAACTGTTTCTTACATGGGTTCCCCAGGCCTGCCGCCCCCGTATTCTTGTGCTATACTCGGAATATGAATTATAACTGCTTGATAATAGACGATGAACAGGACCTTTCCCGCATGACGCAGGAATATTTTGAGATGTTCGGAGTGACATGCGCTATCGCTGCCACTTCGGAGGAATGCCTGTCTTTTCTTAAGGAGAACACGGCGGACATCTTCCTGCTCGATATCAACTTAGGCAATGAGAGCGGCTTTGCCCTCTGCAAGCAGCTTCGCGAAAAGTACGACACGCCGATACTCTTTATCTCCGCCCGCCAGAGCGACGACGATGTCCTCGTGGCCCTCAACATCGGCGGCGACGACTATATAAAGAAACCCTATACATTAAGCGTCCTTCTCGCCAAGGTTAAGGTCCAGCTCAAAAGGCTGGAAGCCATAAAACAGCTTGGAAATAACGCAGCGCAGGCAACAGGTGATGCCTTCACGATAGATTCAGCCACCATGAGCTGCACCGTCGAAGGAAAGAACGTCCAGCTCAAGTCAAAAGAGTTCCAGCTCCTCTCATGCCTTTACGCGCATAAGAACACGATCGTTACCAAGGAGCAGCTCTTCAATGAGGTATGGGGAGATTCTTTCTACTCGGACAGCACGCTTAACGTGCATATCCGCCGCCTGAGGGAGAAGATAGAGGCGGATCCCAATGAGCCGCGCTTCATCAAGACTGTCTGGGGAACCGGGTATATCCTGGAGACGGATCAATGAAGATCAGGATCATCGCAGTCCTTCATACACTGATCATCCTTATATGCGGCATTGTCCTGTGGAACAGGATAGGTGCAAGCTCTGAATATTCCATTGACATGCTGGATCTCAACACGAAGCGCGATAAGATAGAGGCAAAGCTCTTATCGGGCGCCGATCCCTCATCTCTCGAGAAAGAATACGACTGCCAGATAGCGCTCATCGCAGATGACGGATATGAGTCTTTGAACAATTACTTCATAAAGGAAGGTATGTCTGTCTTCGACTATAGAGAGGACGGCGCTATAGCAGGCAAGATCGCTTTCAACGCAAGGGCCGAGGAATATGCCGCCAGGACAGAAACCGCGAAGACACAGATGCTGTGGGTGCTCGGAAGCGTTTACTCGGCAGGGATCCTTCTGATATTCATTATCTGGTATTTCTACATCAGGCCGTTCAACAAGCTCTCGGATTTTGCAGCCAGTGTCTCGAAAGGCAATCTCGACGTGCCGCTCAACATGGACAGGCACAATTATTTCGGCGCATTCACGGAATCCTTCGACCGCATGAGAGAGGAACTCAAAGCATCCTCCGAGCGTGAGGCCGCAGCAAACAGGAGCAAGCAGGAGCTTGTCGCGGAGCTGTCGCACGATATTAAGACACCTGTCGCCACGATCAAGGCCACATGCGAAGTCATGGAAGTTAAGTATAAAGATGACGATATCCAGGAGAAGGTATCAGTCATCAAGTCAAAGGCCGTGTCCGTCGAGCAGCTCATAGACAACATGTTCCGCGCGACTTTGGATGACCTCGACGAATTGAAGGTCACGCCCCGTGAGGAGAGCTCGCTCATTATCGGAGATATGTTGGGGGACCTCAGGTTCTACGGGACAGTTGAACAGAAAGGCTCCGTTCCCGAGTGCCTTATCCTTGTTGATAAACTCAGGCTTGAGCAGGTTATAGACAACATCGCGGGCAACTCGTTCAAATACGCGGGCACCGCGCTCGAGGTCGAGTATAAGTCAGACCCTGACAATATCCGCGTGATCCTGTCAGACCGCGGTCCCGGTGTTCCCGAAGATGAACTTGCAATGCTCACGACAAAATTCTTCCGCGGCTCCGATGCCTCCGAATCCGGCAAGGACGGAAGCGGTCTGGGTCTCTACTTGGCCTCCCGCTTCATGGAAAAGATGGGCGGCGGCCTCGAACTCAGAAACCGTGAAGGCGGCGGATTTACCGCTGAGATCGTAATAAAGAAAGTCTAAAGTTTACTTATCAGACATCGATGTGGTACGTAAACGCGTCCGCGTCTTCGCCCGTGATCTCCTTGAAAGCCCTGATATACGCAGACAGCTGGTTCTGATACTTGATATCAAGATCGTCACCTTCGGCATTTGTCTTGTAATCGACTATGTGCCATTTGCCGCCCGAACAATAGATGACGTCCATGATGCCGTTCCAGATAATGACACCGTCTTCCGAATCCTCTTTGTAGCAGAACGGCACTTCACAGTAGACTTCATCAGCATCAAGAAGCGTCTTAAGGATATCCGCGGGAAGTCCGTTGGTCTGGAAGAAGCCGCCGTGTGTAATATGCTCGGCCACTCCTTCCAAAGCGGTAACGATCTTATCCTCATAAGGTATCATGGCTGCGGTGAGGAACTCACTGATGACCTCTCTTACGGTCTCACCGTAATCAACGTTATTGCGTGTCGATACTATGATCTCCATAAGTTTATGCGTCATTGTACCGATGACAGAAGCGAACGGGATCAGTTCAGATCTCTCACCGGGATCCGTGCTGACAGCAGTCTGGGAATCTGAAATTTTAGATATCAGTTCGAGCTTGCTCGGAGTCTCATTTTTGTATGTTTTAGATTCAGCGTTGCGCGAATTAAGGACGCACTCCTCTTCAGCCTGCGCATACAAAGACTCGGCACCGGCAAATCCGGTACCCTTTTCTCCGGCAGAAGACTCTTCCGTTACCGCATCGAAAATATTAGGCAAAGAAGCCGGATTAAGGCTGCCCCATCTGTTTTTGCCTCCGCCATTGTCGCAGATTATAAGTACATTTCTAGCCCTGGTGGCAGCAACATAGAGCTTTCTGACATCTTCAGCTTCAAGTGCTGCTTTTTCCATTTCAACTTCGTTGTCATCGAATTCAGAAGTCGAGAAATAAGCTCCATACTTATCCTGTTTATGGTCCTTATCCAAAGCAAACAGATATCCTTCCACGGAATCCAGATCATGCTGTATTCTTATCGATGGTTCCGGATTTTTCTTCTGAGCCTGAGACAGTATGATCACAGGCGCTTCAAGACCCTTGACCTTGTGAAGGTTCGCCATGCGGACGCGGTCTTCGTTGTCACTGAGGCTTAAGCATCTTTCATTATCAGACTTGCCCGACATGAGCTCATCCAGATAATCCTTGCCGTCTTTAAGAGTTGAAACTATTCCTGTCTTCTCGGAATTTCTGACAAGCTCCAAAGCGAAGTAGACAACCTCCATGTTCTTGGCCTCTGCAATGCTGTAGATCCTGTAATGATCCAGGATATAAGCAAGAAGCGCCGCGGGAGACATGTTTCTTGATCTCCATCTGAGTTCTTTAAGATCAAGAAGCGCGGATGCCACTTTCTTAGCGGTATCGTTATCACAGCCCTCAATATCAAAATCACCCGTAACGGATAATCTTCCTCCTAAGGATCTGTATACCATCATCTCCTCTTTGGTCAGGGCAAATGCTTTTCCGGTAAGAACGGCATAAAGATTAATGACATCATCCGCATCGACAACAGCTGAATAGATGCGGCAGATCTCACGCAGAGCCTCATTCTGGCCGAACAATACCTCACCTTCGACCTTTGACGGGATCTTCTGTTGTGTGAACTGCTCCATGAGGGGTCCCAGGCCGGCTTTGGCATAAGTGATTATCATTATGTCGCTGTACCGTATGGGTCTTAAGTCTTTATCATCTTTTCCCCTGATCAGATAATGCTCATTATTGACGAGTTTATTGATGATCTCAGCAACCAATTTTGAATTATCGGAACCCTGTTCTATGCTGTAGTTATATACGCCCCGGAACTCATCTTCCGCGGTATCGGTAAGCGGAATCTCCTCAAACTTGCTCTGATTCTCATTCTGCTCAGGAAGCAATGCAGTGAAAGTGGAATTAAAGTACTCGCACAGACACTTCTTGGATCTGAAATTCCTTGACAGTTCAAGGATATCGCCTACACCGTCCTCAAACAGTTTCTTTACTCTGAGGAACGAAGTGACATCCGCACTCCTGAAGCGGTAGATAGACTGCTTCGGATCACCGACAATGAACAGCGATCCTCGGCGGGGCTTGCACTCATACCATTTGCTTACGGGGTTTTCCGATGAGAGGTAGAAGAATACCTCCGCCTGCATCGGGTTCGTATCCTGGAACTCGTCTATGAGGAAATAACTGTGCCTGTTATAGATGTAGTTGATCAGTTTTCCGTCACCTTCGGCATCCTTCTTAAGCATGTTCCGGAGATAGTACAGATAATCAAAATACGAGAGGCAGCCGGAATCATGCATCTCCTTCTCTATGATAGGAACGCATTTCATAAGGAACGGCATAGACGCGCCGTACTGCAGTTTCTTAAGAAGAGGCAGGAATTCCTTGTTCTTTTCAATATTACACTCCAGCCATTTTCCCTTGGTGCCACCGGGTTCAAAGAAATTGCCCAGTGAAGGACCGTGAACATCCTTTGCCTGTGGAATTGTCCTTATGTCTTTCAATACGCCTAAAGCCCATAAAACACCGGAATAATCGTAACTCCATCTTCGGCATACAGCCTGCCTTACATCTTCTATCTTTTCCCAGGCTTCCCGGCTGGGTTTGTTCGAATCGTATTTGATATCATTCTGATATTCCCAAAGACAATTCACAGCATTGATCAGGTCTTTTCTTAAGTCAGCACAATCCCTGTCAATATCATCCATACTGCCGGTACTGTAATTGAAATGGACATTTCTCTTATCCATTAAGAGTCTCATTCCGGCGCAGAACACTTCCTGGTCGTGTCTGTTGACTGTCCTGAAGAAATTGGCCAATGACTTAAGTTCTTCTCCGTATCCGCCGTTGCAGATCTTTACATAGATCTGTCTGTACATTACATTGGCATCCACGTCGGTAATGATCTGCGAATCTGACAGTATGCCTGCCTCCGAAGGGTGCTCTGACAGGATCATGTTACAGAAGGAATCGATCGTTCCCATAAAGCAGAGATCTATATTCTGAAGGGCTTCCGCACAGCGTTTTCTGGTCTCTTCAGTAGGTTCGGGAAGCTGACCGGCATGACCATTATCTTCCCACTTGTAATCAGGATCACTTCTTTCAATGAGTATCTTCTGGAATCTTTCGTAGAACTCGTTGGCAGCAGCCTTGGTGAACGTGATAGCGCAGATCTTACTGATATCTATGCCATTCTCAACCATGGCGACCATGCGGTTTACGAGCATGGTGGTCTTGCCTGATCCGGCACCTGCCTCTACAAAGAAATTGGTCTTGATCTCTGATACGATCCTGTTACGGGATGTTGTGTCTGTTTCTATTCTTCCCATGATCAGTCACCTCCCAGAATATCAGAATCATCAGGCAAAGAGCCCGGCCATATATCTTCTTCCACTGACTTTCCGCAGATAGAATCAAACTTACAGAAATCACAGGAAGATCCGCAGGGGAAATATCCCTTAAGCATCATTTCCTTAAACTTCTCAAGCAGGGTATTAAGCCTGGAACGCATATCGTCATCATAAGTGCACTTAACGGTCCTGTTGAGCCTTATGTATCTGTATTCACCGCCTGATACCTTATAACCTTTGCTTTCCATCAGATAAGCGTATATAACGACCTGAAGGCATGTATTGATATCATCCTCAACATGACGCACAGTACCTCCGGTCTTGTAATCAACGATAAGGTACGTGCCGTCCTCAAGCTCCTCCACCCTGTCAGGGAAACCGTGAAGCTTGACACCGGATTCATGTTCGCAATGGATATCCTCTTCCTTGAGAACAACCTTTCTGTGAGGGTCTCCCCTGTATGCGGTTGCCATCATCTCCAGGAACAGATCACGTTCAGAAGAGACTTTTTCCGCAATAAGCGGCGGGTGCTCCTTGATATACCGGTCAAAGAACTCTCCGGACAATACAAGGAATTCATCGAGCGTCATATCACTGTTGGCAAGCTGTTCCATGACCGAATGGGCCAGCGTGCCGCGGTCTTTTGCATCTATCACCGTAAACTGGTCATCATCATCGGGCTCGGGGATCCTTAAGATCCTGCCGAGCAGGAAGCTTCTGGGACACCCCCAGAAATCCTCCAAAGCTGACGGCGAATATTCCTTATCGATATTCCATGCAGCTTCCACGGAATCGTAATTCACATCCTTCCGGCCGATACTGATACCATTAACATAAGACTGTCCGACCAGTCTTGAGCCTGATATGGCGGGCTCGAAATATTCAACCGTCTGTATCGAATCTTCGAATGATATTGAGGATCCGGTCCTGCTGTAAAGCTTATATATCAACGATGATGCGTTGTCTTTTTTCAGATCCGAAACATTAAAACCGGAATAGGATATGAAGATCTCGGCGCCAAGAGCAGAAGCTAGTTCAGCCAGACTGACTGCAGTGTCATTCTTTCTTATGATCCCGCCCTCAGATGTAAAGCTTTCTGCGCAATCTCCGAACAGCCTGATATCGGAATCCAGCAGCAGATAGTTTTCCTTGGGCGAGCCCGGATATTTGGAGGCAGACAGGCCTGCAATATAGAGTGTTTCCCTGACAGAGCTCATAGCTTTATCTACACCGGTTACATGCAGATATCCCGGTTCACTCTTTTGGCTCAGTATATTGGTCTCCAGAACGTTCGCTATTATGTCTCCCTCATCCCGGGAAACTCCGGATCTTCTGATAGCAGAGAATATCTCAAATATCGTGCTGACAGCAACTTTGTCCAAGGCTGCTAAAAGTGTTCCGGATACAGAAGAATTTTGCTGACGCAGAACGGCATATTTTGCTATGAAGGATTCCACGGGCATAGCCAGCTCGTCTGCCATTATCTCCAGCAAAGGAATGCATTTTTGTTTATCAGTGAACTCTTGATACTCTTTGGATTCACCCTCAACAATATATTTGGCATCTTCAGCCATTGCCTGCTTATATTCTTCCAAACGCTTAGCGTTTATGCTCTTGTCGTTCGTGAACTTGATGTCACCCAGGCATTCATAGAAGACTCTCCATTCAAAGTCCTCATCCTGTTCAGGAAGCGTCTCCTTCAGCTTTGACCTGTCGAAATAACCTCCGGAAAGCATCTGATCCAAAGCCTCCGCGCCGAAGAAACCTGAGGTCATCCAACGGTAGTATAACGACAGCAGTTTTGCGGGATAAGAATTAATAATCGGCACTCCGCATCCGAAAGTAACAGGAATGTTGTAGAGCAGAGAATAATCAAGGAATAGCTGGCTGTAGGTACCTGCGTCAGTTATCGCAACCGTGCACTGATCCAGTTTCTTACCTGCGTAAATGTCATTGATAATGGTCTCAACTTCATTGCTTGTACCGTAGCAGTTTTTATATCCGGATATCACAAGCGGTTTACCGGAAACACCATACAATTCTTTGATGCTTATCCTGCTGAATGAACCGCCGGACAGCTTCTGCAGCAGTGAATCAGTCAAAGGATCAAGCGGATACTCATCAAGGATGATGAACTCGGAATCGATCTTTCCGCACTCTGCTATTGCTTTCCTTATGAGCAACACGGAATCGATAGAGTTACTGTCGCTGAGCAATTGAATATAATTCTCATAGACTGAAAGCAGGGCATTATTCTTATCCATAAAGATGCCCTTAGAGAGCGTATCTTTAAGTGCCGCGGATTCATCCGTATCTGCAACAAGACATCTCATCCTTCTGACAGCCGCAGACAGATTCCTAAGATCCGCATATGATGTCTGCTTAAAGTACGGGTTATCTTTAACTGCTTCTGCGATCAGTCCCGTTTCTTCCACAGGATCGATAAACTCTTCCGTGATGGGTATACCTGACCGCATCAGCGCAATACGCGCAAGCTCTCCTGCGCTCACGATGCGTGTATTAAAACAGTTGACACCATGAAGCGTGAGGTTCTTTATCAGTTCGTTGCCGTTAAGGCCGGGAGCAAGGATGATTCGTTCGTTCATAGATGACACTCCGTTACCTAAAAATGTAAAGCGGGTTAACACTTATGATTATAGCATCGCAAAGAAAACCCGGCCTCATAAAACATATGTGGATATCATGCTTCCATGATATCCTACATAAACTATATTACTTTCAAAATATTTCTTAAATCTTGAAACAGAACTATACTTATTCTTGTTGTTATTTTTCTTTTTTATAGCTATCCAATTTCTAAATTGACTATCAATGTTGTTAACACCTTTGTTCTCGTCGTTATCATCATAGTCTTCGTCCGTTATTTCCGAGTCTAGTTCCTCTTCACTTTCTTGTTCTATGTCTTGTTTAATCTTGGAACCATACATTTCTTCAAAGCTCTTTTGAATTGTAGGAAGAGACGAATCCTCCAAATCAAGTTTTTCCTTCCAGTACTCACGAATCGAATGCTCATATATTGGAGCGGCTCGATTGTTTACAAGTTCCCTTACTGAGGCCAATCTCCTTACAAATACAAGAGATTTTTCCGGAATTACTTCAGTTTTGTCATCTATTGATTCTTTCACCTTTTTTTTCATATAGTTAAGCTTTGGGTGCGGGGGGCCGTATTCCGTAGAATCCGTAGAATCCGTAGGATCCGTAGGAAAGGATTGTTTATAGGATTTTGTGATTTCGTCTATCATCGCCTTATCGACTGCAGAACTTTTCTCATATTTGTTCTCAGATCCATTCTCAAACTCTTTTTTAGTCTTGTTCAAAGATTCTTCCTCATCTAGTGAGTTAGACGGATTATAGCTTTCAAAAGTCTCCAAAAAACCTATTTTAAATGTTGAATTGTTCTTTCTACCTTCCTGTGCGAGTCTGCTTTGAACAAGTGCAAGAAACATGCGTGCTTCAACATCCATCGTAGCCATGACATCATCTGCCTTTATTTTCCTTACATCATATTTACTTTTACCACAATATGTACGCAGTCTCCTAATAAGGAATCCTTCTAAATACTCATGTGTCAGTGGCATATCAACTTTTTCTTCAAAATATAATAATTGACTTCTTAAAGACTCAACACTTCGATGCGCAGGCGTTGCACTCATTAATAAATACTTTTGTTTATCAGGAGAAGACAAAGAATAAGAAGTGATGCTTTTTATATCTCTATTAATTTTATCTATCCTTTCATCACTCTTTTCTCTTACCTTAATCTCGCGTCTTAGTCCTAACCAAGCATTCAAAAAGGCTGTTGCATTGTTTTCGTTTCTAATATTTTGAGCTTCATCTATAACTACTAGATCAAACTTTGGCGAGTACTCGCTTAAGAAACGGCCACATATTATTCCCGCATTAAACGAGTCAATTGTCCTTAGTTGAATATTCAAAGTATTATTTGTCAAATAGAACAAACCATCTGCTATGCTTCTACCCTTAATTGCTGCTGAATCCACATCGCTATGGCCACCCAGTTGTGCCATTTTGGCGCCGACCGCAGAAAACGAAGAAATCCTAGTTAGTGTAAGGGTGGGTACATTCTTATCTTTAGGCAGATAATCTTTGATAAACTCTATTGAATCGCATTTGTTTACATCCAATAATTCTGGAATCTCTATATTCTCATTAATATTGTATTTGTAAAAACGCGTTATTTCTTTTTCCCAATTGTTTTGAACCGATTCGTTAGGAGCAATAATCAGTATCTTTGCATCGTGTTTTTCCATTAGCAACATTGAAATAACACCTAATGCCTGATATGTTTTTCCCATTCCAACTTCATCAGCCAAATATGCATACTGCTTTTCATGCAAAATATTACACAAAGCCGTAACCCCTTTGAATTGAAGATCAGGGACAGTACTATCTGCACCAAACAATCCAGCGAAATCCATTATATTTTTAACACTATCTAAATCTATATTATCAAACATCAATTATTCCCTTTATATAAACAACTCTTTCTTTACCCATTCAATAAATTCTTGACGGGCAGAATTCACCATTAATTCTTTTTCGCACTTATCAACTATTCTTCTGACACTTAAAGAGAAAGCACATCTTTCTGAACAATAACGACTAATATCTTCTATTTTTTTAGGTAACGCAACAAATGCTCGTCTTAGATATAAAGCTACTAACCACAAATAAACATAATCCTTTTCAATTACAGTTTCATCGTCCAATTCCTTTTGTAAAAAGTCTAAGATTTTGACCATGCTTTGAGGATTCGTTTTAAATGCCCCGTATAATTGTTTAGGCGCATTTTCTCGCTTTAGTTCCCATTCACGATAACGCACACCTTTATTAACAGTAGGCGCATCTGCATAAAGATATTCCTTCTGTTTTTCAATTTCTGAAATTAGGTTTTCAAAAGACTGTGCCACTAGATAGTAATTATCGAATACATCTTTTATAACCTGTTTCACAGCAACACGAGTCTCCCCATTTTCAGCATCTTCTGTTGGAAGTGGAGTTAAATCAGAATATACATCCGTTAATCTTCTTTCTCCAGGAGCGAAAACATACCACCCAGCAATAGCTTCCTCTAGACTTGAGCAACTAATCTCGGGTCGAGCTTCTTGCCAATGCTTCTCCTGAATCAAGCCAGTAAAAACCTTCAACCCGTTTTTATATACAACAAAGTGTTTTTGCATAAGCAATACTTGTTCCTGTTCTTCACTAATCTTTATCTCAGTTTCTTCTTTCTTGATTATTGCTTCAAACGAACTATAAGGTATTTTTAATTTGTACTCACTATTGGTGTCAATGGTCTGTGATTTAATATATATTTTGCCTTCGCTCCAATCCATAATCACAATAATGTAACAAGATTCATTCGCGGCAGCTTCATCTCTATTCTCACTCAAATCATCAGCAGCAGGAAATCTTGAATCTACTACTGGAATCAAATCTGGAACAACAACATTCTTTTGCTTTAAAATCAAAGCCGCTTCTGCATTAACTCCTTTCAATGCTTTGCTGGTAAAATTATAAGAACCAACCACTACATAGTGACCTTTTATAAGAATCTTTGCATGTGCAAAGCGGGGAATGTTGCCTTCAGAAACAAGTTCAGCAAAATTAATCCCCTTTGATTTGATCACATCTCGTTCAGAATCGGTAATATTGTAAAAGTCTCTATCTTTTGCCGGAATTATAGTTCTGTTTTCCGATGTTGATACTTCCTCCAGGAGATTACATATACCTGTTCCATGCTTTCGAGAATCAGAAAACCGCGGTAATCATTATCGTCCCACTCGAGCTCATCAATATCTATGTTTTCCATGGAACCATACACATCAAGCAATTCTTCATAATTTATTGCCTTCTCCATGTATGCATCTTTGTCTTCGCGGACTTTCTGAAGCTTAGCTTCAAATTCCGATTTTTCACAATCAATATCAAGCATAACGCAGTCACCTCTCTTTTCTGCATCTTTAGCATAAAAACAGTGATGTTCTAAAAACGCCACATTGATTACAGCAGTAATCGTCAATGGTTATATTCTATCAGGCTGATATGTTTATTATATGAACATTCAAGAAACTTTTATATTTTCTTTAATAGCATTCACTACTTGAATATCAGCAGAAAGCCAATCTATGTCATCCAACTCATCAAAACTCAACCATTTTGCAGCTTCATGTTCTAAGAGCTTCATATCGGAACCATTGGAAAGCTTTGCCCAAAAACAATCCATTGATAAATGAAACTTCGGATAATCATATTCAACTGTAGTAAGAAGATCTCCTACTTCAATATCAGCATCAAGTTCTTCTTTTATTTCACGAACAAGCGCTTCTTGGGGAGCTTCTCCTTCTTCGATCTTTCCGCCGGGAAACTCCCAACCATCTTTAAATTCTCCATAACCTCGCTGAGTTGCGAAGATACGGTCGCCTTTTCTGATGATTGCTGCTACTACTCTGACTGTTTTGTAATTATTCATTATTCTCCTCTCCCCACTTCTTCAGTTCCAGGAGGATGGGGATTATGCTTTTCGCCTTGTCGGTGAGGCGGTATTCGACGCGGACGGGCATTTCGTCGTACTGGGTGCGGAGGACCATGCCGTCGGTCTCCATTTCCTTGAGGGAGGTGGCGAGCATGGTGTTGGTGATGCCGTAGATGCCTCTTCTGAGCTCGCCGTAGCGGACCACTTCCTTCTGGTCGATGAGGCAGAGGATCAGGATCTTCCACTTGCCGCCGATGAGGTCCAGGACGCGCTTCAACCCGCAGCCTTTGCCGGCGATGTCTTCACATAAAACTTCTTTCTTGCTCATGGGTGTTCTCCTGTTATTTGGTACCCGGTAAGGTTTTCCGTACCAGGTCAATATAAACTGCGTACTTGATACGGAAATTATACCAGATATACTTGAAGTATCAAAGGCAAGACCAAGAAACAAGGAGGTCCGATATGGAATACAGATTTAATGAGAATAATTTCGCTGATGAGGTAATGAAGAGTGAGATACCCGTCCTGATCGATTTCTACGCTGAATGGTGCGGTCCGTGCCGCATGATGGCTCCCGTTGTTGAGCAGTTCGCGGAAGAGTACGACGGCAGGGTCAAGATCGGCAAGATCAATGTCGATGAGGAAAGCGACCTGGCCGCAAGATTCGGCGTGCAGAGCATTCCGAGCTTCATCTTCATTAAGGACGGCAAGGTCGTTGACAGGGTGACCGGCGCGATGCCGAGGCCGGTACTGAAGGGTTATCTTGATGATCTGGCAGGATAAAAATATGTAACCCCTGCCGGCAGACTGTAATAGAATAGTAGTCGGAAGAGACATTTTCGCGGGGAGGAAATAGTATGGATAAGATCAGGATAGCGTTTTTCGACGCAAAGGATTACGACAGGCAATCGTTCATTGATGCGAACAAGGACGGTGAGTTTGAGATAACGTTCCTTGAGACGAGGCTCACGTCAGATACGGTCAAGCTCGCGGAAGGCAATGATGTTGTGTGTGTTTTCGTAAACGATGACATCAACAGGGTTGTTATAGACCAGCTGGAGAAGCTCGGTGTAAAGCTCGTTGCCTTAAGATGCGCCGGATACAACAACGTCGATGTCGAATACGCATACGGCAGGATCCACGTCGTGAGGGTTCCCGCCTACTCCCCTTATGCTGTCGCCGAGCACGCGATGGCTCTGCTCCTGACTTCGATCCGCAGGATACACAAGGCTTATATCCGCACAAAGGACTTCAACTTCAGCCTGAACGGACTGACCGGATTCGATCTTCACGGCAAGACCGTGGGCGTTATCGGAACGGGTAAGATCGGACGGATCTTCATAGACATCTGCCGCGGGTTCGGAATGAACATAATCGCATACGACAAGTTCCCCGCAGCTGATTCCGGCATAGAATACGTGACGCTCGACGAGCTCTGGGAAAGAAGCGACATCATATCGTTCCACTGCCCGCTGACCGAAGAGAACCGTCATATGGTAAACGCGGAGACGATCGCGAAGATGAAGAAAGGCGTGGTCCTGATCAACACATCCAGAGGCGCCCTGATCGATTCCGAGGCCCTCCTCGAAGGGATCAAGCAGCGCAAGATCGGAGCGGCATGCCTCGATGTATATGAAGAGGAATCCAACGTGTTCTTCCACGATTACTCCGGCCATATAGTCAACGACGACACGCTCGCAAGGCTCATATCCATGCCGAACGTCATCGTCACATCGCACCAGGCGTTCCTGACAAACGAGGCCCTGAAGAACATCGCGGATACCACGCTTGAGAACATTCGCGGATTCTTCGCTTCTGACATCTGCCCCAACGAGGTATGCTACAAGTGCGCAAACCTTGCAAACTGCAAACAGACGCACGAGAAAAAGTGTTTCTGAGGGTTTGGGGACGGTCCTGAGCCGTTCCCCTGGTGTTCCACATAGACCAATTGCCCGGCCGGTTTACCGGTAACCGGGTCCCTGTAAAAGATAATGCACAGCGGTTGTAATGATATAATAACCGCTGTGTTTTATTATTCTTCAAATGCTTAAAGAGGTTGTCGTTATGGGTAAGAAAGAAAAGAAGAAGATGTCCAAAAAGGCAAAGATAATACTGTTCAGCATACTCGGCGCAGTCTTCGCAGCGGTTGCCGTGGTATTCTTTGTCTATGTTCTTCCTGTTATAAAACTGTTCTCGGCGATCTCTTTCATCGACAAAGACACACCGGTCAAGCCTGTCAGCACCACCCTGACCTCCGAACAGAAGACAAAAGACCTGGATTACATGTATGACATCGTCTGTCTGAACAACCCGGCGAGATCACAGATCGAAGAGGCTTACGGCATCTCCTACGATGAGATATACAACACTTACCGTGACCTTGTCGCTAATTCCGGAAGCGAATTCGAATTCTACTCCGAGCTCTCATGCTTCCTTGCGGTGCTTCCGGGCGAACACAACGGCATGTTCCTTCCGGATTACGCGGATATCATGACCGGCGGGCATGACCTTGTGGAATTGTGCGGCAACCAGAAGATCAAGAACTATACATATGCCTGGAACGAGGAGTTCCGTGATGACGTCGCGGGATATCTTGAATACAGCTTCATCGGATTTGAATACGTTGACGGAAAATATGTCGGCAAGGTTTTCACGACCGACAAAATAAAGCAGGTCAGAGACTATGCCGGCGGAGTGCTGGTCTCGATCGACGGCAGGGACCCGGAGGATATGTGTTTCGAGCTCTTCGAGACCAATGATCCTTTCTACGACAGCGGAAATGATTGCTTCTTCCGTTCCGCCCTGTACTTCAACGACGGAACCGGCGTGAAACATACCGCCGAGATCCTGATGCCCGACGGCACTGTAGTCACCACGGATATTTACGATGATCCCGCATACGACACGGCATTCTCTGCCGCGATCTACCTTTACCCGGATCTCCTCGGCTTCAAGAGTTCGTCTGATTCTTCCGGCGCTTCTTCCGGTGCTTCAGACTCCGGCAATGCTGAAAGCGCTCCTTCCACTTACACCATTACTTCTGACCCTGAGAGAAAACTGGTCTACATAGATCTGACCAGCTGCCAGACATACGAGGGCAACAGGCTTGTCTCTGACATGAACAGAGCCGTTGAAGATGCCGGCGCCGACACGCTTATCCTTGATATACGGAGCAATGCCGGCGGCATCGCAAACTTTGCCACCACACAGCTCCTCCCTGCGCTCTTCACACACGACGTTGATTATGTGTCGCACGTGTACGGAATGCGCAATAAACACACGAGACATTTCTACGGCAACACCGTATATAAAACGATGAAGGGGATCGACACCAGACTTGAGGGCGATTACTTCTACTACGACGAAGACCTTTCCGTCACCGGAAACGCAGCGCATGATCTCAAGATCTATATCCTGACATCACAGCAGACCTTCTCCACTGCGGACATCATTGTCCGTATCTGCAAGGAATATGAGAACTGCACGGTCATCGGAACAAACACAGGCGGCGAAGGCATCTGCGGAGACATCTTCCAGTGCTATCTTCCGGAGAGCCGCTTTGTATTCTGCTATCCGCCCACGGTCAATATCGACTCCGTTGAGGATTCTTATCTCGGAACCGAACCGGACATCTACATGCACTATACCCTTGAGGAATACAACGCCCGCAACAGCCTTGCTGCAGAGGGCCTCGATGTTGATTCATACGAAGTCCGCCAGATGTGGGATCAGACGCTGAACAAGGCGATTGAGATGGCAGAGGCGGAGTAAGGGGCTTATCTTCGTCGCCTGCACAAATGACAAAGGGAATAATTGCACTAAATATACATACGACAACATATCGTGTGTATAAATAATGTATTTTTCTCTTGATTATCCTATTGCTCATGATATTATAGTAATTACTCACACGTTTTTAGTTTGTGTGAGTAATTACTTAACAGAGGGCACCATATGCTTTTATCATATCAGGCATGCATAGATAATTACGGAAGCGATTATCAAATAAGGAAACACATACAGAACGGAACCCTTTTCATGTTGGAAAAAGGTATATATTCCACATCGAATCGCGTCTCCGAGAGTGATGTCATAATGACAAAGTATCCCAAAACGGTCTATACCAGCTATAGCGCGTATTTCTATCATTCACTTACGGATGTGATACCTGATCATCATTATCTGGCCTCCAGGCGGACAGATACAAGAATAAAGGATTCTCGCGTTATTCAATCATTCTTAAAAGATGATATCTTTGATGCCGGTATTACCGGGATGGAGTATAACAACTCCGTTATCTGGATCTATAACCGTGAAAGAATGCTGATAGAACTAATGCGTTTTAAAGCAAAAACACCACGGGATCATTATAAAGAAATCATAAGCAATTACCGTCAGATAGTATATGAACTGGACTTTGGTCTGGTGGAAGATTATGCTGCATTGTTCAAAAACGGCTCAACCTTTATGGACATGATACAGATGGAGGTTCTGTAATGAATCTGAATGAGGAAATCTGTATCAAACAACTATCAGTGCACATCGGCTTTAACCCTGAAATAGCATGTCGGTTTTCTATCCACCCGGCACTCACCATCTCTTCATGTTCTTCTCAAACTTGCTGACATAAGCCTCTTTCAGCTCTTCTTCCATTATCCCGTAGCAAAGAAGAATATCGTTGTAATACATGAGAACATCTGCCATCTCTTCTACGAGATGTTCACGCAGCGCGGGATCCTGGCTAGCCTTCTCTCCGCCGTTCTTTTTGACGATATCGATTACCTCGCCGATCTCCCCTATCATCCAGAGCAGCTGTTCCTGTCCGCGTTCAGGACCGACCGGCTTCCATATGTTTTTATATTTTTCCTGAAGTGCTTTCTGCATTTCAAGCATCTCATTGATATTGAAATTACTCATTACTTACACCTCTTAATTAGTTGTGTTTATTCGTTTATTTATTCTGAGAGTCTACCATATCTTCCGTGATATGCTCCATTGTCTGTTCTACCTTATATTTATCCGGATTCAGATAATGCAGATCGAACTCATGGTCTTCATTATGTCCGAAATCCCAACAGCATATCTCTTCATTCTTATCTATGGTCATAACCGAACACCCGCATCCATGAAAAAAGAACAGCTTATCGTTAACACATCGTGAAGTGTATTCGCTTCGATAATGACATTTCCATAAACAAATATGTTTCTTAACCCATTACCGGTGCTTTCAAATAGAAGCCTGCCGCTCGCGTTATCTGTCAGCATGATCTTGTAGTAGTACTGGTTTCTGTTGATCATAACGGTGCTTTTCCTGTCGGTGTAAAGATAGAGCTACTGATAGTTTTATAGTGCCGTGTGATAAAAGATGGTCATGATTTTCAGTGAAAGCTTGACGTTATGGGATTTGTAGTTTTCCGTCACGTTTTTCCTCTGAAGCGTGACGATATTTTGCAAATTGACAGTGATTTGCAATTTTTCGTCATGATTCTTCTCTGGAACGTGACGGTATTTTGCACACGGCATTCATGGGCTCGCCACCGTACCATTTCTAGGAACAGCCCGGTATGGTTTTTGGTACGGGCTCTGTCAGGCCCGCCTTTGTTGTTTTCGCGAAATGGAAGTCGTATTATTAACTTGTCACTGCCATTATTGAATTAATTGCTAAAAGTATCAGAGGATAATAACTATGGCTTCAGAAGAGTTAAATAAAATAGTACGAAACATCTGCAGACAGGGAAGGATGTCTTTTAAAGAAGGCGCCACGGAGGAGCAGATAGACCTGTTTGAAGTTGAAAACAACATAAAGCTTCCTTCGCAGTACAGAGACTGGCTGCTCTTCTCGGACGGAGGAGACTGCTTTCTGCCTGCCGGAGTGCAATTTTACGGCGTTGCCCATAAACCTCTCATAGAGGTCAACAGTGATAACGCGCCTGATAAGAAATATGTTGTGATCGGCGCTTTGGCAACCGGCGATCCCGTGCTTTGCGAGCAGGATAACGAGAAGATCTCCATCTACAATATTGAAGGGGGACGGATCGAGGACGATGAAGTCTATGCGGATCTCCATTCGTTTTTGAACGACATGTATGACTTTCTCGGAATAGGAGACTGATCCCATGTCAAGAAGAACCGCAGATTCAAACAGAGCCATCAGGCAGGCCTGGGAAAGAGAGCAGGAACTCGTGGCGCAAGGCCAAGGCACGCGCGACTGGACTCCCGAGCAGCAGCAGGACATCCTTGATAAAGGCAAGGCTTACGATGAGGACGGAAAAGCTTTCGAAGGCCAGCACATGAAGAGTGCCGAGGCGTATCCGGAATATCAGGGCGATCCTGACAACATTCAATTCCTCACCCGTCAGGAGCACCTGGACGCGCACCAGGGAAGCTGGCAAAACCCGACCAACTGGTATTATGACCCGGACACCCGGGAGTATCATGATTTTGGTGAAGGCAAATACGAGCCGTGCGAAGTAATAGACCTCAGCGAACCGATCTGCCAGTCCAATACGGAATCTGTTTCCGGCTCAGTCACAAACGAAGAGACTACGGATTACGGTCTCTCGCTTTAAAGGTCATTTGACAGTTATTTATTGCGGCAGCCGTTCTGTTAATTTATGTTCTCGCGCTCCGTCATATAATCGACGCCGTTTACTCTGACAATGCAATAAACCTTGCCGTTACAGTAGTATTCAAAATCAGGATGCAGTTCAACTTCCTGATTGACCTGAAGCTGACCGGCTATTTCCCTGATGTCATTGATTTTGTAAAGATTGCCCCCGCAAGCGGCATACTTCCTGGTGTATTCAACATCGGGATCGTACTGTCCGCCGGTTACTTTATCAAGCTCATCCAGGCTCATTTCTCTGTCGTTATTCATTTGCTGTGCCTCCAGTCGCTATTTTTATTATAGCTTAACCGCTTTATCTTTAATTACACATCATCCCAGCCCCATGCCCAGATAATACCAGGTCAGCAGGTTGATCACCATAAACCCCGCGAGGCCTATCAGACAGCTCAAAAAACCGACAAGCCATATTATTCTATGCTGATAGATCGTCTTTCTGACTATCAGCGAAAATATAATGCCTACAGTAGACAAAACCGGCACAATAGAAATGGCCATCCTCAATGACGACTGGAGATAATATGAATCCCAGATATATATGCCCAGAAGAATAAGGGACAAGATCCCCATGACAAGCGGAAATATCAGTGATTTTTCTTTGTTCATAAAGACTTACCATTCATCCTCAGTCTGTCTTTCCTTACAAATTCATGGATAGATCTTTTGAGGCCGGACAGGCACTCGGCTGATTCATTTTCGAGGTATTTTATCTTCTCCTCCACCTTGCCGGATTCCACATAGAGGCTTGCGTTTTCACGGTCCAACGTCTTTATCTTTCTGACTTTGGGATAGATAAACAGGAAATTAGATCCGGCAACGCCAAGCAAAAATACGATCTCGCCAATTACAAAACCCGTAAGCGAGCCGACAGAATCGGGATCTGTAAAGAACGATTCCGCTAATACGACTGTGAGGATAAGTACCCATAGAAAACAAAATAGAAAAACAACCCATCCTATAAGGAACTGGATTATGGGATGCGCTGAGGCGATATAGTAATCTTTACGAGATAAATTGTTGTGCGCGATGACATCGTTGATCTCTCTTTTCCGCGCCCAAAGAGCTTCGATCTCGCCGGTAATGTCGACCAGTTTCTTCTTATCGGAATAGACCCCGGCAAGCTCTCTGAAGTATTCCTTGTCCTCTTCTGCCGCGCTTGCTATTGCCTGGCTGACCATCTCAGGATCATACGAGAATTCCTCTTCCTCAGCCTCCTGATCGAGTTCGCTCATGCTTGACAGACGTGCTGCCGCGAGCATCAGACCTCTGAGCGCGAGAAAATCGTGCGGGTCCTTTTTCAGCATGAACTCGTATGCATCGGCAGTGGCCATAAACTCTCCTCTGGAGAGATATGTCTCACCCGCCTCATGAATACTGTCTTCCTTGAAGTATTCGTAATCATAAGTCGAACCGCAGAAAGTACAGTGGTACATCTGCTTGTCGCTGTCGATAGTAAGGCTCCCGCCGCAGGACGGACACTGGTGCTTCATGACCTTGCCAATCTCAGAGACCTGCTCCTTTTCCGGTACCTGCACCGTTGCGGAAGCGGAATCTGCCGGCCTCAGACGGTCTTTCTCTACAAAGTCATTGATGTTTTTCCTGATAGTACCCGCGAGTTCTTCCGCGGCAGCCTCGTATTTTCTTATCTGCGCTTCGGTATAACCTAATTCAACCCTGTATTCTTTGATATAAGAGTCGATCTCCTTAATCGCCTTTATTCTGGGATAGACATATCCGAAATTAACAACACAAGCGGTAAAAAGTGTCATACCGCCGAAAATAAATATGGCAAGCAGCATTCCGCCGATACTTCTTTCAGCCAAAGGTGAAGCAATGCCAATTGTCATCGTGATGAATAAGGCCGCCATACACCACACCGCAATGAAACCGGCCATAGGATGCGTTTCCGTTCCGCCCTTGCCATGAAAGTAGTAATCGTAACGGGTGTCTTCGGTTAACCTGATCTCAGTCTCAAGCCTGTCACGTGTCCGGCGCTGTGATTCGAGCTCCCTGTTGCAGTCGATCAGCGTCTTTTTGTCGGCATAGATCCTGCCAAACTCCGTGAAGTAATCCCTGTCTTCTATTGAAGCGCTCGCGGTCACTTCTTTGACCAGTTTGGAATTGTACGAGAAATGCTTTGCCTCACCCATACGGACAAGCCCGTCCATATCCTTCAGATATGCAGCCGCAAGCATCAATCCTCTGAGGGCCGCGAAATCGTGAGGGTTGCTTTTCAGCCGGAGCCTGTACGCATCGACAGCGGCCGCGAATTCTTTTCGCGACAGATGCGTCTCACCCATCTCATTCAGCTTATCTTCCCTGAAATAATCGAAATCATAAGTCGAACCGCAGGACGTGCAGCAGTACATCTGCTTATCGTTATCGACAGTCAGATCGCCACCGCACGACGGACACTGTTTCTTCTTTATCGTTGTCATTTTCCTAATCCCTTATAACCGTTGGAATACTGCATGTATCCTGCAGTATGCGTTCCCCTACCCTTACAAGAGAATTATACCATCAGAGTAAAGATTTATTGACTGAATTAGATGCCGTGTGCGAAAAACCGTCACGTTGGAGAGAAGAATCATGACAAAAAATTGCAAATCGCCCTCAATTTGCAAAAATCCGTCACGTTCTTGAAGCCAAACGTGACGGTCGGGAGCACATCGTTTTTAAGCCTGAAGCTGTCTGTCCATTCATTTTGTCATCACGATTCTGTATACTTAATCTATTACATGATCATAAACGGAGCACAGAATATGGGGAAAGCATTTAAGACAGGCGACAGGATAACGATATACTTCGGGGACACTATCCGCAAATTACTGAAGAAATCCCTCCGCAAAAAGAACACCTATTTTGTCGACTATATAGTCATCTCGATCGACGGCGACACGCTGACAGTCTTTCCGAATGCGATCCAAAAAGCTAACGAGCTGCCCTGCGAGATCTCGGGTCTCCGCATCAGCAGCTCAGACAGGCATATCCTGTCTGATGACGAGCTTGATAAACTGCGCGAATCAAGCAAGGAAGACCTGATCAGGTTCGCCGATAAACGCGAGTTCGATCATAAGGAATTTAAAGAGGCGCTTAAGCCTTTCAGGAAGAATAAGAAAGATAAGTAAGGCGTGCCGGTGGGTGCGGGGTGTGCCAACGCAAGCGTACCGGTCAGCATGCCGGGCGTGCTGCGGCTTGAGTGCGGCATACCGGTCAGCGCACAGGTTCTTAAATGCGGCGTGCCAATTTTCGTACCTTTTTTCGTGAAAAGAAGTACGGTTGAGAGCAAAAATCCAAAATTTGCCTGTCGGCGAACCTATTCCGGGAAAAATTAGGTACGGTTTCTGGTACGGTGCCTTCAGCAACCTCTTCAGCGAGCCCTGCAGGAACGCTCTGCAGTAAGAATTACCCGTCAAAGCAATAAATCCTTATCACACATCCCTCTCGACACGTTTCTCCCACTCCGGAGTCTCGTATCTTTCGGATAAGGCGCTTGTGTTTTTCGAGACAAAGGCACCTTTGGGAACATTGGTCTTTTTCTCGACGGCAGCCTTCTTCCTGCGCTCATCCTCGGTCAGCCTTCTGACCTGATCCTGACCGGAAGGGCCGCCGGAATCATCTTTCAGGTCGGCATGCTGAGCGAGATATTCCCTGCTCCAGGCTCTGTCCATCCTGTTGCATTTGGCGGTAAAAGTAGTATCGGCATGGTAGGTCTTGCCGTCTCCGCGGCTGTCGCCGATATTATTGGATCTATCGAGCTTCGTTCCGCAGATCCAGAACGCAAGTCCCAGTCCGAACCCCAGTGCTAAAAGGCCGGCAATAAAATTGATCATGATATCACCCCTGCCTTTTCTTCATAAAGTTGAACATCGCCTTGTCCTGCGTAAGACGGATGTTTTCCATAACTCTCCTGACCTTATGGATCCCGGTCGAGAAGAGCGTGACGATAGTGGTGATGATGAATACCCACAGCCATATCTCGCCTTTGGTGATCTTCACTTCAGGGCCAGAGAACATTGCCATCAGGAATCCCTTGAATACAAAGAACGACAATACCGTCGCAATTATGGCGATAGTAAAGAGCAGGATGTTGAACAGTACCTTCTTCCACGGCAGAGCGCAGACGACTTTGCCGGTGTCGCCGTTAACAAGGATGGTGTGATGTTTTCCCTCGTAATCGAAGGAAATGAACCAGGCCGGCAGCATTGCGTATTTCATATCGGGATCGACATCAATGGACGGCAATGACTCCACGACAGTTTTGTTATATGCCTCAACGTCTTTTACCGCCGCTTCGGCAAAGAATTCCTTGCCCCTCTCCATGGCGGCCATCCTTACGTCGCTGTATGTAACGTCAGATACGTTTGAATAGAAGCCGGCCAGATAGTCCTCGTCAAACGGCTTCAGATGCGTCAGGTCGAAAGGCTCCAGCTTCGAGCTGCTGTCATCCGAGAGCGCCCTGGACGCATCGATCGGGAGATTCCTGAACTTGAGATATCCTGTACGGCCGAAATACCTTGTAACGGTCTTCTTGTCCTCGGTTACCGAACCCTCAACGATCACCGTGCCATGATATGTGGCATTAACGATCCAGTAAGGCAGATATATTCCCCTGCAGCAGTCGACGGAGAATTTCTTGATCGCTGAAGGCACGAAAGCGCCCTTCTTTATGGTATCTCTGGCCCGCATTACGGCGCTCTCCTTCGAGATGCGGAAGGGCATTATGAATTCAGGCTGTCTCTGCTTTGCTATCCTGCTGAAAACGACATTCGGGTTGCCGCAATAAATGCACGTCGTCGACGCCTCGGTCCCGTTGATTATGATCTCGCCGCCGCACTCGCTGCACGAATAAACGTAGCAGTCCATGAACTTCTCTTCATCGGAGTTATAGACCTCGGCCGCAGATTCCGGCTTCAAATCTTCCCTGTATTCTTTGGCTTCGGACTGGACCTCTTCAGGCTTGAAAAAACTGCCGCAAAAAGAACATTCGAGCATCTGCGATCCCGGATTAAAAACCAGCGCATGACTGCAGTTCCTACATAAAGTTGCCATGTCCTACCCCTATATTTTTATATCAGTTTCTTCCCTCTGTAAGTAGCTTTATCGTTGATCACAAGGAACCTGTCGCCCACATTGACCTCATCAAAATTCTCCGGACCGGCGTGAACAACGCTGAGCGCTTTTTCCATTCCGTCAACCTCGATAACGACCCAGCGGTAAGTGCGTCTGTCCCTGTTGTTGATCGTACCGGCGCTCTGGCTCTCCTTCTTTACAACGATTCCCGTGGCAACAAGATTGCTGTTCTTGCCCTGCTTCATTTTAACAAATCCGATCACGATCGGCGCAATTCCGAAAAATGCCAACATGATGCCGCCGAATTGTTTGCCAACCACAGCCAGTATTCCCAAAGCAACGAGTCCCCCTCCGACAGCGAAAAGGATTATAGACTCTTTGCCCAAACCCTTGCTGAGGGCTGCCGCCGTCCTGCGTTCAGCATCATCAGAAGCCAGCCTGTAATCAAGATTTTCGGGCTGGATCATCCTGTACTCTCTGTATTCTTCACCCAATTCCGAAAAAGCGTCAAAAACCATTTTAAATCCTCCCTTATTCTGATCTATCCCTGATCTGATAATATGATTATACAGAAATATATTAACTGATAAAGATTCGCCGTTGTTCTCAACTTTCTACCGAACAGATCCTCATCTTATTGTTTACCGTCAGAACACCCCACGCTTTCCTGTTCGCGGGGGATGCCGGCGGAATGAATACGCCCTCGCTTATGACGCTACTCTCCACGCGGCCGAGGTTCGTGATGCAGTGGCCGTCACGCTTTTCAAAGCCGAACATCTTGCTGCCGACAAATCTGCCGGCCTTGCTCTCAAAGCTTCCGAGAGTCGATATTGCCACGGCATCAAGAAGTTCCGGATCCATATTGAAATAGCACGAGAGAACGAGCATCTCCTTACCGGGATTGCCAGTGATGCTCCTGACTTCATTATTCACAGCCTTAGCGAGTTCCATGATCTCAGAACTCCTCTTCTTAACCACCACTCCGAAGGCAGACGCATAGTTACCGAGAGCGCCTTCCTTATAGTTTTTGATCATTTTCCTTATATCGGAGGCTATGACCACCTTATCCGTGCCCTCACCGGTCATCATTTTGGCGATGAGATAGTCATTGAGCGACACTCCGTTTTCCCTGCATAAACCAAGGAGAGTCTCAAGTTCTTCTCCGTCAACAGCCTTTATCCCGCGCTTAATGGCCTGCTTCGCATCATGATCACGCTCAAACTTAAGATATTCTTCGTAGCTGACCTTATGGCCTTCTTTCCGCCACTTCTTATTGGCATCATTGATCAGCACCTTGCTGATAAACCCGAGGTCACTGCCGTCCGGAAGATCAGAAAGGCTTTCCATCAGCTTCTCGTCAACATAAGGCGGCTCTACGCCGTTCGCATAATGATCCGCAAACTCCCGCACCAGCTGAAGAAGGCCTCTCCCGTCACAGAGAAGATGGTGGGTTATAAAGAGGACTCTCGTTCCGCTCGTGGAAGGATACGCAAAGACCTTGAGCAGCGCTTCCTTCTGAACGTTCCACCCGGCCGAGGATACAGCATCATAATCAGTCTGCCAGTTATCGTCCGCCTCTTTTATTGTTACCGGGATCTCAAGCTCCGGATGCTCCTCATAATATATCCTTGAGCTTCCCTGCTCCTCAGCTATCAGGCTTCTCATAAGCGGATGAGCTGACTTAAGAACATCTATACTCCTAGTGATCCTAGCCGCATCGAACGCCGCGCCGATCTCCGCCATGATGCCGAAGTGCATATTGGGACACATATAGTGCGCCCTTTCCGTATATAAGAATTTTTTGTCTGCCATGAATCTATCCTTCCCTTGCTTATCCTGCCGGTCCGGCAATCTCCGCTTATAACGGCCGGTATAGATACCGTTATCAGCCGTATCTTCCGGTTATGTAATCAGGCATGACCGCGTCTTTGTTTTCCACCCATTCATTGCCTCTCAGACTGTAGCAGATGTAGCCGGACCCACGCGTCTGCACCCAGATGTTATAGTTGTCTTTCTCCCAGCATATACCCCTGAAATTACTCTCCCAACAGGGTTGGAATTCGGCTGTGACCCCGTTGTCATCAAAGATCTCAATCTCCATCATTTCGGTGCTTAACGGCATGTTCCTGGCATAAAATTTTCTGTCGTAGCTGTAGGTCTTCTCCATCGTAAAGCTGCCGTAATTCTCCCAGCGGTCAGCCTCCTTGTCTGCCAGGACCTCCTCGTAAATAGGCGTCCAGTATTCAGCCATTTTCGCGGGGACTTCTTTATAGTAATATCCGATCTCTTCCGGCTTGCTGGCTCCGCCCATGCACAGTATGAAAAAATACATTTTCGATTCGTAGCGGAATAACGATACATGTCTGTACAGATCGTGTCCGTTTTTATCGGTAAAATTCACCCCGAAATTGACTTCGGAACCGGCGATCTTCTCATACTCTTCAGGCTGTTCCTCACGGATGATCCTCAGATCGAGCCTGTTGAGATGCTTTTTATAAAAAACGGGATCATACCTGTTATCCTCATTATAGAGTTCCACAAATTTTTCCCTGTCGAAAACAGCATCCGTATTAACGGTTGCCGCCCAATGCGTTGCGTCCTCGCCTGCGCGGTATTCATAGGTTATATCGCCTTCGATCTTACTTATATGGTCCGTCGGCATGCTGAACAGGCAGCCGCTCAGCACAAAAAGCGTCAGCAGTATAAGTACCGGTATGCATATTCTTTTCTTTATCACCGAAAATATTCTCCTGTCGTTGATTGCCGGACTTCACAAACTCAGGATTTGATCCTGTACTTGGTGCCTCTTCCTGTTCCTTCTATATCAACAAGTTTTTTACTTGCCAATCGTTTTAATATCTCTGTTACTTTGCTCTTGCCAAACTCAATGCCGGGAGAAGCCATTATCTCACTGATAGGTTTGTTAATGTTCTTGCTGAGAACACTGTAAACCGCAAGCTCATCTTTAGTTAAATCCAAATTCTCGCTCAGCAACGGAAGCGTAACTTTAATCAGATTTTCTGTAACAACGAAAACCGGTTTAATCTGACTGTTGGCATACGCTTCTTTTATTCTGCGAATTCCGGTGCCGAATTTCTCGATCAGATTGAGTCTGTGAAATATGTTTGCAAGTATAGGGTTCCTTAATACGGATAAGTCACCACTCAGATAACTCTCAACAGTAACCGAATTTGGGAGTCCTCCAACAGATACTATCTCTATCTGATCATCAAACATAGAAACTCTTATATGAGAGTTTATGTCCCATTCGCGATGAATAATAGCGTTCGCCAGGGCTTCACGGAATGCTTCTTCAGGAATGGTCTCGATAAGCTTGCGTTCAAATCCTTCAACTTTCTCATATTGATAGTAATCTTTGTACATTTCCACTGCTTCGAAAAAGCTCTGTAGAATTGACTGATGCTCCAGCGTTTTTCTCTTCTGGAATATGCTGATGGTCTCACCGAACTTAGCAATATCTATGCCGGGAAGATCGTTTGTGTCAGAGACGATTGCAGCCGCAATATTGTATCCGCAATTATCGGAATACAGATTAAGCGTTTTTAGTATATCTTTGCTCAGTTTTTTAATTCCTGTTTTGGCAATCAGTTCCCGTTCCAAATACAAGAACTCAAGGTTTTGATCATGAGACGGAAGCTCTTCATAATCCTTGTTCTCACCTGCCAGGATCAATCGCTTAAGCTCAATCTGATCAACTTCTATCGTGGCGGTATCATTACGCTTATATGCCTTGCCTTTGTACAGATATGGTTTATTAAATCCGGGACGGACATTCAAAGAAATCGTCTGGCCGTTATTAATGATCTCGATACAATAATCCGGCTGAGGCTTTATATTGTCGTTTATGCTGTTCTCAATATCTAAACATTTCTGTTCAATATTGCTGATCCCAACTACTTCTCCGGCATCATTTATGCCAAACAAGACGCTTCCGCCGTCATAATTCGAGAAGGCGCTTACCGTCTTAAGGAACGTATTGCTTATTTTCTCTTTATATTCAAGCTGCCTGCTCTCTTTCATATGATCCATCCCCTATTCATTTTGATTGAATTATACTTGCATTCAGCCGCAAATTCAATCGCAAAATTTTACGATTGCTTTTTGATTGCTGCCATAGCAATATGGATCAAAATTAATAAGAGAAAAAATACTTCAGCGGAACAGGCAGTCCGTGATTGACCGGATCCGGGGATTGGTACAGTACATTCGTCTTGTAAGCGTCATATTTTCGCTGTAATGGATACTTCACCTTTTGCTGTTCGGTAAGACCATCGATCAGGTGCATGATCTTGTTATATGTGCGTTCCGATATAAAGAACTCGAAAAAAGAATCTTCCGGAAAGTACGGTCTTGCCAAAACACTGACAACATACTCCGGGCCGGCCTTCTTTATGTAATTAAGATTAATCATCCCGGGAGAAGCATACGACAACATGCATTTTTCGAAAAAGTAACTTGTGAATGACACTAATGCGGAAGTTTTATTTGTGCGCAGATCCTCCCTGATCACAACATAAATAATCAACGGTAATTCATATGCATTAAATCCACCCAGCGTTCTGCCACAGGCAAACCTGTAACTTTTATTGTAAAACTCGAATTTCAGAAAGGTCTTTCTCCATGACTTCACGTCAGTCGAACGGCACGCTTTGCAAAAGACCTCATGATGCAGATTTTGCAGGATGTCTTCTATATCCGTCTGTTTTAGATCAATACGGTGCTTAATGTGACTTATGAATGTTCTGTACTTATCACTTGGCACTCTGTGGAAATCATGGCACTCACCAATAAGCCCGGTTATCTGCCTGATCTCTTCCGCACTGATATCAAGCGGTGTCCATTTGATCCCGTGTGAATATTGATTCTGATCCGGAGTCAGATCAGGCGTGGTCATGTTTTCCGGATTGAATCTCTCGAGATCTTCAAGATCATCGAAATAGATTATCGAATCGATCTTATTGACCGGCCCGGCCGTTTTCTCTGCATGTTCATCTGTGTTTGTAGTCATATGATCAAGCCTTCCGTATTTTTGCTCATCCGTATGTTATCCGGCGCTATGGGACAAAATGCGCGCATCAGATGGCCCGGGTGTGCTGATCAGCGTACCGGTTTTTCGAGAAAACAGTACGGTTTATCGGGCGTACCGGATATCGTACCTTCTTTTCGCGAAAATCAGTACGGTTGAGAGCAAAAATCTAAAATTTGCCCGCCGGCGTACCTTATTCCAAGAAATATAGGTACGATTTTCAGTACGGTTGAACTGCGTGCCTTGTTCAAAGAGAAACCGGTATGGTTGTTTTCTGGAACAGGAAAACATACAAAGGAAAACTGCTGTTGATAAATAACGAGCCCGGAAGGTTCTGAATATAGGCATCAAACTGATCGGCCTCCGCGTAATTAGTGGAAAAGCCGATATAGCCTTTGTTAATGAAGGCTATAGCATAATGAAAGATCATTATCCAGACAACTCGGAAAAGAAATGAATTAACCCCCTTACATATCTTTCAGGCAATAATGAGGCATATCGCCATACGAGTTGACAACTGTAGCCTGTCATGTTAAGTTAGGCTTGCTAAGCTACAATTGTAAACCGCAAATATGGGGAGGAAAAATTTTATGTCGGATAATTTAGCCAGCAAGATCACGGATTCCGAGCTGGAAGTCATGAAACTGCTGTGGCGCGCAAAGGACGCTTTGCCCGTTACAGAGATTCGTGAACAGCTTCAGAAATCCAAAGGCTGGGAGCCTGCGACGATCAAGACGTTGATCTCAAGGCTCGTGTCAAAAGGCGTGGTACGCCAGGAAAAACGCAACGTTTTTTACTATTCACCGGTAATCTCGGAAAAAGATTACAGCTCATGGGCTACGAAGGATCTTATAACCCGTATCTATGACGGCAAGGCCCGTGATCTCATAGCTTCTCTTGTCAGTTCGGACGGCCTTTCCGAGGACGACATCGCCGAATTGCGCGAGATGTTCAAGGTGGAGGAATAAAAAATGTCTACAATACTTATGCTGACACTCAGTGGCAGCGTTCTTGCGCTGCTCCTGGTGTGTCTACGTTATACTGTTTTACGCAAGATGCCGAGTACTGTCTATTACTATGCATGGCTCCTGGTGCTTTTGCGTTTCGCATTGCCCCTTCCGGGACTGGTGCCTGCAACGGCAGAGAAAGCAGATGCCACACCCGCGCCTGCAGCTCACGCTGTTTACAGCGAAATGGACGATAGCGAGATGGACGTTCAGGAGGAACCTCAGCAGGTTTCCGTATCCGCTCAGAGCGAGGTTGCGAAAAGCGCACCGGCTCCGGCCGGATCAACCGCAACGCAAATCTCACTTGACGCAACAGAAACGCAGGAAATGACAGCTCCTGAGACTGCCCAGAAGGCTTCACTTTCCATTGACTGGAGATCACCGAAGTTATGGTTTTCTATCTGGGCACTTGGCGCAGTCGTGAGCATGGGAATTACAGTGTTCTCTTATCTCAGGTTCAATGCCGGCCTGAAGAGGAATCTCATGGAACCCGACAGCTTTACCAAAGCTGTATATGATTCGATCCCGGGCAGAAAACCTGCTCTCTATTTCTCAGATTCAGCGCGTACACCCATGATGTTAGGCGTTTTCAATCCGAAGATCGTTCTGCCTTACCGTAAGTACAACGAAGAGCTCCTGCTCAACATTCTCCGTCACGAGCTTACACATTACCGCCGCTTTGACACGCTCTACAAATGGGTCACGGTAGCAATCCTCTCTGTACACTGGTTCAATCCCCTGGCCTGGTTTATCCGCAGGGAGCTTAACCGTGCGTGCGAGATGAGCTGTGACGAGATGCTTCTGCGTTCCATGAACAGAGACGAGAAACAGTCTTACGGCAATTCGCTTCTTCTGATGGCAGCGTCAAATACGCTTCCTTCAGCTGTTGTGGCAACGTCATTTGCCACCGAAAAAAGAAATCTCAAAGAAAGGCTTGTACAAATTATGAATTATAAAAAGAGTGGTACCCGCATGCTTGCGGCAGTCCTTGCCATAGCGCTCCTGACAGGTTGCGGAGTGGCAGCAGGTCCTGTTTCCGACAAATCTTCATCTGATAGATCTTCAAAAGCGCAGGCAGATTCAATCAAGGAAGAAGGCAGTACCGGCAAGGTAAAGACCGTTGACGAATTTCTTGCCGCGATCGCTCCTGACGCAGTGATCGAGCTGGACGAAGGTATTTTCGATCTTAGCACGGCATCGGATTATGCCAAGGATTCCGGCAGCGACTATTATTATTGGGATTACGCTTACGGCGAGGGCACAGACTCCGCTGAGCTTGTCATCCATGATGTTAAAGGTCTTACGATCATTGGCTCAGGAATGGACAAGACCAGTGTTGTTTCAGTTCCGAGATACGCGAATGTAATCCGTTTCTCAGGATGCAGGAACCTCACAGTATCAAACCTCACAGCCGGTCACACGGAGGAGCCCGGTTATTGCACAGGCGGTGTCCTTCTTATGGAAAACTGTTCTGACACCGATATTATCTTCTGCGGACTTTACGGCTGCGGCACGGTCGGTGTAATAGCCAACAGCTGCGAAAGGCTCAACATCACGAACTCCGACATCTATGAATGCAGCATCGGCGCAGTCGAACTTAATCACAGTGAGGACGTTCTTGTCAGCAGCTGTGATATCCACGATCATGGGACACGCCGGACCGATGAACCTGCATGCGATCTCTTCTCCGCAGACTACAGCACGGGCTTTACGGTCTATAACTGCAAGATCCACGACAACAATGCAGAAGGCCTGCTTTACACGAGTTTCTCGAAGAACGTTTTCTTCCTCTCCAATGAGGTATCGAAAAACTCATTCTATGTAAGCGCTTTCTATTTCGAGCAGGTCGGCGCTACGGTTGACGGCTGCAGCTTCGAAGACAATTTCATCGGAGGCTGGTATAGAAATGACGCAAGGATCCCTGCAACCGACATTAACGGCAACGAGCTCGCGAGCGCCCAGTTCACGGAAATGCAGCTTCGTGACATCAAACCCGGTTCCGTAGTTCCAAAGACTCCCACCCAGCCCGTCCTGGTGGCGGATGATGTCGCTCCCGGAACCGAGATCAACGTTACGACAATCGACGAGTTCCTCAGTGCCATCGGACCTGACCGTACCATCGTTCTCGACGGAACAAACTTCAATCTGGCCGAAGCAAAGAATTACGGCGGCGTCGGCACTCAGTACTACAGCTGGGAAGAACAGCCGGACGGTCCTCAGCTCGTCATCCACGATGCAAATAACCTGACAATTAAGGCAAAAGATCCCGACCCTTCGGCAACGACACTTGAAGCCCTCCCGCGCTATGCCAGCGTACTTGTTTTCAGTAACTGCACGAACGTGAATGTCACAGGCTTCACGGCAGGCCACACTAAGGAAAAGGGGTACTGTGCCGGCGGAGTTCTTTATTTCAGCGAATGCGATAAGATCACGGTCGAAAAGATGCGCCTCTACGGCTGCGGAACCATGGGCATCGATACTTTTATGTGCTCAGACATTAATGTCATAGGCACCGAGATCTACGAGTGCACCAGCGGCGGCTGCGACTTCTACGAGACCCGCGGAATCAACCTCACGGACTGCGACATACATGATGTTCCGTCTCCGGCACTGAGATTCACCAATTGTAAGAACATAACCTGGAATGACCAGGAGCTTAATGGTGATGACCTGAAATATGATGTTAACGCCGATTCGACACTCACGGCCTGGAAAGAAACATAATAGAGCGGGACGGTGCTAGAGTGCCTGCACAAGAGCGCCAATGATATCAGGGGTTCCGGAATTTTCCGGAGCCCCTGTGTTTTGTGGCAATATACAAAACGAACCCCAAATATAAATACGGGTTGAATAGAATTGATTTTTTATTGCATTTTTCGGTCTTGTAATATGCAATAAAAAGTCGATTTTTTCGATTTGTTGACTTTTTATTGCACTTTTTCGAAGGGAAAACTGCAATAATTTTGTATTGCTTGACTGCACCAAAGGGGGGCGCAGCAAAGAAGCTTTCACAAATAACTAATAGCTGTTGGCATTTAATAGGCTCACTCCAGACTTGATTGCTGATTACCATCTATTCGTTCACGTTCCTTTTTCGCCTCTTCCGGAGCCAGATAATCAAGTATAGAAATAATAGTGTCTCTAATATTGCTCAAAATATCGACACTCTTCTATTGTTTTTCCTGTCAGTTCTTTAAGACGCGCGCCTAATCTTTCAATCTCCCTTAGGATATCAGGACTGTTAACATCCTCCTCGTCGTAAATAACGGCCAGACGGTCTATTATCTCTCCAACTTCTTTCCTAGCTTCTTCCATAATACACCTGCCCGTATTATTCCTACGGACAGGCATATTATATCATTCAACATATGAACACATTTATCCGGGCTTTTAAAGAATCAGCTTCTCAAACTCGGAATAAACCTCTTCGCTGCTCCAGCTCTTAAGCTGGCC
>JAEEGL012045685.1_pt1 | contig 43499 bp, 30 predicted proteins | sample 9134231 | NCBI WGS metagenome assembly JAEEGL01 (sample SAMN16246548, study PRJNA631951) | gut metagenome | biome: gut microbiome; feature: rumen; material: fiber-attached | host: Bos | place: Iran: Karaj | collected 2018-10
ATACTGGTGATATTAAAGTTAATAATAATGATCGTAAATTAGATAATACAATAACTATTAATACATCAACAGGAGATATAACAGTTAACCAATAAAAAACTAGGATTTAATCCTAGTTTTTTTTATCTTCCAATTACAACAGCAACAATTCCCATTATAATAACTAATGCTGACATAATAAGTATAATTGCTACTGAATTAGTTTTACCTTCTTTTTCAGGCATTACTAATTTTAATTTTTGAACTTCATTTTCTAAATTAACATTATCGCTTTTTAAGACTCTCTTTTCAATATTATCTTGCATTTCATAATATTTATTTAATTCTGTTTGTTGATTTTGATTTAATTCTTCTTCATTAGCTGTTGCATATTGAGCCATAACATATTCAAACTTCGCTAATATTTCTCTTAACTCAGGTAATAAGTAATCTCTATAAACCATTAAATCTTCTAAATAAGAATTAAATAATTGAACTTGTTTTAATTCTTCTTCAGTTAAATCAACAGAACTACTTATTAATCTATAGAATTCTTCTTGAGATATTAATTTAATAACCCTTGCTTCTTCTTTTAAAGCTACTGCTGCATCTTGTTCATTAACATTTAATCCTTCTTCAGCACTTGGAGTTGCTGGCGCTGTTGGTGTTGGTTCAGGTGGAGTAGGTTCACTATTACCTCCAGTACCAGCACTAGTAGTTGTAGCATTATCACCAGTATTTAATTCACCATCTCTTATTGCTGAATTACCAAAATCTTTTTGAACTAAATTACCTTCTTTATCTCTTTCATAAGAAGTAACAGTATGATCATTACTAATTAAAATATTATTTTCTTCATTACCTAAAGCATAGTGTTTATCATCTTGATGTTTCTTTTCATAATCTTCCATCTTTGTTCTAAACTCTTCAGAAGTACCACTTCTATGAGCCATATCATAAGTATCTTCTAAATCTACTTCTGTACATCTCTCTCTAAATACTTCGAATAATTGCTCCGGTGTTATATCACTAGATCCAAACTTAGTTAATGCTTCCATATACATTTGCATTAAATCAACATTATACATGTTGTATAACAAATGATCTTTACCTTCACTATCAACAATATTTATATATTCTTGTTTAGAACCATTTGGTAACTCTCTAGTCGTAATAACAATATTATTTAATCTTGGATTCTTTTGTTTTAATGCTTCTAACTCAGCTTCATTTTTATTACTTGTTAAAGCTGGTGTTTTACTTGCTAATGTAATAGCATGTAATGAAATAATCTTATAAACATCATTAGGAGTTAGAGTAGTTAATTGACTTTCAAAAGGAAGTGCATCTCCCATTAATAAATTAATATCAAATTTACTAATATTAACTCTTTGACCATTATAGATTAAGTCGTCTCCTTCAATTTTTAAATCACTTAAAGCACTATTAATACTTTGCATAGCAGCTAAAGTATTTGCATTTTTTTGCGAATAATTCATATAATCACCTTACTATCAATTTAATTTTATCAAAAATTGCCTTTTAATACAATAAAAGAAAAGAACTATGATTAGTTCTTTTCAAAAGTGTGATAATTAGACATTTTTATATTTTTTAGGGTATTTTTAGGTGTATTTATTTTTCTTCTTCTTCTTTTTTACTTGTTAAAAAGGTTACTTTTTCTGCAATGACTTCAGTCATATACTTCTTATTTCCATCTTCATCATCGTAACTACTTACCTGTATTCTTCCTTTAATACCAACGATATCGCCTTTATGACAATATTCACTAGTACTATTGGCAACGGCATTCCATAAACGGCATCTAATAAAATCTGCTTCATAAATACCATCTTGGTTTTTAAAAGTTCTTTGAACAGCTAGGACAATGGTTGAGTATTTTTTGCCGTTTTCAGCTTCGACTAATTGAGGGTCTTCCGTAAGTCTACCTACAAGAACTACTTGGTTAAGCATCTCATTCCTCCTTTCGTAGTTGCATCATACCGCATGAAAATCTGTTTAGCAAAAGACCAAAAAATCTTTTTAAATCTAAAAAAGCAATTAAAAAAGATATCTTCCTAGAACATATCATTTATTTAGAAAATAACTTAACTCCATAAAAAGAGAATACCTACCATTTAATTTTTTTTAATATATTTATAAAAAAATATTAAATTGCTTATTTTTCTTTTATTTGCTATAATTAACACGACGTAAAATCTTTAGTATTTATAAATTTAATTATTTAGAAAAGAGATGTATTATGTGTAACATAAAAATATTTAGTCTCGGCGGACTAGATGAAATGGGCAAAAATTGTTACGTAGTTGAAATCGATGAAAGTATTTTTGTTTTTGACTGCGGAATAAAATATGCTAATGAAAACTTATATGGTATTGATTACATCATACCTGATTTTGATTATTTAATAAAAAATAGTAAAAGAATAAAAGGTGTCTTCTTAACTCATGGACATTATGAAAATATGGGAGCTATTCAAGAATTATTAATTGATATACCAACCGTAAATGTCTATGCAACTAAGTTTACTAAATTTATTCTAACTAACGATGGTGTTGATCCTAAAAAGATTACAGAAATAAAACCAAATCGTAAAATTAATTTTGGACCAGTAAGTATTTTCCCAATTAACGTAAGTCATTCTGCTCCAGATGCAGTAATGTATGTCGTAAATACTAAAGATGGCGCAATCGTCTATACAGGAGATTTCATTATTGATCCAAAGATGATGGGTAAGTACTCAATGGATTTAGGTAAAGTAGCTTACATTGGTAAACAAGGAATTCTTGCTTTGATGTGTGAATCAGTCTTCTCTGAACACATTGGTCATACATCACCATCTCATCGTTTAACTGGCTTTTTTAAAGAAACAATTAAACATCATGAGAAATGTCGTATTATGTTCTCTGTTTTACCAACTCATATTTATACTATTCAAGAAATCTTTGATTCAGCAAAGAATACTCATCGTAAAATAGTTATCATGGGTAAGAATCTACAAAATATAATATCTTTCTCAAAGAAAGAAGGCTATTTATTCTTTGATGACAATATAGTTGGTGATTTATCTAATATTGAAGATGAAGATGCTATTTTATTAATTCAAGATAATAAAGATAATCCATATGCTTCAATCAGTAAGATTGTTAATGGTTATGATAAATTCATTCATATTAAACCAAATGATACAGTAGTATTTGCTGAACCAAGTTATGATAGTAGTGAAAAAACTTTAGTTAAAGTAGAAAACGATCTAGCTGTTAATGGTTGTGATATTGTTACTATACCTAAAGATAAAAACATTCTTCATCATGCTTCTTCAGAAGACTTGATGATAATGATTAACTTAGTTAATCCAAAATACTACATACCTGTAAAAGGTGAATATCGTTACATGGTAAATAATGCTAATATTGCTTCAGAATTAAATATTCCAGTTGAAAATATTCTTTTAAAACAAAACGGCGATATTATGGAATTCGTTGATGGTGTTTATCAATCAGATAAATTCGATAAGATTAAAGTTAATGATGTTTTAATCGATGGAAATAGTACTGAAGATGTTGGTGAACTAGTTATTAAAGACCGTGAAATGTTAAGTGAAAATGGTATTGTTCTAATAAGTGCAACCGTATCTAAAAAAGATCGTATTTTATTAGTAGGTCCAGAAGTAACTACAAGAGGATTTATCTATGTTAAAGATTCAGGTGAAATGATTGCTGAAATTAAACGAATCTGCTTAGCAATAATTGAAAGAAATATTGCTGATACTTATATCGAATTTAATAAGATTAAAAACGAAATAAGAGAAGAATTAGGACGTTACTTATACCATGAAACTGAATGCAAACCAATGATAATTGCAGTAGTCCAAGAAGTTTAGAAATAAACTTCTTTTTTTATGATATAATTAAGAAGATAATAGAGGTGATTCTATGAAAAAAGTTTTATTCTTAATCATTTTATTAATCCCGTTTACCGTTAGTGCTAAAAATATGTGTTCAACAGTAAGTGGAACAGGTACCAATGTCGGTGATGAAATAAAATGTGGTGATGAATACTTTTACATTTTAGAAAATGATGGAAATAATATAAAAGCCCTAGCCAAATATAATTTATATGTTGGTTCTATATTTCATTTTGATCGTGAAGTTAGAACTACTACTGCAACCGAGTATTCTGCCAAAAGTATTGAAGCTAGAGGTGTTTGTACTAATTTAAGTAGTGAACACACTTATGGTGCTTATTATCTTAACGATATAACTGAAGATGGTATTCCTTTAATGTTTAGCTGTTATTATGAAGAAGCAATAGAAACTAATATCGTTAAACAATCACCAGAAGCAATAGGCAAACATGGTGATAAAGAGAACCCTTCAGAAATTGAAGCTGGTGTTGTCCATTTTAATCACAATATTTCAACAATAGATGATAGCGATATTGAAAATGTCACACCATATAATAATTATTTTTATGACTTTGTTATTGAAGATGATGATATTACAACTTATCTTAATGGTTACAAAACAACCCTTCAAGGATCAAACCTTAATGTTAAAAATATAGATATGGTAGCATTATCTGATTTAGATAAAGCCTTTAAAAAGATTCCTGAATCTCAAGGAAAAGAATATATTTATAATCCAAGTGAGTGGATTACAGAAGGTAATGGCAAGAGCGTTAACCCAGAGCATCTTAAAATAGGTAGTTTTGCTAAAGTATTACCAGAAAAATATTCTTGGCTTTGGGGAACAACTTATTGGACAAGAACATTTGATGTCACACATCCTGGTAACATAATCTTTATAGATACTCTTGGTGATATTTGTTCAACTAACTATTGTAACAGTATAGTTGGTGCTGGTATTCGTCCAGTAATTACTATTTCAGCTGATGAAATAGATTATAAAATTCAAACTAAAACAGATGGTAATGGCACGGTTATCGCCGAAAAAGTTAAAGCTTCTAGTGGTGATTTAATAAAATTCACAGTTGAACCAAAACCAGGTTTTGTTTTAGGAGTTGTAAAAGTAACAGATTCAAATGGTAACACAATAGAATTTACTGATTACTCATTTACAATGCCTTCAGCAAATGTTACTATCGAAGCTACTTTTTTACCGGTTAATCCTAAAACTGGAGCAGGTATTAAGGTTATTTATTCATTAATCCTTTTCGGTATCTCTGTTTTATTACTTTTAAAATATTTTGAAAACAAAAATGAAATAGAAGAAGTTTAGAAATAAACTTCTTTTTTATTCACATAAATTATGATAGAATAATAATAGAATGAAAATAGGGTGATTGGTATGTTTGGTAAAGTACTAAATGTAGTTGAAGATACAATTATTTTACAAAATGGCACTGGTCAAATGGAAACCGGTATTTTAAACTACCATGTAATATGGGAAGACCAAGATCGTAAAATAGTAGGTGAAATAGTTGGAATAACACCAACTGAAATAACTATTAGTTTAATAGGTGAGATTAAAGGTAACCAATTTATTACAGGTGTAATTAAAAAGCCATCATTCAAGCAAAGTTGCCGTATGATTACCAAACTAGAACTAGAAGCCCTAATTGGTAAACAAGATTTTTCAGGAACAGATACAGTTCTTTTAGGTAGATGTAGTGTTTATGGCGATTACAATGTAACTGCTAATATCAATGATTTATTCTCAACACACTTTGCTGTTTTAGGTAATACTGGTGCTGGTAAATCATGTACAGTTGCTAGACTTTTACAAAACATTTTCTATCGTAATGAAAATGCCATGCCATATAATTCTCACTTAGTTATCTTTGATGCTTTTGGTGAGTACAATACAGCATTTGAAAACTTAAATCAAATTCCTGGTATGGCTTTCAAATGGTTTACTACAGATCCATATCAAGCTAAAGAAAATAACTTGGTGTCTATACCTGCATACTTCCTAGAAAAAGATGACTTAGCATTATTACTAAATGCTAATGATCCTCAACAATTACCAATCATTGAAAAAGCTCTAAGACTAGTTTATGTCTTTAGAGGTGAAGATGAAAATGCAAAACAATACAAAAGTAATATCATTGCTAAGAGTTTATTAGATATCTTATCAAGTGGTAAAACAGCTCCTCAAATTAGAGACCAAATCTTAGCTGTTTTATCTAACTTCAATACACCAGATATCAACCTAGAAACTATAATTAGTCAACCTGGTTATAATAGAACACTTAGACAATGCTTAAATATTGATAATCAAGGTAAAATAGCAGCCATGCCATTAGTAGTTGAATTATTAAGTTCATTTGCTAATACTGACTTAGACCGTATCGAAGTAAAACATGACTTTGCTTATTCTCTAGAAGATTTATACAACGCTTTAGAGTTTGCTTTGATTAGTGAAGGTATTTTATCAAGTAATAAAGCTTTTGATTTAGCTAACGTTCTAAAAGTTAGATTAAAAGCTGTAATAAATAGTGAACAAGGTAAGTATTTTGAAGGAAGAAGATTCTTAACAAAAGAACAATGGATGGTTGAATTCTTCACAAGACCTGAAGATCGTCAAAAACCATGCCAAATCATCAATATGAACTTTGCTTATGTTGATGACCGTTTCGCTAAAGTACTTACAAAAATATATTCAAAATTATTTTTCAACTTTGCTACTGAACTAAAGGTAAGAGCATCATTCCCAATACATATTATTTTGGAAGAAGCTCACCGTTATGTTCAAAACGATAGCGATATTGATTTAATCGGTTATAACATTTTCGACCGTATTACAAAAGAAGGTCGTAAATATGGTGTTATCTTAGGATTCATCACTCAAAAACCAAGTGAGTTATCTAAGACAGCCTTATCACAATGTTCTAATTTCATTGTTTTAAGAATGTATTATCCAGATGACTTGAATATCATTAAATCAATGTCAGCTGCCGTTACAGAAAGCAACTTAAACAGAATCAAAACACTGCGTCCTGGTATGGCAATGGTCTTTGGTACAGCATTTAAAATACCATTAATCTGTACTTTCGATTTACCAAATCCTATGCCACAAAGTACAAGTGTTAATATTGAAGATAAATGGTTTGTTAAAAAATAGAAAGAAGGAGAATTATGGAACAAGAAAAAGAAACTGTAGTTGAAGAAACTCCTACAGTAGAAGAAAAAAAAGTAGAAGAAAAACCAAAGAAAAGTAACAAAATATGGTTAGTAGTTGTATTAATCGTTATTTTAGCTGCTATTCTATGTGGATTCTTCTTACTAAAGAATAATCAAGATAAGAAATCAAAAGAAACAACTGAAACAGTAGTTAAGAAAAAAGAATTATCAGAGTTACGTCTTACTGGTAACTCATTGCAAGATTTCGACTTGTACTTTTTACAAGTAGAAAATAAAGAAACAAATGCCATTTACAGTCCATTATCTATCAAATATGCACTTGAAATGTTGGGTGAAGGAGCAAATGGTGAATCAAGAGATCAAATTGATGCATTAATAGGTGAATATGTTGCTAGAAAATATCCTAATAGTGCTAATATGTCATTTGCTAATGCATTCTTTATTAGAGATTCATTCAAAGACAGTGTTAAACCAGAGTTTGTAAATACACTTAAGAGCAAATATTCAGCAGATATAATTTATGATTCATTTGCAACACCAGCTACATTAAATAACTGGGTAAGTGAAAAAACATTTAAATTAATTCCAGCTCTAGTAGATGATTTAAATGATCAAGACTTTGTTTTAGTTAATGCCTTAGCTATCGATATGGAATGGGTTAATAAGATTCAAAGTGAACATGAAGATTATGTAGTTGATTTTAAACATGAACAATTCACTGAATATGTTGGATCATTAGATTCATATGGCTATCAAGCTTTAGAGTTTAATGGTTTTGATCAAAAAGTTAAAACTGTTAGTGTTGCAGCTGTAGCTAATAAGTATGATATTATTGGTACAATCGGTGAAGACAAGATTAGATCAACAGTTGCTTCAGAATATACTAAATGGCTTGCAACTGAACCATGTGGTGGTGGCGAACCAGATGTAGATACATATATGAAAGAGTACATGAAAGAAATAGGAAGTAACTATAAACATTTAAGTAGTTCAACTGATTTCATGTTCTATGATGATGAAAATGTAAAAGTATTTGCTAAAGACTTAAAACAATATAATGGTGTAACATTACAATATGTTGGTATTATGCCTAAGAAAACTAATCTTAAAGATTATGTTGCTAACATCGATGCTAAAGAAGTAAATACTATTATAGATAATATTAAACCACTTGCTTTAGATAGTTTTGAAGATGGTTATGTAACAAGACTTACAGGAACTATTCCATTGTTTAATTATGAATATGAATTAGATTTAATGGGTGATTTAAAAACTTTAGGAATCGAAGATGTTTTTGATGATTCAAAAGCTGATTTAAGTGGTTTAGCTGAAGGTGGAGCTTATATTAATAAAGCTGTTCATAAAGCAAATATCGAATTCTCTAATGATGGTATTAAAGCTGCTGCTGCTACTGCTATCGGTGGTAAAGGTGCTGCTGACTGCCGTTTCGTATATGATTGGGAAGTACCAGTTAAAGAAATTGATATCTCATTCAACAAACCATTTATGTATATAATAAGAGATAAAGATACTGGTGAAGTATGGTTCATTGGTACTGTTTATCAACCAAAAGTAGCCAACGTAAATGAGTGGGGCGAAGTAGAATAAAAAAAGGAAGAGCTTAAAAGTTCTTCTTTTTTTATGGTTTAAAATACGAAGCAAGACAATGAGGAAAAAGTTTTTTCTTTTTTTTTAATGTTTTTTTTCAGCAAAAATGAAGAAATACTATCCGTGAATATAAGCAATTCTTGGCTTCAATAAAAAAATATGCCATATTTACGGGTAGAAAATCATCATTTTTGTACCATTCAGTTAAATATAGAAGTTTTTTATAATGGGCTTAGAAATTTTGAAAGGAGGAATTTCGAAATGAAAAAACGGTGCAAATAAAGTAGTTTTTAAAATAAGTTCAAATTATTAAAATTAAAGGGAGGAATGAAAATATGAACAATAATATAGAAGACTTTTTAACTATTACTAATAATGGGTTGGACATCGATGCCAACAACTTTAATGCAAATTGCATTACATCAAAAAATAACACTTTCAGTATGGATACTAATGGCAATTTAATTTGCAATAGTATCACAACTAACACTCCATCAAGTTCCACAATACTTGATATAGTTTATCCAGTTGGATCAATATATATGAGTGTTAGTAATACAAATCCCGGATCACTATTTGGTGGAACTTGGGAACAAATAAAAGATAAATTTTTATTAAGTGCCGGGGATGCTTATACAGCTGGCGCAACTGGTGGTAATGCTACACATGCATTACTTGAGGCAGAACTTCCATCATTTAGTGTGGAAGCATCAGCAACTAATCAAGGTTCAAGTTATACTGATGGTTATTTAATGACCGGTGGTTACAATGTAACATCAACAAGATATATGATGCGAACTGGTACTGCAACACCATTTAGTATAATGCCACCATATTTAGTCGTTTATGTTTGGAAAAGAAATAGTTAAGAGGTGCTGTTATGGAAGATAAGGCGAAATTTAATAAATATAGAAATGTTAATACAAAAAAATTAGTAGGTAAAGATAATGCCATTGTGATTAATATGATAAATAATAAAAATAAAAGAAATAATAGTATAGAGACGAGATTACCAATAACTCAAACAATAACAAATATAGTAGATACATTTATCTTTGCTGGAGATTCTAATTATCAAACTTATGATTTAAATACAGTTTTAGTTGGTACAGATGCAAATAATACATATAGAGCTTTATATAAGTTTGATTTGCCAGCAATTCCAACTAATTATAAATTAGTAAACGCTTCTTTAGATTTGTTTTATCATGCACTATATAATGGTGATCCCTATTATGATGGACCAAAGATTGTATTACACAAAGTGACTTCACCATGGACAGAAGCAACCGCCAAATGGAATAATATGAATGATAAATACGATTCGAAAATATATGATTTTTCATCAACAAAACAATCTTATTATGATGGTGTTGATGCTAGTCATGCAATTATTAATTTGAGTTCATTCAACATAACTGACTTGGTTCAAGAATGGTACAATGGGGAGAACAATTATGGTTTAATGCTAAAATGGAATACAGAGATTTATGATGCAAATAAACCCATAGGTCAAATAGTTTCAAATTATTCTTCAAATCCTACTGGGTTATTACCTGTAGTTACTCTAACTTTTATGAATTATAATGGCGTAGAATCATATTTATCTTATACATCACAAGAACATCATTTTGGTCAAAGTCATATTTGTAACTATACCGGTAATTTAATATCTACTTTTGATGTTGGAAATACCATTGGTGGCACTATGCCAGCTAATGCTTATTTAGTTTATAATACTAGTTCAGTATTATTAAATGAAGATTATGGATATGGTTTGGGTTATAAATTAAATTTAAATCAAACTCTGGAATTGATAAGTGATGAAGATGATCTATCAAATATAGTGATTATTTATGTAGATGAAGATGGAACTGAACACTTATTTAAAGAAATAAATGGAATATATTATGACCAAGAAGGCTTATCTTTATCAATAGAACTAGATAACAATAAATACATATTAAAAGATAAAAATAAAAATGAGATGATATTTGAATTTTATAATAACCTTTATTATTTAACTCAAATAAAAGATACTAATTCTTATGAGATTAATATAGAGTTTGATAGTAATCATCGAATTAATAGAGTAGTAGATTCAAGTAATAATTATATTTCAATAAGTTATAACTCAAACAATGTGGTTTTTACTAGTCCTCATAAAACTACTACGATTAATTTGACTAGTAATTTATTAACTTCAATATCATCTTTGGGAGATACTGAAAATATTACTTATACTACAAATAACTTGATAGAAAAGATAACAAATCCAAATGGTTTATCAGTTAAGTATGAATATGATAGTAGTTTATGTTCAAAAGTTACAAAAGTTTCTGAAATAAGTAGACAAAACAATATTGGTAAATATCTATCATTTGATTATTCTACTAATGATACTAAGATAACGGATAATAAAGGAATAATAAATGTTTATTCTTTTAATGACTATGGCAATACTGTTGGCGTAACAAACTTCGATGGAATTAATGATTTATCTAATGCTTATGGTAAATCTTATGAATATGGTGCTGAAAATAATGAAATAAACAAAATGACAGTTGATAAATCGTTAATTAAATACATTAATAATTTAATACCAGATTCATCATTTGAAGGAGAAACAGGTCCTTTTACAGTAACAAGTTCAGTAGTTAAATCTTATGTAACTGATACTAGAACCGGACTAAAAGCTTTAAAATTTGTTGTTGATTCTAATTCAAATGTTATACCAAAAATTACATCAAGTTTTACAATTAGTAGTACGACTAAACCAATCACTTTCAGCTTTTATGCGAAAGGAAGCGGAGATTTATCAATTAAATTAGGAACTATTATCGAAGAGATAGAATTAACAAATGAATATAGTAGGTATTCAATAACTTGTGCTGCAAGTAATTCAGTTGCTTTTGAAATGAATAATTTGAATATAACTGAAATGATTGTTGATGATATTCAACTTGAATATTCTGAAGTGCCAAATTATTACAATATGGTTACAAATAGTTCTTTTGAAGATGGTACAAGCGGTTGGACAATTACTACACCATCACCAACAAGTGCTCAAGTTGTAACAAAGGATGGAAATAAATGTATAAAACTACATTCTGATCCTGAACAAACTTTGTTTTTGGAAAAAAGTTTTAATACTAGTGGTTTAGCCGGCGATGTTTTTAATTTATCTTTTTGGTATAAAAACAATGGTATTTTGCGCCAAGAATATTTTGGTGTAGCTGGCAATGGTATTTGTGCATCAATTTTCTTTGAATATGATAATGAAGAAGATGGAACATGTGTACCATTTACTAATCTAATTAGTGGAAGTGATAATTGGCAGTTCTTTTCGAAGAATTTTACTGCAGAATATGATTATTCAAATGTTTATATAAGAGTTATGAGTAATGGTAACGCTAATGATTGTTATTTAACTAATTTCTCATTATTTAAAGATGTAACAGCATATTCATATACTTATGATGAGAATAGCAATTTGGTTTCATCTACGTCATTAGATAAAGAGCAAAGTACAATGTCTTATGATAATAACAATCAGTTACTTTCAATTATGACACCAAAAGGTTCTAATTATAGATTTGAATACGATAATACTGTAACTGATAGATTGTTAAAATCTATTTCGCCTACAGGCATTACTAATGAAATAAAATATGATTCTTTTGGTAATGTCATTAGAACTAGAATTAATAATAGAGCAACATTAGATCAATTAAGTGATAATAATGTTTATTATATTAGACAAAAGGGAACAGATAAATATTTCTTTATTAATCACGATAAAACGTTATTAACGAGAGAATCAGAATGTTCCTATAGTTCTTTCTATATTATTGCTAATGGCGATTATTATGTTATTAAACATTCAATTTTAGATAACTATTATCTTACACATTTTAATAATGAAGTTAGATTAGAACATCGAAATAGTATTACTGACAACATGTTGTTTGAATTGATTCAAGAACCAGAAGGATGCTATCTCATAAGAATAAAAAAAGAAGATCCAGATGATCCTCATAAATACTTAAAAGTAGATTTAAACAATAAACTGGTTATAGCTGAAGATAATTTAAGTGAAGAATATAATTATCAGTTCTATTTTGAACAGTTAAGTAGAAAGTTATATATAGAATCAAATGCTGAATATAGTTCAGACGGAAGATTCATCACCGATGTGACTGATTCTTTAGATAAAACTACTAATTATAGTATTAATACAACAACGGGCTTAATAAATAGTATTACTGATGCTAATAATACAAGTACGAACTATACTTATGATAATAAATATAGAGTTACTAATATTACTAAAGATAACCAGTCGGTTTCTTATGAATATACAAATAACAATTTATCTAAAATAACACATGGCACTAAGAATTATTTATTTAGTTATGATGAATTTAATAATCCATCTAGTGTTGCAATAAATGATAATACTTTAATAAACTATTATTACGACAATGATAATGGCAACTTAAATAGAGTATTATATGGTAATAATAACGAAATTAATTATACGTATGATTCTTATGATAGATTGAAAACTATTACCAAGTCGAATGATGTATATACAAACTATTACGATAACTTAGGTAGAATTACGAAACTAACATCAAATAATAAAACATACTTATACGATTATGATTTTGCTTCAAGATTAGCTTCTTTTAAAGAGGGTAATTATCAAACAAGCCTTAGTTATGATCAAAACAATAATATTGTAACAAAGAAAGAAAAACTTAATAATCATTCTTATACTTATAATTATGTGTATAATAACGAAGATTTGTTAACAAATCTAAGCATTAATAACAATAACTTTAATTATAACTATGATTATTTAGGAAGAGTGATTAGTAGTAATATTAATAATCATTGTAATACATCTTATGAATATATCACTCATGGTGATAAAACAAGTTTAGTTGTTAATAGAGTAATAGATAACGGAGATACATATGAGTATTTATATGATGATTTGTATAATATCACTGATATTAAAAAGAATAATACACTAGTCAACAAGTATTATTATGATAATCATTCTCAACTTATTAAAGAAGATGATTTGGTAAACAATAAAACTATCAACTATACTTATGATAATTATGGTAATATACAATCTAAAAAGACATACACTTATGGTACAACAACTCTATTAGATGAAGATACTTACGAGTATAATAATTCTAATTGGCAAGATCTTCTTACTAAATTTAATAATGAATCCATTACTTATGATAATATAGGTAATCCATTAACTATAGGTAATAAGACATTAACATGGATGAACGGCAGAGAACTAGCCACTTATTCTGATGGGACAAATAATATTTCTTATAAGTACAACTTAGATGGTATTAGAACTTCAAAAACAGTTAACAACGTAACGACTAACTACTATTTGGAAGGTAATAGAATTGTATTTGAAGATAGAAATGGAACTGTGTTATACTATTTATATAGTGGAGATGAAATATTAGGATTTATTTATAATAATAATATTTACTATTATCATAAGAATGTGTTTGATGATATTGTCGGAATTTATGATTCAAATTACAACGAAATAGTCACATATGAATATGATAGTTGGGGTGGCATTAAAAACATCAATGATAGTAGTAATACTAACTTGGGTACAATAAATCCATTCCGTTATAGATCATATTATTATGATGAAGAGACACAATTGTATTATTTGAATTCTAGGCATTATAATCCGATTTTAAAACGATTCTTAAACATTGATATTGTAATTACAGGTCAGGACATCAATAGTGCAAATATTATTAATTATTGCAACAACAATCCAATAAATAGAAAAGATACAAAAGGCAATTGGTATTATAAACCTAAGATTTATAAAGAATCAAAAGGTTACACTTATAAAGAAGTTTTTATTAAAAGACTGCTTTATGGGGAAAAAGGATTAGATTCTCTAAAAGAAACCACTCAAAATTGTTATGCCTTCGCCACCGGATTGTCAAATGAATTTTTGAATCCTGGTCGTGGCTTTTATAATAAGGACTGGACTGTAGATGAAATTGCTGAACAAGTTATCAAAGATTTTCCAAATGATAAAGCTAGAAGAATTGATGGCTTTGATAGTCCTATTGGTACTGATGAATATATTATTGCTGTGAGAGTAAATGAAAAAATGCCTTGGTTACCTCGTGGTTATCATTTTATTGTAAGATATGATAATGGTGAATGGGCCGAAAAAAAGGGGCTTTCTTCATCTAGAATACTTACTGGTGTGCATAATCCAGACGAAGATGGAGCATGGTCATCAAGAATGAATAGTAAAACAGTGTATTTAGCTGTGAAAAAAGACTAAAAGATTTCAATGAGATATTATAAGAAAAAGAGTTGGTAAAAAATGAAACAAAAAAACAAAAAGTGCAAAATAGTATTAATAATATTATTTATAATTGGATTATTAATAGTTTATAATTTGGGATATATATATGCATCTTATGTAGATTCTACTGCAACTTTTTACTTTTTTGGTGGAGATTTTTATAGAGAAGATATTTATTATAGTGATTTATATTATCACGTTCAGTATTATCACGATAATGTTGGTGAGGAAATGATTGACGACAAAGATTATCTACTAGTGGGTGATAATGATGAAAAAATTAAAAACTATATAAAGAACACTGTGGATAATATAAATGCCTCTGGAGAGCAAAATGTAGTATTTAATTATGAAATTGTAACATCGAATGATTACTATTTATTATCAAATTATTATGATAAAAAATCATTATATTACTATGATACTGATGAAAGTGTATTATATACTATGAGTGTTATTAATGATGCTAAAAAAAACAAAGAATAGTAGTCAATGTTGAAAACAGGTGATGTATATATGAAAATTAAAAGTCTAGTAAAGATTATTCTCGTTATAATTATTTTTGCTTTATCTTTTGTTGTGGGAATAAAAGTCCGTGAATACGAAGTAGAAGTACCAACATTAGTGTCTGGTGAATATATTGTATTAGAAGGGTATAAATCTTCGGATGATAAAGTGTACTTTTTAAAATATTACTACACTGAAGATTCAATTATAAATGAAAGTAAAAAATATCGACTTGATGAAAAAAATGTTGAAAATGTAAAAAGAAACATTAAAACAGCAATTAATAAATTCCAAGAATCAGATAATGTAAGTATTGAATTCAATTATGATGATATCAAACAAGGTGATTTATATATTTTAATTACTGATGATAAATACTCAGTTAATTTTCAGTATTTCTGTAAAAAAGAACATGTTTTATATGTAGTGCTGTTTGAAAAATAAAAACATATTAAACTCTAACTATCATAGTTAGAGTTTTTTTGCTATAATAGATGGCAAAGTTTGTTATATGAAAGGGTATAGAAATGGTTGATATTAGATTTAAAAAATATTTAGAAAAGAATTATTATGACAAGTTATTTTATGCTTTAAAAGAACATTTAGACAATAATAGAAACAATGTTAATGATACTTGTAGATTAGATGATGTTTTTATTAAAAATATAAAACTAGGTAATGATGAAGATAGTTGGTTTTATGGTGATTTGTATGTTGATGCTTCAATTAAGAATTTTGATAATGATTATGAAGATGGGCATCGAGAACATTTCTTTATTAAAATTCAGGGTAATTTAGAACATTTAAGAGATACTTTTAAAATAATAGATATAGATGATAATCCTCACGAAATATTTCATCCTCTAAAAAGCAATTTTATGCCTTATATAGAAGATAATGAAGAATATGATAAAATAGCTAGTGAATTTTTATCAAAGTATTACCCAGAAGCTTATAATGGAGAAGGAATAGATGTTAATGTTTTACTAAATAGAATTGGTTTTAGTTTAGAAGAAGTTAAATTATCATTAGATTCATCTGTATTTGCTATGATTGTATTTGAAGATGCAAATATAGATGTTTATGAAAATAATAATAAGATCAGTAAGACTGTAAAAAAGAATACGATATTAATAGATAATAATTCTTCAAATTGTTTTCAAGAAAACAAAGGAATAGATTTATTTACTATAATACATGAATGTGCACATTTTTATGCTCATAAGAAATATTTCTATTTTCAAAAACTAATAAATAATAAAGATGTAATATCATCATGTAAAATAACTGGTGAATATGATTCGTTTGAAGATATTAAATGGTTAGAAGTTCAAGCTAATAAAATAGCATCTAGAATACTAATGCCAAAAGAAGTAATAGCTAAACAAATAGAAGACTATAAAAGTTGTAATAATTTAGAATCAAATAATGATTATGAACAGTTACTTATACAACTTCAAAAAAGATTTGGTGTATCTATAGCAGCACTAAAAGTTAGATTGAATGAATTAGGCTACACTAAATTTTCAGGTATTTGTGAATATGTAGATGATCGATATCTAGAACCATATATATCTAAAAAAGATATCGAACCAAATGAATCTTTTAGTATAGGTATGATGGATTTCATAATTCTTTCTATTTCAAGCATAGATTTACGAAAAGAATTAGAAAGTGGAAATTATATCTACGTAGATGGTCATGTTTGTTTAAATAGTACAAAGTATATAGAAAGAGTAGATGGATTAACAAAGTTAACTGATTATGCACTTAATAACATTGATGAGTGTTGTTTAAAATTTAAATATACTTTAAAAAGTAATGTAAGTTCACCAATTACTAAAGAATTATTTTTATGTAGATTGTTAAGTCATATTAAAGGAACTATTCAGTTTGTAAATCCGTTTACTGGGAAAAAAGTAGAAGATATAGATTCAAAGGATTGGCGAGGAGATTTAGATAAATTGAGCGATTTTATGAGTAAATTACCTAATAGTTTTGGTGGGACATTAAAAGAAATAATAAAAGAGTATTGTGGAACCCAAGCTAATCTAGAAAAGTATTCTGGTGTTGATATATCTACTATAGAAAAGTTATGTTCTGGTAAGAACACAAATCCTAAAAGAAAAACATTACTTAGAATATGTATAGGTATGAGATTAGATCCGATTTTAAGTGAAGATTTATTTAAAAAGGCTGGAATCGATTTGTCTGCTAGTACCCAAGAAAACTTCTTTATAAAACAAGCGATAAATAATATGTATGAGTGTGATTTAGAAGAAGTAATGAGAAGATATAATGAAGTAGTAAAAGAAGAATATGAAGATGAATAAAAAAGGAAGAACTTAAAAGTTCTTCTTTTTTATTTGATTATTTCGTATATTTCATCAACAGATCTATCTGTTTTATCTTTTAATAAATAATCTGGTAATAGATGCATATGAAAATGTTTAACAGCTTGAGATTCACCATAATTAATTCCACAAGTTAAACCTTTAGCTTTCAACTTTTCTACTAAAGATAAACCAACAATTTTAGCAGCATTATTAACGTGCTTAAAATCCTCATCAGTCATCTTTGTAAAGTCATCTACATGTTTCTTTGGAATAATTAATGAGTGACCATCTACTTTAGGATTAACATCCATAATAACAATAACATTGTCATCTTCATATATCTTTTTACTTGGTATTTCACCATTTACAATTTTACAAAAAATACAATCCATTTTTATCACCTAAATTTATACTATCAAAAAAATAAAAAAAGGTAAACAATTGAATTAAAACTCTATCTATTATATAATTATTTATAGAATAAGGAGGATTGCAAATGAAGAATATTAAATACTTAATAGTATTACTTATACTATTTATTATAAATATACCTAATGCTTTAGCAGCAACATTCTTAAATTCTACAAATAACAATCCTGTTGTAGGAAGTTCTTTTGATATTAAATTTAATTTAGAATATGGTCATGATGCTAGAGTAGCAGAAGGTCATTATAAAATAACTTATGATTCTTCTTGTTTCGAATATGTAAGTGTTTATCATTCCCAAAAGGGTGGTGAAGTACGTACTGAACCAGGAGTTATCTATTTAGATAAAAACTATAGTACTGAAGTTACTTGGGGAGATGGAGCACCAGTATCATTTACATTTAAACCAATTAAAGTATGTAGTAGTTCTCGTTTTAATATTGAAGCTACTGCTGATGCTAAATATGTCAATGGTACTATTATTGATCAAACAGTAGTTCCTACTGCCATAAGTAGTGTTAAAGGTGACTCTGATACTCAATTATCTAATCTTTATATAATTAACTATGATATTCTTCCAGTCTTTAGTAAAACTAATACTTCTTATCATTTAACTGTTAATGGTGATGTATCTGAAGTAGAAGTAGTAGCAGTTCAAGGTAACAATAAACAAACTATTAAAGGCGCTGGAAAGCATACTTTAGCTTATGGTGATAATCGTCTTAAAATAGAAGTAACTAGTGAAAATGGTATGACTAATACTTATGAAATTATGGTTACTAGAAAAGATAATCGTTTAAAGAATACTTCTTTAAGATCTTTATCAGTATCTAACACTGATATTAAAATAGAAAAAGACAAATATGAATATAGTGCTATCGTAAGTCGTAGTGTATCTAGTGTCTTTATAGCAGCAACTCCCGAAGTGGATAATTCTACTTTAACAGGTACTGGTACTAAACAACTAGAAATAGGTTTAAATACCTTTACTTTAACTGTTATAGGTGATGATGGCGCTAGTCAAACATATACAATATATATAACTAGAAGTACAGAAGAACTACAAAAAGAAGTAGAAAGTACTAATTTATTAAATCTAGAAGTTAATAACTTAACAGTACCTCTAGATAAAAAGAATACTACTTATCTAATAGGTATTCCTAAAGGTGGAGAAAAATTAAATATTGTTACAGTTACAGAAAGTAAAACGGCTAGTGTTACAGTTGATGGAAACGAAGGTTTAAAACCAGGTATTAATATCATAACTATTACTGTAACAGAAAAGAATGATACTAAAAAAGAATACAAATTAATTGCTTATCGTGAACCAGATAATAGTTCAAGATTATCATCTATTGATCAAATAAATAATGCTGAAATGCATGATACACCTATGTATGCATCTACTAATGAAATACATGTTATTCATCCATCTACTATTAATAGTATTAAAGAAATGAATAATACAGTAGTTTATGATGTTGTAAATACTAATGGTGGTTTATTATATCAAGTTAAACTTAATCCAAGCATGGAAGCTAAAGACACTAATATAACATTTACTAAACAAAATGATAGTCCTCTAACATATCAAACAGAAATACCTGCTGGACTAGAAGTAAAAATGTATATTAATGCTGAACAATATAAAAATGGTACTAGTATAAGAATTTATACATATAATGAAAAAGGTAAATATAATGTTTTATCTGAAGGAACTGTTGTTGAAAATGGTTATGTAACATTTATAACTAATGGTGATAAAAACTATATCTTCACAACTCAACAATTAGTAACTCAGAAATCATTATTATCTAAAATAGCAGATAAAATAGGTAATATAGTTATTATCTTTATTGGTGCTATTGCTGCTTTATTTGTTATATCATCTCTGATAAATCATAAGTTAAATTCAAAAATGAAAGATGAACCATTATATTAATGGTTTTTTTCATTTGTTTGTGATATTATTGATACATATTAAAAGAAGGTGTGTTTATGACCATAAAAGACGTCATTAAAGCTATCAGAAAATATAATGCTGATGCTATTCCTATGGTAGAAAAAGCTTATGAGCTCGCTAATATTGCTCATAAAGATCAAAAGAGAGAAAGTGGAGAACCATATATTATCCATCCGCTACATGTTTGCATGAATTTAACTAAGTTCAATGCTGATGAATCTTCTCTTTGTGCTGGGCTTTTGCATGACGTAGTTGAAGACACTGAATACACTTTAGATTATATTAGAAAAGAATTTAATGATGATATTGCTCATTTAGTAGATGGTGTAACCAAGATTAGTAATTTACACTTTAACTCTAAAGATGATGCAACTAATGCTAATATTCGTCGTATCATTAATAGTTTAAATGATGATGTAAGAATCATTATTATTAAACTATGTGATAGATGGCATAACATGGAAACCTTACAATACAAGAAACCAGAAAAACAAATAAGATGTGCTGAAGAAACACTTAATATCTTTGTCCCTCTTGCTTATTTCATTGGTGCTTTTAGACTAAAATGTGACTTAGAAGATATGTGTTTATCTTATCTAGAACCAGAAACATATGAATCTTTAAAGAAGACTCAACAAGAAGTCTTAAAAAGTTATGAAACTTGTGTTCATACCGCAGAACGTGATGTTTCTGAATTATTACATAAACATCATTTAAAACATACAATTCGTACCAAGATAATGAATGTTTATCAAATTTATAAAAAATTAAATAAAGGTTATCGTATTCATGATATTCATGATTTAGTAAATATCAAGATAATGGTCAAAAAAAGAGTAGATTGCTACAAAGCTTTAGGCTTAATACATACTCTTTATACACCAGTTAATCAAAAGTTTAAAGATTATATTGCTTGCCCTAAAACTAATATGTATCGTTCACTACATACAACAGTCTTTGGACCAGATAATCGTTTAGTACAATTCCAAGTAAAAACTGTTCAAATGGATAATATAAATACCATTGGTTTAGCAGCTTATTGGGAAGAATTTAAAGATGAAGGTACTAGTAAGATGCAACATGATTTAAAAATGAACTATCAATTCTTTACATCTCTACAAGATTTAAACTCAGTAGCAGTTAATGATAGTGACTTTATTGCTAAAGTAAAAGATGAAATATTCACTAATACTATCTATGTATATAGTTTAAGTGGTGAAGTAATAGAACTTCCATATGATTCAACAGTTCTAGACTTTGCTTATAAAATACATACTAACTTAGGTCATCATACTTACAAAGCTTATGTTAATGGCTTACCAGCATCACTAGATCGTGCACTTAACAATAAAGACCGTGTCTTAATTGTTCCAAGTGATGAAGTTCACCCATTAGAAGAGTGGTTAAGTTATGTAACAACATCACATGCAACCCGTATGATTAAAGATTATTTAAGAGATAATAAAGATGTTAACTAATTTTGGTTGACACCAGTTAAAATATTTGGTATATTATTCATGCTGAAAACGAAGGAGGGATATTTATGGCAGTAAAATTAAGATTAAAAAGAGGCGGAGCTAAACAAAGACCTAATTATAGAATTGTAGCCGCTGATGCTCGTAGTCCTAGAGATGGTAAATTTATCGATACTATCGGAACTTACAATCCACTACCAAGTGAATACGAAGTAAAAATTGATGAAGAAAAAGCTTTATATTGGTTAAGCAAAGGTGCACAACCAACTGATACAGTAAGAAGCTTATTAAGCAAACAAGGTATCATAGCTAAATATACAAATTCAAAAAAAGAAGGTAAGTAGTTATGACAATTAAAGAATATGCAGAATTTTTAGTAAAAAGTATTGCTAAAGAACCAGATATGGTTAGTGTTCAACAATTTGGTGGCGAAGAAGATGCTACTATATTAGAAATTATTGTACACGAAAGCGATATGGGAGCAGTTATTGGTCGTAACGGTAGCATGTCTAGTGCTATTCGTACATTAATCCAAGCTAGAGCTCACATATTAGGACTAAATAGAGTAAAGATTAATATCGACTCATTCTAAGAACAGTTAATGTTCTTTTTTTATTTGATAGATAAAGATAAAACTTTTTTCTCTGTAGTAGTAGATCTATATTGTAATAGCTTAATATTTAATTCTTGTAATTTAATTAAATAACAATCGATAGTATTTTTTTCATCTACTGAACATGTATTATTTAAATACTTACGATAAATAGATGGACTAACTCCAACTTCTTTACTAAATATTTCTGAAAAGTATTCTAAAGAATTAAAACCATTATTTAAAGCAATCTTTAAAAGTGAATCATCACTTTTCAATTCTTTTAAGACATTCATAATCTTTCTGTTATTGATATATCCTTTAATAGGTAAACCAATTTTCTTTTTAAAAGCTTTCATTAAATAAGATTTCTCATAACCAAAATATAAAGATAATTCATCTATTGTTATATCTTCATATATATGTTTATTAATATAATCAATTATTTCAACAAATAAATCATTTATATTCATAGAAACCCCTCGCATGAATGCATTATATCATAAAAACCATTTTTGTTTAAATTTTCCTCTATATACTATGATATATTGTATGCATGAAAGGAGCATTTATATGCAAAAATTAAATACATTAGGTAATCGAATTACAAGAATATCTAAAATAGAAGAAATCAAAAAATCAGGTATCCCAGTAGGTTATGACGATAATAGTATCTATCTAGATTGTAAAGAATCTCATACTTTAGTTATTGGTTCTACTGGTTCTGGTAAAACTCAAAGTATTGTTTTACCTGAAATGAAAACCTGTATGGTAACAGGTGAATCATTTGTTGCTATGGATACAAATGGTGAACTATATAAAAGACTAGGTAAGGAATTAACAAAAAGAAAATATAAAACATATATCATAAATTATAATAATCCTAACGAGGGAAATAACTGGAATCCGTTATTATTCCCATATGATTTATATAAAAATGGTAGTGAAGATGATGCTATAAAAGTTATTGAAAAGATAGCCAATATCATCTTTAAAGGAGAAGGCGCTGACATTGATCCATTCTGGACTACAGCAGCAGCTGACTTCTTTACAGGATTAACTCTATACTTATTTGAACATGCTAAAAAAGAAGAAATAAACTTTAATAGTATCTATAATCTTTCTATTGATTTAGAAACTAAAGAAGGTGATGTATCACTAGCTTCTAAGATAATGAAAACAATGAAACCAACATCACCAACGGCTATTAATTTATCTAGTACTTTACTAGCACCAACTGAAACTAGGGGAGGCATCTTGTCAGTTTTTAAACAAAAATTAAGATATATTGTTAGTCGTAACAATTTATCAAGTATGTTAAGTACAAGTGATTTTGCCATCTCAGAATTAACTGGTGAAAAAGTAGCATTGTTTATTATTGGTGAAACAATTTCTCATACTTCAATCTTTTCTTCAATTCTTATTGAAGAAATCTATGAAGCAGTTAGTTTAAACGGTACTCTAAAAAATAGATTAAGTATTATTTTAGATAACTTCTCTGAAATCAAACCAATTGATAATTTCTATAATATTTTATCTAGAGCTCGTGGTTTAAATATTCGTTTTACTTTATTAGTAGATAGTATTACATCTCTAGAACTAAAATATGGTAAAGAACAAACTGTATTAATTATTAATAACATAGCAGATATCATTTATCTATTGTCAACAGATGAATATACTATTAATTATGTATCTCATCTAACAGAAGAAGAAGTAAGTCCAAAAGAACTAAAGACTTTAGCTATCTTTGAAGCAATCTTCTTTATGGTAAGAGAAGAACCATTTAAAACAAAACTCTTACCTGATTATCAAATACCATGGAATTTTGCTGAAGGAGAAGTAGAATTACCTAAGAGAAATATTAAAGAATACAAGTTATTTAATATCAAAGAGAGCAAATAATTGCTCTCTTTCTTTATTGTTATTAGTTTCCAAATATAGTATAATTACTAAAGAAGGAATTGGTGATTATATGACAAAATACTATCCAGAACACGTAGCCATTATCCTTGATGGAAATCGTAGATGGGCTAAGGAAAGAGGGCTACCTCAATTAAAAGGTCATCAAAAAGGATTTGAAAATATTCGTGATTTAGCACCTTATATTATTAATAAAGGAGTTAAATACTTAAGTGTTTTTGCTTTTTCTACAGAGAACTTTAATCGTAGTGTCGAAGAAGTAAAATACTTAATGGATATATTTGTTAATTGGTTTAATAAAGAATGTAATAAAATACATGAAGAAAATATAAAAATTGTCTTCTCAGGACGTCGTGATAATTTAAGAAAAGATGTTCTAGAAGCAATGGATAAAGTTACTGAAATGACTAAAGATAACACTAAAGGTGTCTTTAACATTTGCTTAAACTATGGTGGTATCCAAGAAATAGCTGATGCAACTAAACGTATTGCTAAAGAAGTTAAAGAAGGTAAGTTAGATGCTGATGAAATAGATGAAAAACTTATGTACAAATACATGTATCAACAATTACCTCCAATTGATTTCTTAATAAGAACAAGTGGAGAACAAAGAATAAGTAATTTCATGATGTATGAATTAAGTTATGCTGAAATGTATTTCCCAGAAGTTAAATTCCCATCATTTGATCGCGAAGAGTTTGAGAAAGCTATTGATGTCTTTAATAGTAGAAATAGAAGATTTGGAGGAGACCAAAAATGAAAACTAGAGTTATAAGTGCTATTGTTGCTTTAGCAATTGTTATACCTTTATTTTTAATAGGTAGAATCCCTTGGGCAATAGGTGTCGCTATTGTAGCTGCTCTTGCTTACAACGAAATTGTAAATTTAAAAGAGAGTCATCATCCATTCCCAAATGAAGTTAAAGTTTTAGGTTTCCTAGCTTTAGAAGTACTAACATTAAGTAGATTTAGAGTAGACCCAACAGAAATAGGTTTATCATATGCTGCTACAGCATTGCTATTATTAGCATTGCTGATTCCAGCAATCTTTGATAAGAAAGATAAATATACTACAAGAGATGCCTTGTATTTAATAGCATCAATCCTTTTATTAGGAACATTCTTCAGTTTAATAATTTTAATTGAAAATGGTAATAAATGGATTTTACTATATTTAATATTAATAGCAACTATTACTGATTCATTTGCTATGATTATCGGAAGTTTAATTGGTAAACATAAATTAATTCCTCAAGTATCACCAAAGAAATCAGTAGAAGGTAGTATTTTCGGTTCTTTAGTAGGAACTGCTATTGCTACTATCTATTATTTAAATGTAATAGTTAAATCTGCTACATTTGGTAGTGTTTTATTAATTATATTTGTAACACTTATCTTAAGTATTTTAGGTCAAATTGGTGATCTATTCTTCAGTAAAATGAAAAGAGAAAACAATATTAAAGATTTTTCTAATATCATGCCAGGACATGGCGGAATCCTAGATCGCTTAGATAGTTTATCATTTATTGTTCTAGGTTATGTAATATTTATTACAATACTTAAGTTAGTTGGCTAGAAAAAAGAAATACAGGTGGTTAAATGATCTCAACAATCTTAAACATATTATTATTTATTCTTATTTTAGGAATATTAGTATTTGTTCATGAATTCGGTCATTACATTACAGCTAAAAAAAGTAATGTTTATATCCATGAATTCTCAATTGGTATGGGACCAGCAATTAAAACATGGAAAGGTAAAGATGGAATTGATTATTCACTACGTGCTTTACCAATCGGTGGCTTTGTTCAAATGGCTGGTGAGATATACGAAGACGATGATACAAATACTGTACCTAAAGAAAGATTTATGTGTAATAGACCTTGGTATCAAAGATTAATAATTCTTTGTGCCGGTGTTTTCAACAACTTCTTATTAGCCATTGTTATTTTATTCGTTTATGCTTTAATTTGGGGCGGACCAACACTAGAACCTAAAATTTCTGAAGTAACTAGTGGTTCACCAGCCGAAAGAGCAGGAATTCAATCAGGCGATTTAATAACAAAGATTGATAATAAGAAAGTTGGTACAATCGATAAAACTCAATTAGTACTAATCCTTAAATCTAAAAAAGAAACTGTGGATATCACAGTTAAACATGAAGATGGTAAAGTCGAAACATACACAGTAAAACCAGAAATCGAAAAAATAGAGGGCTTAGAGCGAAAAGTAATCGGTGTTGTAATGGTAAGCGAAAACAAAAAAGGTTTTGGTAATGCTATTAGATATGCCTTCCAAAAATTCGCTAGTGTAATGGAACAAATGTGGTTAACAATTACTAACTTGTTCACAGGTGGTGTCTCAATTAAAGATTTATCTGGACCAGTAGGTATATATACTGTTGTAGGTGAATCAAGAAAAGCTGGTATTAAATATGTCCTATACTTATTAGCATATCTATCTATTAACTTAGGTATCATGAATATCTTACCAATCCCAGCTTTAGATGGTGGACATGTTCTATTCTTACTTATCGAATTAATAACTAAAAAGAAAGTAAATGAAAAAGTAGAAGCGATTGCTACAACAATCTTCTTTGGTTTATTAATCCTTCTAATGATCTATGTAACAATCCACGATATAATTCGTTTCTTTTAAAAAAGTAAAAAAAGTATTGCCAAATTAAATTCATTATGTTATATTTAATTTGCCTACTTTTTATGGCGATGTAGCTCAGCTGGCTAGAGCATCCGGTTCATACCCGGCAGGTCGTGTGTTCGAATCACACCGTCGCTACCATTTAAGATTTAAAAATCCTAACAAAAAATGTTAGGATTTTTTTTTGACTTTTAATAACTATATGCTAGAATATTTCCTCGAAAGAAGGAATCACTATGGAATCTGCTAAAGATTTTAACAATCTAATGGAAAGCAAATTCGAAGAAATAGCAAAAGCTGAAGAAGAAAAAGAAAGAAAGAGACTAGAAGCACATCAACAATATGCTAATAGTTGTATTGGTTTATTAAGAGACAGTATTCAACTTGTATCAGATGAAAGAAAATATGGTTATATTACAAAAAGAGATCCAATATTTGGTGCCTATAGAGTAGGAACAAATGATATTCCAGGACATGTACCATCTGAAATCTTATTAAAAGATAATAGAGTTACTATTTCATTATATTTTGATGAAGGCGTTCAAGTAGGTAAACCAGATAATTTTGATATCGAGCTTGTAAACAGTTTATTAGAACCATACTTTGTAAGATTAAGCATTGATGAAGATAGAAATGATAATGTTTCAGTAGTAACTATAGAATATAATCGTAGTTTAAAAATAACAGCTGAAGCACAAGAGAGAATGGATGAAAAACAAAGAAGAAGACTAGAAGAAGCTAGAAAGAAAAGAGCAGCAAAAGAGGCCGAAGTAGCAGCAATGCCAAAAAGACAACTTAACGGTGATTTATCTGAAACAGATTCTTTTGGATTCGGATTTAGATAGAATTAAACTCTAACTATTAAAGTTAGAGTTTTTTTATGTTATAATAATAATATGAATGATGATAAGAATAGAGAAAAAACAATTGAACTACTTAGAAGGCTAGAACATAATGAAATAGATCAAGATACATTCAACAAAGAATTTGATCAATTTGTTAGAAGCGAAGAATTTAAAAACAATCATAAAAGAGCTAGCAAATTTAACATTTCATCTTTAGGTAATCCGTGGTCTATTGGTTTTCTTGTGGTTATCATTTTATTCATAGTATTTAAATTTTATATATATCCCTATATTGGAAGAGAATATGTAGTTGCTAAAGATTACAATAATTTAGACCAACCAGTACAAGAAGTATATGGCGGTCAAGAACATATTAAAATTGATGGCGTAGACGTCGAAGTTAACTTAGCTTATAAATACAAAATAAAAGGAAAAGTCTTAGCAACACATCATTATTTACCAACAACACTTTCTAACAAACTTTCACCTGTTGATGTTGGTATAGCATGGGGCTATATTTTAAAAGAACCTAACTTTAAAAAAATAAAATGTCACGAAACAGGAACTAGAAGATTATTATGTATGATTGGTTCGGAAGATATCGAAGGATTATATTCTAATAATCACTTAGTACCTAGTAATGATAAAGTAAGAAAACAGATGAAGAAAATAAAAAAAGATGACTATGTTCAAATAGAAGGTTACTTAGTAAACATGTATTGGAATAATGGTAATGGCGAGTACTTTTGGGAAAGCAGTATTTCAAGAGAAGACACAGGTGATGGTGCTTGTGAATTAATCTATGTAACTGATGTAAAATGGTTAAAACCTGAAAAATAGGAAGGGTGTTATAATGGCAGAGAGTAAAGACGAACTATTTAATGTTCAAACAGTAAGGTATAAAATGAATAATATTGAAGGATACTTTGCTGCTTTTTCTGAAACATTAAATCAAATAAATAGTTTTATCGAAACAAATGTTAATGCATCTCTTGCATCATCAGCATTTGGCGATTTAGGTGGAAAGTTATTAAATATCTGGAATCATAATGCATCTACTTTCGAAGATTTTCATGCTAACTTTGATATATGGGCAGAAGTAGTTGCTGTTATTTCTGCAAATAACAATTCCTTTGCAGTTGATGCAGCTGCAACTTACCGTGATAATATCGGAACTTTAGATGGTATTAAAGCCGCAAGAGATTTCGTTTATAAAAGTAATGGCTTAGAAAACGTCTCTAAAACAGATGGCTTTAGTACTTTAGATGCTGATGCCAAAGACATTTTAAATGCTGCCTTTGGTGCTAAGACTCTAAACATTAAAACAAATAATGAATACGGTGGTAAAACACTTTGTTTTACTGATGCTTCTGGTAAACAAATAGAAGTTTATTATGATGATGAAGGAATTCTTGTAGGTCGTAAGATTGATGGAACATACTACGATGCTAAAAAACAACAAGTATCAAGTTTACCTTCAGCAGCTGATTATGCAAAACAAAAGAAAGACTTAATCGAAAAAGCTAAAGCCGAAGATACAAAAGCTCGTGAAGAAAGAGAAGGCAAAGCGAAAGACTCTGATTATAAGAATCCTGCTAATATCTCTGGTGATCACCTAGACTTTATTAACAGTATTAAAGCTGGAGCTATTAAATCATATAATGAGTATGGTGTCTTACCATCCTTAACATTAGCTCAAGCTATCTGCGAATCAGGTTGGGGTAAGTCAGCAATTGGTAATAATATCTTTGGTATTAAAGCTGGTAGCAGTTGGACTGGTAAAGTTAAAAGAGTTCAAACCTCTGAACAAAGATCAGATGGTAGTTATTATAAAATCTATGCTAACTTCAGAGATTATGATTCTATAGATGAATCTATTATGGACCATGCCAAACTATTATCCACTGATAATTATAAAAGAGTTATAGCAGCTAAAAACTATAAAGAAGCTTGTCAAGCAGTTAAAGCTTGTGGTTATGCAACAAGCTTAAGCTATGCCAATACTCTAATAAATATAATAGAACAATATGGCCTAGATCAATGGGATCCAGCATAATAGAAAGAACTTGAAAAAAGTTCTTTTTTTATGCAAAAAAAACTTTTTTTGACCTTTTTTTAAACAAAAAGCCCATTTTCAAGGGTTTAGACTTGACAAAAACCAAAAAATACATAGAATAAAGTCCACATGGGTGAATGTCACCATAAACATGGAAAATCGGGGGGATTTTATGAAAAAAGACAAAAAAGGTTTGCCAAATAGACTTGGTCTTTTTGCGTTTGTTTTAATCTCTGTGATTAGTGCTATAACTTTAGTTATAGGATTAGGAACAAAGGTTTTTAAAACTAATACGACAAACAGAACAAACTATGGCGACCCAACACGTGTTCCAGGTCACGAAAAAACCTTGGTAGGAAATGGAGATGGAACGTACAAGCTTAGTTTGACAGTTACTGGTGATTCAGAGAAAAAAGAAACTAATACAAAAGCTAATGTAATTATTGTATTGGATACATCAGGATCTATGAACTTCCCTGCAGACGAATCTAACCCAACAAGTGTTGGAAATAATAACAACACTGGGGCTGTAGGAAGATATTATAGATCAGGAAGTAACGACGAATATACTTATTGGCGTCTTTTCTATCGTATCAATGGAGTATACTACCCAGAAGGAACTGGTCCAGAAGCCACTGTAAGACACAGTGAAACTGAGACATACTATGTATATTCTTCAAACGATGATGGAACACCAAGTTATAGAAGTCTTAAAGAAACACATCCAAACAGTAATACAAACGTAAACCGTTACAATTTTACTAATAATGATACAAGACTTGAACAAACTAGAAAAGGTGTAAAAGATCTTACATCAACATTATTAGCTCAAAATACTAATACTGAAGACATGGTTGAAATTTCTTTAATCACTTTCGCGAAGAGTGGACATTTCAATACACCAAGTAGCGCTTCAGCAACTGGTTGGATAAGTGGTACAGATACATCAACAATCGACACAACAATTGATAATATCTCAGCTGCTGGTTCAACTAACTGGGATGAAGCATTGTATATGGCTAAACAATTAGCAGATGCTAAGAATGATGGCGATAAAACATATATAGTATTCTTCTCAGATGGTGAACCTACACAACACGACTATTCAGGAAGAACTGATGGTACACATACAGCTAATTCACATAGTCATGGTAGTAATCAAACTGGTGGTGGAAGTTCTTCAACTTCAAACGATAGAGGAGCAGCTTACTACGAAGCTAAGCGCTTCGCTACAGAAGATTACGATTTATATGGTATCTTTGCATATGGTGAAACAGTAGGTCAAGGATACATGAAGACACTTGTAAGTTATGGTAACTTTGGAGATAGCAGCCATACAGGAAGTGACATCGAAGGTAAAACATACTTCTCTGCAAATAATCAAGATGAAATTGATGCAGCATTTAGTGCCATCGCATCATCTATTTCAGATGGAGTAGGTATTGCTAATGTAGAAATTGAAGATGGAACTACAACAGGTATTAAAGCACAATCAGGTAATTTACCAAAAGAAGGATTACTTGATTTAGATCAAAATTCTTATGAATACTGGATGACATTCCCAGTAACAAAAGATGGAGATGTATATAAATACACTGCATTCAATAATTATCAAGGAATCGGCGAAAAAACTTTCACATTCTCAATTAGTGGTGCAACTGTAACAGTTAGTTGGGATGAAAAGAGTGCTCAATATGAATTGGGTGAATTAGCCGAGAATGAAAGTTACATTAAGATTAAATGGGATAACACTGCAGCAACAGATTTCTATTATGCAGCACCAACAGCAACATTTGCTGAAACAGCATCTGAAACTGAAGGAGACCAAGTAACTTGGGATCTTAAAGATATGGGTGCCCTATTAAACGGTGTAACTTACGAAGTAACATTTGATGTATGGCCAAGCCAAACAGCATTAGACTTAATTGCTGATGCTAAAAATGCTGGTGGATATGATAAATTACCAGCAAGCGTAAAACCATACTTTGATGAAAACTTTAATTTAAAAACTAATACAGGAGCTGTATTAACATACGATGACACAAAATATGGTGAAATCGGAAATACTTCAGAATATACTGATCCAGAACCAGTAGAAACTGATACATCAAAAACAATGACTGTAACAAAGACATGGTCAGACGATGATCATGCTGATGCTATTAACTTAGGTGTTAATAGAGATACTACAGAAAATTATTATCCAGTTCAATTAAATAAAGATAATAATTGGACTCAAAGTGTAGTTATTTCAATTGGTATCTTATCAGTAGATAAGAATAATGGCACAGTAATCGAAAGAACTACTGGACACGATTATTCATTCTCTGAACCAGAAGAATTAGCTTATAACTGGGAGTTAAGTGCTCCAACAGTTCACCCAATGTCAATCAATGGAAAATTAACAATGCTTTATAAAGAAGATGCAGCACCAGCTGGTATGGGAAGTGCTAAATACTATAAAGCAGAAGATGGAACAGAATATTATAAAATAGGTGAATCATATTATCGTGCAGATGAAGATGTAGATGCAGCTTCATTAACAGCAGATAATACTCGTAAGAGTTACTTAGATATTAAGAAAGTTGTAACAGGCTCTGATGCTGATCCAGATCAAGTATTTGAATTAAGTGTTGATATGAACACTAATAATACAAAAGAAAAAGAAATCTGGTTCTCAGTTTGGGACTCAAATAAAGGCGGACTAATAATCAATAACTCAAGCGAAACATTCGTACAAGGAATGACAACTTCTAATCTAGAAACATTCATAGATGGTGAAGATGGTTATGAGTACAACGATGATTATAACAGTGCAACTGGTATTCTATCTTATACTAAGACAGAAAACGGTGAATCTGAAACAACTAAAGTATATGTTGGACCAAATTATACTGTAGTAGATACAAAAATTCCAACAGGTTACTATGTTGCAGCTAATCCAGTTACAAATCTTAAATTTAATGTTAAGACAAGTTATAACGTTAGATTCATAAACGTACCTACAAAATCTACTTATACTGTTAAAGAAACAAATGACGGTGGAGCAGATTATGTATTAACTAGCGTTGAATCTAAAATAGATGGTGAAGCTAATGATGATGATGAAGACCTCGCTGATTCGACAATTGGTGAAGTTACAGTAACAACTGGTAATACACATCATGAAGCTATATTCACAAATGATTATCAAAGAACTCATGTTTATGTAGAAAAAGAATGGGAAGATAATGATAACCAAGATGCTATTCGTCCAACATCTATTACTGTTACAGTAATGAACGGTAATGAAGAAGTTGAAACAGCAGAAATTACACCAGATACTGATGGTAATTGGTCTCATACTTTTGAAAATTTAGCTAAATATGATGATAATGATAATGAAATAACATATACAGTAGTAGAAGAAACAATCGAAGGATATACTGCTAACACTACTGATATTAGAGAAAAGAACGAAGATGGAACATATAAGATTCCTGATATCTTCGAATATAAAATAACTAATACTCATACTCCAGCAGTTGTTAATAAAACAGTAGTTAAAGTATGGGCAGATGACGACGACAGAGATAGTCTTCGTCCAGACAGTATTACAATGACTCTTCAAGCAGATGGTGTTAACGTACCATCAGTTGATGAAGAAGGTAATGTTGTAACAGATGAAGAAGGAAATGTAGTTCCTGTTACTGTAACATTAACAGAAACTAACAGCTGGACTCAAACAGTTACTGGTTTACCACAATATAAAAATGTTAATAATGAACAAGTAGAAATTGCATATACTTGGGTAGAACCAGAAGTAAGTGGTTATACTGCAAGTGATCCAGTAGTATCTGGAAATACTGTTACTATTACAAATACACATGAAATTGCTACTAAATCTGCAACAGTAACAAAAACATGGGATGACGATAACAATAGAGATGGTGTAAGACCAACTTCAATCGTAATGACACTATATGATGATAAGGATCAAGTTGTAACATTTAAAGATGCAACTGGAGCTTCAACATCAACAGTAACATTAACAGAAGCTAACGACTGGACAGAAACAGTTTCTGGTTTACCAGCAAATAGAAAAAATACAACTACTGATGCATCAGAACCAATAACATATCATTGGACTGAAGATACAACTAAGTTGCCAACTGGTTATAGTCAATCAGCAGAAGCAACAACTCCTTCAGAAACAAATGATTCAACTAGAATTACTAATAGTTATGAATATGAAAAAACATCAAGAAAGATCACAAAAGTATGGTCAGATGATGAAAATAGAGATGGTATCCGTCCAACTACATTAGTAGTTACATTAAGTAATTATGGCGATGTAACATTAAATGCTGATAATGAATGGACAGCTACAATCAGTAACTTACCAGTACATAGAAATAATGAAGGTAAGATTGAAACAATCGAATATACTTGGTCAGAAGATGAAAGTAAATTACCAGAAGGTTATTCATTAACTGGTAATACAAGTACAACTACTGAAGCAGGTATTGAAACAACATTCACTAACTCATACACTCCAGAAAAAACATCAAGAAAGATTACAAAAGTATGGTCAGATGATGAAAATAGAGATGGTTTAAGACCAACAACTCTAGTAGTTACATTAAGTAATTATGGAGACGTAACATTAACAGCTGCAAATAATTGGACAGCTACAATCGATAATTTACCAGTACATAGAAACAATAATGGTACTATCGAAACAATCGAATATACTTGGTCAGAAGATGAAAGTAAGTTACCAGAAGGTTATACACTAACTGATACTACAAATACAACTACTGAAGCAGGTATTGAAACAACTATTACAAACTCTCATGATATTGCCACAAAACCAACAACTGTAACAAAATCATGGGATGATGATAGCAATAGAGATGGTTTAAGACCAACTACAATCGTAATGACACTATACGATGATAAAAATCAAGTAGTAACATTTACAGATAAGAATGGTAATGAAACATCAACAGTTACATTAACTGGTACAGGAAATGACTGGACAGAAACTGTAACTGGCTTACCAAAGAATAGATTAAATACTACAACTGGTAGAGCAGAAGAAATTAGTTATCATTGGGTAGAAGATGAATCTTCATTACCTACTGGATATAGTAAAAAATCAGAAAATACTACAAATGATGAAACTACAATAGTTAATACTTATGCATATGAAACTACAAGTAGAAAGATCACAAAAGTATGGAATGATAATAATAACCAAGATGGTGTTCGTCCAGATACTCTAGTAGTTACATTAAGTAATTATGGTGATGTTACATTAACAGCTGAAAATAAATGGACAGCTACAATCAGTAACTTACCGGTACATAGAAATAATAATGGTACAATCGAAACTATCGAATATGTTTGGTCAGAAGATGAAACTACATTACCAGAAGGTTATAAATTAACTAAGACTGAAATATCTGAAGATAGAAAAGAAACAACTCTATACAATTCATATAATCCTGAAACTACAACAAGTACAATTATTAAAGCTTGGGAAGATGATGGAGATAGAGATGGTATCCGTCCAGATACTTTAGTAGTTACTCTAAGTAATTATGGAGACGTAACATTAACAGCTGAAGATAAATGGACAGCTACAATAGAAGATTTACCAGTACACAGAAATAATAATGGTAAGATTGAAACTATCGAATATACATGGTCTGAAAAGAATGTACCAACTGGTTATAGAATCACTAATAACTCAACTACAGGAACAGTAACAACAATTGAAAATACACATGAAGTTAAATTAACAAGTGTCACAGCTACAAAAGTTTGGGCTGATAATAATAACCAAGATGGTTTACAACCAGAAAAAGTAACAATCGAATTAGTTGCTAATGGCGTAGGAACAGGTGTTTATAAAGAAGCAACTGGACCTAACTGGTCAGTAACATTCGAAAAATTAAAAGAAAATGAAAATGGTACAGCAATTAAGTATTCTGTTAAAGAAAGTCCAGTTCCAACTGGTTATACAGAAGAAGTAACTGGAACTATGGCTAGTGGATTCACAATCACTAATACTCATACTCCAGCAACAACTGAAGTATCATTTACAAAAGTTTGGGTTGATGGTAGCAACCATGATGGTATGAGACCAGAAACATTACCATTAACATTAAAAGCTGATGGTAAAGCCGTAAGTGCAACTCCAACAATTACTAAAGATGGAGATACATGGACTATTACATATACTGGCTTACCAAAATTTGCCGGAACAAAAACTCCAATCGTATATACTATTGAAGAAGGAGAAGTAGCAAACTATCAAGGTAAAGTTGATGGTTCTACAATTACAAATACACATACTCCAGAAAAAGTTAGTGTTGAAGTAGTAAAAGAATGGCATGACAATAGTGACCAAGATGGAATTCGTCCAGAAAACGTAACATTTACTTTATATGCTGACGGTGTAGAACAAAAAGACTACACATTCAGTGCTGAAGGAAATGTTTGGAAATATACAATCACTGATTTAGACAAGTATAAAAATGTTGGTGGACAACCACATGAAATTGTTTATACAGTAGATGAAAAATCAGTTCCAACTGGTTATACAAAAGCTAAAAAGAATGACTTAACTATTACTAATACACACGATCCAGCTAAGAGAACAATCACTGGTACTAAGAGCTGGAAAGACGATGATGATAGAGATGGTATCAGACCTGAAACTATTACAATCAACTTATTAGCTAATGGTGAACCAGCAACTTATAGTGATGGTACAAAAGTTGAACCTGCTACAGCAACAGCTGAAGGAGGATGGACTTATAAGTTCGAAAACTTACCACAATATAAGGATGGTGTAGCAATTCAATATTCAGTAAAAGAAGACATCGTAACTGGTTACAATTCTAAAGTAACAATTAACGGTGACATAATTGATATTGAAAATACACATGAACCAGAAAAAGTTACAATTTCAGGAACTAAGGTATGGGACGATGCTGACGATCAAGATGGTAAACGTCCAACTTCAATCACTATTAAATTAATGGTTGGCGAAGAAGCAATTCAAAGTACAACTACTAATGCAGACGAAGGTTGGGAATGGTCATTCACAGATTTACCTAAGAATGAAAATGGAACACCAATCGAATACTCAATCGTTGAAGTTCAAGTAGAAAACTACGACGAACCAAAAGTAGAAAAAGTACCTGAAAAGGATTATGAATATACAGTAACAAATACTCATACTCCAGAAAAAGTTTCATACACAGTTATTAAATCTTGGGAAGATGATGAAGATAGAGATGGTATAAGACCACAATCTATTACAATTCATTTACTAGCTAATGGTAAAGAAAAAGATTCTAAAACACTAAACGGTGTTGATGATGACTGGTCTTGGACAATTGAAAACTTACCAAGATATGAAAAAGGTAAAGAAATTACATATTCATTTAAAGAAGATGCAGTTGAAGGATATGAAGCAAGCGTAATTACTACAACTGAAAATCCAACATCTGTAACTATCGTAAATACACATACTCCAGAAGAAACAGAATTAGAAATCACTAAGACTTGGGAAGAAGATCAATTCTATTTAGATCGTCGTCCTGATATGATTACTGTTGATATCTATGCTGATGGTGTATACTTAGATACTATCAAAGTATACAAAGATGATAACTGGACTGCTAAGGTAACTAACCTATACAAATATAGTAAAGGCGTTAAGATCGAATATACTATTAAAGAAAAAGAAGTAGATGGTTATGTATCAGTAGTATCTGGTTCTCAAGAATCTGGATATGAAATTACTAACACATTCGTTGATGGTGAAGGTTGCACAGATTGTGAAGAACCTCCTCATACAAGAATTGACATTACTTTCGATAATAATGAAGAATATTATACATTCGTAACATTATTAGTAGGTGCAGTTGCATTATCTGCAAGTAGAAAGTTTGAAATGTAATTTAAAAGAAGATTTACAAAAGTAAATCTTCTTTTTATGTTATAATTTAATTAGAAAGGATAACATATGAAAGAAGTATATGAATTTTTAAAAAATTGTGGAACATATTACTTAGCAACAGTAGATGGTGATGAACCAAGGGTAAGACCTTTTGGCACAATTAATTTATTTGAAGATAAATTATATATTCAAACTGGTAAAGTAAAAGATGTTTCTAAACAAATAGAGAAGAATCCTCACGTTGAAATATGTGCCTTTAATGGTCAAGAATGGATTCGTTTAAAAGGAGAACTAGTAAGAGATGATCGAGTAGAAGCTAAAGAAGATATGCTAGATCATTATCCTAGTTTAAAAGAAATGTATAGCGCAACTGATGATAATACAGAAGTGTTATATTTTAAAAATGGTGAAGCTACTATTTCTTCATTTGTAGCAGAACCAAAAGTTATCAAATTGTAAAAGTTGAAGATAGGAAATTTTGACTAATCCCCGTATTTATGGTATTATTATAGACATAGAAAAAGGGAGTAGTTAGTTATTAACTTAACTACTTAATTCGTCAAACTCGAGATTATAAATCTCCGGATTAAGTTTAAAAAACGAGACTTTTACAATTAATGTAAAAGTCTTTTTTAGTCTTAGGCTTTTACATATTGTAAAAGGATTCCTATTTCTACTAATAAATAATAAGACTAATAGGAGGTTATATTTATATGAAAGTAATTTTAAAAAGTGCTCATCCAGAAGAATATGGAGATCTTGAAATTGAATGCCGTGAATTAACAAGAGAGGAGTTAACTGAGTATATTGCCAATGCTCCTGCTGAAGACAAATTAGTTGGTACAAAAACAGCAGCTGTAGAAGCTAGAAAAGGTGTTCCAGGAGAAGAAATAGTTACAAAATTAACTATTACTTATGAAGGACGTGAATATATCATGTCTGAAGTTAAAAACGTTGTTAGAGAAAGACAATTAGCTGATGGTACAACACAACCAGACATTGTTGTAAAAAATGTTAACAGTACTTCAAATGAGGAATACATTGTTAAATTTGAAAAGTTTGCTAAAACATATACACCTAATACAGATGGAACATTTACTCCAATGCCAGATGAAAGACCTTTAACAAGAGTTAGAGAAAACATCGCCTTCACAACATCTTGGGGTGAAACAGTAATTTGTTTAAACGGTTCATTCATTGTAACTTATAATGCTGCAGAACATGATTACAATGCTCTTGAACAAGGTGCATTTGAATCAACATATTCTATAGTTGAAGAACCAGGCGTAAAATTATCTTAATAAAAAAAGGTTTGCGAAAGCAAATCTTTTTTTATGTTATAATATAACACGAAAGAAGGTCATGAAATGCACGAATTATTTGAACAATACGCAGATGTTTTATTAAGCACTTGCCTTAAAGTAGAAGAACAACAACCACTATTTGTTAGTTACAATAAAGAACGTCAAGATTTCGTTGATGTTGTAGTAGCTAAAGCCAAAGAAATGGGTATTGATGATATCTTCCTTGATTGCCAAGATCCTTTTGTAAAACATGATGCATTATTAAAATATACAATAGATGAATTAAAAGAATTACCATACTGGAACAAAAAAGATTGGGATGTCTATTCAGAAAAGAATGCAGCCTTTTTAATGCTTGCTTCTGAAACACCTGGTTTGATGAAAGACGTTGATTCAACTAAAATGACAGAAATGACTATGTATTCTTTGCAAACTAGAAAGCATTTTAATGATTCAAGAGATAAATCATTACTTGCTTGGTGTATTGCATCTGTTCCAACAACATCTTGGGCTGAAGAATTATTCCCTGAAAGCGATGATCCAATTGATGAATTATGGGATAAAATATTTGATGTTTGTAATATCAAAAATGATCCAGTAAATACTTGGGACTCAAAAATAGCTAAACTAAAAGCTAGAGCTAAAAAACTAAATGATTATCAATTTAAAACATTAATATATACTTCATCAAATGGAACTAACTTTAGAGTTAATCTTCCAGAAAACCATATCTGGGCAACTGGTTATGAAACTTTAGCAGATGGTAAAGAAGTATTAGTTAACTTCCCAACTGAAGAAATTTTTACTTCACCAGATAAAGATTCAGCTGAAGGAATTGTTTATAGTTCTAAACCATTAGATTATCAAGATGTTATTATTGATGATTTCTTCATTGAATTTAAAAATGGTAAAGTAGTTAATTGTGGAGCTAAACAAGGAGAAGAAACTTTAAAGAGTTTAATTCATATCTGTGAAAACTCAGATATGTTAGGTGAGGTAGCTTTAGTACCATATGATTCACCTATATCAAATTCTAATATTATTTTCTTAGGAACATTATTTGATGAGAATGCTGCTTGTCATCTAGCACTAGGCGATTCCTTCCCAGAATGCTTACAGGATAGTAAAGGTAAATCAAAAGATGAATTATTTAAACTGGGTTTAAATAAATGTGATTCTCATGTTGATTTTATGATAGGTAATAAAGATCTTAATATAAAAGGAATTACTAAAGATAATAAGGAAATAGATATCTTTGTTGACGGAAATTTCTCTAGTATTTTTGAATAATGTCAAATGATAGTTAATTAACATACGAAAAGAAGTCATGCTTATCCACAGTTTGATTTCTTTTTTTTAATATATTATAATATTCTAAGAAAAGGAGAAGTCCTATGCAAGACTCGAAAGAATCATTCAAAATGAACAAATGGCTTATCATAAGCATTCCTTTAGCTATTCTTATAGCAGGACTAGTTACATTACTTGTTTTAGATAAAAAAGGTTCATTAAGTAGAGTTCAAACTACTACTCAAGTAGAGAGCTTTGCTATGCTAGAACCATCTAATTCTGAAGAACCAGGTTTAATAAGTCAAAATACTTATTTACAAACCCTAGATACAAGAATGAAAATAAGAAAACTAGATTATACAGTTGTCTTCTATGCTCAAATGTTTAAATTAAATCCAACTGTAACTTTAAATCTTGTTCATAGCTTAACAAACAATTATCAAGATCCAGAATACAATTCAAATTTTATTATTGCTACAGCAAGCCAAAAATGGCGTTATGGACCATATTATTCTTACGAAGCAGGAATCGTTGAGTTCGTAAGAGAATTATATAACTTTCCAGGTCGTTTTGGTTATCTGGCATCAGATGTTAGAGTATCTGAAGATGTTACAGTATCTGATCAATATGTTAACGGTCATATCATGTTATCAAATGGTCAAACATTTGAACAATTCCTTGGTCATATTTGTGAACTATATGGCATGGATAAATATCTTGCCTTAGCAATTGTTCAACATGAATCAGGAAACATGACAAGTTACTTATCAAGATATAAAAATAATATTGGCGGTCAATTAGTAAATGGAGTAGGAGTTTCATATCCTACAATGGAAGCTGGTATCATAGCTGAAGTTGTTTTATTAAAAAATCTATTTGATCGTTGTGGTTTAGATAAATCAAGTACTAAAGATTTATATACATTCTCTGGAATGTATGTTCATGGAACATTAAGTGAACCAAGTCCAGACTGGACAAATAAAGTAATGTTCTTCTATAATCAAAACGTTCAAACTAATCCATTTGCTTAAAAAGTAAAATAAAAGTAAAAAAAGCAACAAAAATGTTGCTTTTTATATTTCTTTGTATTAAAATATTAGTACTTTTGATTGACTTATTCAATCAATACCAATATAATAAACTTATGTGTTTGTCGTAAGAAGAAATATGGTGATTTTTTGGAACATTATTTTACAAACAACCAAAATCTTAAGAGTGAGCTTCGTACCATTATATTTAAACATCAAGATGAGAGTCTTGTTTTTTATAGTGATAACGGAGTTTTTTCAAAAGATAAATTAGATTTTGGTAGTTCCTTATTATTAGATACATATTTCAAAAATAATAAATCAAAAAACCTAAAACTTTTAGATGTCGGATGCGGTTATGGTTTCTTAGGTATTTCCATTGCCAAATTTTTAAATTATAAAGTAACTTTATGTGATATAAATAAACGTGCTCTACATTTAACCTCGAAAAACTTAACCGAGAATAAAGTAGAAGCAGAAGTAATTGAAAGTAATGTCTATGAGAATATCAAAGACAAATACGATGTTATTATTACCAATCCACCGATTCGTGCTGGCAAAGAAATCGTTTACCAAATCCTTGATGAAGCACGTTTTCATCTTAATGATGATGGTGAATTATGGTTTGTAATAAGAAAAGATCAAGGGGCTAAAAGTACAATAAAACACCTTGCTGAATACTACAATTGTGAAATACTAGAAAAAAGCAAAGGTTTTTATATAATTAGGGCCAAAAATCGTTGACAAAAAACTTTAAATCACCTACAATTATAAATTGGTGACGTATTGTTTTTTCTTCGAAACAACACAAAAAATTAGGTATAGGGGTGAAACAGAAAATGGCATACAAAGTAGAAAAATTTGGTGACCACACAGAGAGAAGAACATTCTCAAAAATAACTAACACCTTGGCATTGACAGACTTACTAGAAATTCAAAAGAAATCATATCAAAGATTTCTAGAAGAGGGAATAAAAGAAGTCTTCGAAGATTTATTCCCTGTTGAAAGTTTCACTGGTAATATTTCCCTAGAATTAGGAGATTATTACTTTGAAGAACCAAGATACTCAGTTAAAGAAGCAAAGGAGCGTATGGTAAACTACGCAGCACCTTTGAAAGTTCAAGCTCGTGTATTTATACATGAAACAGGCGAAGTTAAGGAACAAGAAATATTCCTTGGAGATATGCCTTTAATGACTGAAGCAGGTACTTTCATTATTAATGGAGCAGAACGTGTAATCGTTTCTCAATTAGTAAGAAGTCCATCAGTATATTATAAGAAAGAGATCGACAAAAACGGTCGTCGTATTATCTCAGGTGAAATTATTCCTAACAAAGGTACTTGGTTAGAGTACGAACTAGATGCAAGAGACATCTATTATGTTCGTATCGACAGAACTCGTAAAGTAGTAATAACAGCCTTCTTAAGAGCTTTAGGATTATCTTCAAACGAAGAAATTCTAGAGGTTTTTGGTGAGGACCAATATTTACTAAATACATTAGAGAAAGACAGTACGAAGAATACTGACGAAGCTTTAATTGAAATTTACGAAAAATTAAGACCAGGAGAACCAGCAACACTTGATTCTGCAAAGAACCAATTGATTACTAGATTCTTCGACAGATTCCGTTATGACTTACAAAAAGTTGGACGTTATAAATTCAACAAGAAGTTAAACGTACTAGACAGATTATTAGGTCAAAAAATTGCACAAGATATTAAAGATGGAAGAAAGGTTGTTGTACCAGAAGGCACAATAATCACAAAAGAAATTCAAGAAAGCATTCGTCCATTATTTAAAAATGGTTATGGCTTAAAAGAAGTTAAAATCAATGAAGAATTAGATGAATATAATAAAATTCAAGAAGTTCTTGTTTACGACAAAAATGATGAAACTAAAATACATAAAGTAATTGGTAATGACCAATCAATCGATACACGTCGATTAACTATTTCTGATATCTATGCATCAGTATCATATTATTTAAATTTACAATATGGTATTGGTTATGATGATGAAATCGACCATTTAGGAAAC
>JAEEGL014855144.1_pt1 | contig 43495 bp, 71 predicted proteins | sample 9134231 | NCBI WGS metagenome assembly JAEEGL01 (sample SAMN16246548, study PRJNA631951) | gut metagenome | biome: gut microbiome; feature: rumen; material: fiber-attached | host: Bos | place: Iran: Karaj | collected 2018-10
AACGTCCATCAAGAGTAATTACATTACCAGTTACACCATTGAAGAACCAAGTATCCATTTGACCCATAAGAGAAGTATCAACATAGCAGCAAATGTCATTTGTAAGCATAGCAACTACGCCGACCTTACGATAGACTTGAATTTCCTTGGACCAATCGCCACGGTTATCAAGCTCTTGAACAAGTGTATTGCCCTCAAAAGCAATCTTTACAGGCTTGCTGTTAGCGCCAGCAGGAATAATCCAGCAGTAACCAGGATCAATAACCTTGCGGCTATTGGTTTCATCTTCAAAGCCCTGCTCAAGGATTGTTACAACATGACCCTTGTAATTAGCAAGACGACCAGTACGCCAGAGTTCCTCTTTCATACCTTCGGTATAACGCCATGCTTCTTGTGGGATCATCTTAACAGCAAATTCATAAGTGCAGTAAATAGCAGGAGTACCATAAGCACTTGCAATATAGATTAAACGATCAAATTCGCTCTCGTCAAAACCATTTGCGGCAACGCGATTGGCAGGAGGAAGTTGATTAACGGAAGCTTTAAGAGCATGAGCAACTTCTTTTGCGATAAGCTCTTCCATACCTTCATAAACGATACGGGTAACTTCAGCGAAATCAACACGACCATCAAGGAATTCCTCAAAGCCGATTTGAGCAGCGCCACCAATAGCACTGGTGCGAACTTCAAAAGCCTCTTCATTACGTCCAAGCTTGAAGACTTCATAAACGCCTGCAAGACCGACACGAGTAATGAACTGTTTTGCACGATTATTAGAATTGAGCTTTCTGCGGAAGATGGGCTTATCACCCTGGCCAAAGGTCTTTACTTCGGCAAATTGCATATAAGTTTCAGTGATCTTCTTTGGAAGAACTTCATCAAGAGTCTGTTCAATAAGACTAAAGATTGTATTTTTATTTTCACGATATGCGGCATTAGAACCACAAAGCTCATTGAGTTCCTCACGAAGAGTCTCATTAAGAGCTTCATAGCTAAGATTCTGTCCATTAAAACTATAAGCAGTAGGAGCAGAAGAATTGGCCTTAGCAGCCGCTTTCATAAGTTGAAGTAATTCTTTAAACTCTAACATTGTCTTCTTCTCCTTTCTTATTACTTAACACGCATGAGTTTTACACCAGGCTGATGATCAGGCATAGTGTAAATCTTAACAACGCGCCATACGATAGAACCATCGCCACTAGCAGAAAGAATACCATCTGCAGCACGTGGGCTAAGTTCATCACCAAGAGCTACACTCTCTTCACCGATGCAGTTGGTTGTATAAATATCACCAACATGAGTCTTAAGAAGACGAGGAACCATAGAGCTGCCATCTTCTGGCATCATTTTTTCACGATAAAGGGATTCAATGTGGAATGGATCCTCATTATAGTGAATTTCATACATATCAGGAGCAGCAGTAACATCGTCAAACTTATAGGTCTTTTCACCAAGAGTAATTGAATCATTACCATCAGAATCAACACCATTGTAATAACGAGACTGTTTTGTCCAAGCAGTATCAGGCTCAGAACCATCTTTGGAACCACCAAATGGGCTATAAACGCGAGCTTGATAATTATCTCTTAACATAGCAAATTCAGCATCAACTTGATTGTCACGATAGAGCTTAATTTCATTGAAAACAAGCATCCATTCACCGGGACCATCAAAGTCAACAACTTCATTTTCATAGTCATATTTAGCAAACTGACCATTTTCAAGAACTTCAATGTCCTTCTGTGCAGGTAACTGCGCATAAACTTCTTTTGTTGCCTGAGCAGAGAGGTGGTTAGGCTCAACTTGGCCATAACCATAGCCATTGGCTTGAATAAATTCAGCTTGACTTGTGATATTCTTTTTTAAGAATTCGTTAAGCATTTATTTTTTCCTCCTCAATCAAATATTCTTTTCTTTTGCAACTTCTTGTACGCGCTGTACCCAGGCAGGAAGAGACATATCAATATCATCATTAACACTATCAAGATTAAAAACGACATCTTGCTTTTCTTCTGGCTTGTCAAGATCAAAACTGACCTTATTGCGTACACAAATTACTGAAAGTTTTGCTTCAATATCATCATAACTATATGTATCAATGTTATCAATGCAATCTTTCTTTTGTTCATCGGAGAGCATATAGAAAGAATTAATTAATTGCTGTTTCTTATCTCTCTCAATTTGCATTTTAAATTCAGTAAGATTATTATTTTCATTCGTTAAATTCTCAATTTGAGTATTTAAATCAGCAATTTGATTATTATAATTCTCAATTTGAGTATTTAATTCAGCAATCTTACTTTCAAGATCAGAATACTTTCCAAGAAGTTCTTGATATTCAACAACTTCTTCAAGATTGTATTTATCTTCAATTTCTTTCTTCTCATCATCGTCTTCTTCAGACTTTGGATCTTCTTCTGAGGAATCTTCTTCAGGAACAACTTCTTCTTCCTTATTATCCTCTTCTGTTCTCTCTTTTACAAAATTAGCTTCATAAGCTTCAAGAGCTTCTGCCGCAAATTGAGTAACTTCCGCAGGTTTAAAATCTGGAGCGACTTGTGCAAGCTCTGCCGCAGGTTCAAAACCATTTTCTTCTGTTAAAGAGAAATCTAAACGATAATATGTAAGATCTTTACGATTGCGAAGAATGGCGAACTTTTGGTTGCCGTCCTCATAAACACCATCTATACTATACATTAAATCATAGTTCTCATCAAGACCAAATTGATTATAGATATAATTATAAATAGCTTCACAAAGGGCGTCACCAATTTCAACAGCATAAGTATTAAACACTGGTGTTCCTCCTTCATCTTTACTCAAAATTTCTTGCATTTTTTCTATCATTGAGAATAACTATTCTTTAAAGCCATCCTCAAAAGAAAACTATACATTAGTGATAGATGCTCCCTCAAAACAAGGTTCACAATCTTCACCTAATATACAAAGCTTTGACATTATTGCTTCATTAATAATGAAAAACTATGGTTTTCCATTATTATCTTTTGTCCAATAAGCATTTAAAGAATCATTATCTAATTCCATAGATTGATTATTTCCTTCATCAATAACTCTTTGTGATTCAGGATATTGACCAGTCCATATATAGCCTTCTGTCAAAAGATACTCATGCGCAACTCCATCATCTTCATACCATTCAAACCAAACTTTTGCATCTGTTGGAACAAAACCATATGGGCGAGTAGTATCAATGATTCTAAATTTTCCATTTGAAATATCAATTAAACGATTATGCTCTTCAAAATCTTTTTTTTCTTCATTGTAATATCCAACAATAGGACACCCAGGTAATGTTTGAGCTAATTCTCGTGCTACTTCTTTTGTAATAACACTTCTATTGCGATTTGGTTGATCTCCAACGTAGCAAACTTTAATTTGACATTTAGAGATAAGAGGATTAATCGCCTCAATCTTTACAATCTCCATTGGCATATCATCCATTTTTATACTAACATGAGCCACTTTGATTAACCCTCCTCTCAATTCATAGATTCTCTATTCTAAATTGTTTTTTCTGATTTTTCACTATCAGGCTTTTCGGGTCTTCCGACCTCTCCTGTACTATCAGAATTATTCTATTTTCTTTGTTGTCTTGTGCCCAAAATATCCTATCCATTCATAGTTGAACTCATAAGTGGTGGAATCATTAACATAGGCAAATCAAGAATTTCATTTTCAAAGTAAGCAAGATTAAGTATTGAACTTTGATTATGTCCAAGTGCAATCGCAGGCATAAACTTTGATTGACCATTAGCAGTAAATTCTTTATAAAGTTTTGCTAAATCTTTATAATTATACTGCGTAGTTTCTAACATTACAAATCTAAAATTATATTTTTTATTTGTACTTTTCTTATCTACTATTCTATCAAAAAATATATTAAATTGCAAAAGTAAATTACGCATTGTTGATTCATCATCTAAAATAGATTTTTCAAGAGACAAATTACCATCAGTATTAAATAAGTTTCTTGAAACACCTAATGAATTATAAACAGTACGTTCAACTTTTTCTAAATCATCCGTAGATGTTGATGTATTCTTATCACTAATATCAATTGATTCAACATCAGCAAAAGTAGTTATAACATCTACACCAATTGCACGACGAAGCATTGCAACAGCATTATTATGAATATCACGAGCTTCATCTACATCAAATATTAAATCACCATTTTTATCCATTGGTAATTTCTATACTAAAATTTTAAGAAGCTTCTACATTTGTTTCTTACGGTCTAATTCCTAAGCGGCATCTAAATCTAATATAGCAGGCAGCGCATTTATAAATATAGGGATATCACTATTGTTAATATTAAATTTAATAGTCATCCCTGGATCTAATAAATACCATCCATATCCTTTTCTAAATTCAGGATTCCAAGTAGCAGTTTCATCATCTACTAATTTTCCCTATCTATATAAAGCATATCCTTTGGCAAATTCATCTGGGAACATTTTAAGAACTTTCATTCTATATGCTACATCATGAAATTTTTCATCAAAAAATGCCATATTAAATTCAATCGCAGGAGACCCATTAATTGAATATCTTGTTCTACAATATTCATATGGTAATTCTTGTAACTATACTCCTTTTGCTGTATCAATAATATAAGCATAATAACAACCATATTTAACAACTTTTAAAGCAATTTCACCGCATATCTTTTTAATATAGCTACCATCAAGATATGTTAAAAGTTTAGTATATTCTTCAATTACTTTTTCAGACTTTGCTGATTCTTTTACATTCTCTGGATATATATACCAATCATACCTATAAAGAAATGCGAAATAATTACATACTGTTTGGTATATACCACTAGCCGCATAAAAGAAATCAGAGATTGCTCTTAATTTCCGATAATCTCTTGTAACAATAGCTCGCATGATCTATTCTTTACTACAAAATGGTAATTTTGCCATTTTAAGAGTACCTAAATCAAGAATAGCATCTTCTAATTGTTTTACTCCAATTTTTATTTTTCCATATTCATTTATCTAATCTTCTGGAATGTTTTCTGGAACAGCATATCCAAAATTAAAAACATCAAAGCCTTTGGCATGGATGGTATCTTGTCTGCTTTCAGTAATTTGTTCGTCCAAGATTTTACCCTCCTTAATAACCAGCTTTTTTCATTATATAATCGTAATTTACAAAATTTTCTTCGGTATATGGTATCTCTATTAATTTAATGCCATTCAAAGCGCAAAATCTACGTTTTTTATTATCATTAAACTATTGCTAATATAAACCTTTTTTTCCACCAAATTTTGAACTAGCTTGATAATGCTAACTTCCTTGATACTCAATTAAAAAATCAAGATTGCCATCATCGTCAAAAACCGCAAAATCAAAACGAAGAGGTCTTCCATTATTACTTTTTAAATCAGGAAAAATATATTCTTCTTCAAAATTTAAACCAGCTTCGGTTAAAATTTCTTCAATCATAATTTCTCCCCTTGAACTTCTCATAATTTCACACCTCTCTTAATTTGAAAACATCATATCTGTAATCTTAAATTTTTTCTTTTTCTTTTTATTTTCTTCTTCTATCTTTATATAATATAAACCATATTCACAAGCAGAGAATTTATCTTTTCTAATACCTTTATTAGCCTATTTTAAAATAATATTAATACCTTCATTTTCTTCTCGTAAATTACCCATTTCTTCTTTTAATATGGAAGTTAAAGTAAATGGTTTTAAGTATTCTGCCCTTTTTTCTGGTGACATTTTTTGACCATTTTTCGTATTTAATAATTTTTGTTTAGCTATGCGTTCATCAATTAAAAATTTAATTTTTCCTGCATTAAGCTAAGTTTGGAAATTTGCATGTGCTTCTGTATTAACAGGCGCATTTGCTTTAATTAAATACATAGCATCTTCTTCTGTATTTTCAGTCCTGAACCTTTTATATTCATCTACGGCATCATCTTGTGTTCCACCATAAACACCAAAATCAGGAAAATCATCACCAGTAATTGGATCATGCTATGGTTTTACCATATAGTCAACTAATCCAACACCCAAACCATTAGCATCAATTACTATTCTACGAGCTTTATATTTATAATATAATCTTTTCAGTTTTATAGCCTAATCTTCAAAATGTGTATCATTCATAGTATAAATATTTACTAATGTTTTTATAGCAGGTCCCGCAGACTATGGAGTAACTTTCCAAGCGCAAATAACTGAATCACAACCCTTACGACCTACATCAACAGAAAGCACATAAAAACTATGAACAGATGAACGACCAGAGTGTTCGTATTCTGGTTGATTTAATACTCTATGTTTATCAAAAGTTTCTCCATTAAAGAAAGCATTTTCAGTTGTACCTGACCATTTACTTTCATATTCACGATCAAATGATGCTTCATTAAAAGTACCATCTTGCTATAAATCTTTAATAAATGTTCTACTTTGTAATCCTACTAAAACAGGTATTCGCCAACTACCACCCATTATAAAAGCTTTCCACGGTTCAGTAATCATCCAAACTAAAAGTTGAATATGTTTATCATATGCAAACGTACCTTTCCATCCAGCGGTAGTAACATATATTTGACTTTTATTTAATGTTTCTTCTGGCTAAGAAGTACCATCCATACAGAGTCTATCAACGTTCATTGTAGGAATAATAACTTGTGAAAGTATTTCACCATCAACACCAACACATTCTTCTATTAAACCGCCATGTCTACGTTTACCTCTTGATTTTTCTGTCGCGGCAATATTATCAAAATATGAACCATTCTTAAACATAAAAATACAATAATCTTTACTTATTCTAGTTTTACCAGGACGATGATCTAATTCTTTATCCAAAGCAGGAACTAAATTACAAAGTTCATCAACTTTTTCTTTTATAATACCAGCTGATTGTTCTTTACCACCTGATGTAACAAATAACTTTGCACGAGGATAAAGAATACATCTAATCATTAAAACTAATACTGAAAGAAATGATTTTGAATAAGCGCGTGGAAATACTGTATAGACATATTTATATCGCATTGCCACGCGCAAAAATACTCGTTGATAAAAGAAAAAATTTAAACCACTTTCAGGAATAGTTCCATCAGCACCTGTCTATAAAAAATCAATAAACATATCAGGATACTCTCTCCAAAAAGCTATATATTGCCTAATCGCAGGTTTAATTGGTTCAATTCTTTCTTCTGATATTCCTATTTTTTTCTTTTTATCAGATAATGCTAAAATATCTTGAAGAGCCATTAAATCAACTCCTCATCATCATCTATTAATTTTTGAAGATATTCTTCATCACTTAATTCTTCATCTTCAATAAATTCTTGAAGCTACTAAAAATCTTCATCATTAAGAAACGCTTTTTTATCTTCATCAAATAATTCACTTTCAAATGCATCATCATCACCAGCTGCATCTGCTTCTTTCTCGGCCTCTTTTTCTTTATCAAGTTGAATTTGCTTAACAGCACTTTCAATAAGAGTTCCAAGATTCATTTCCTCAGTTACTAATTGACGAGTATAATTTTGTAAATCTTGAAGAGTTCTATCAACTTTATCTTTTGGACCATCAACATAATATCTAGGGATAAAGCCATCTTTTTCACAAAGCATTACTAATTCACTAATAGAATCAACAGCATTACCACTTTCAGTTTTATTTTGAGCCGCAGTAAATTTACCACTCTTCATTAACATATCATACATTTTAACCATTTTCTAAGCACCATCTACATCACCAATATCTAATAATTGATTAGCTTTTAATGATGTCTTACAAATCATTTTTAATGTATCAATATGTCCTGCTGATTGAATATCATATGATTCCATCATTTCATTATAAAGTTTTTCAAGTTGAACCCATTCATCAGGTTTATATGTTTTACCCCATTTAACCCGTAACATTAACTTATCTTCTTCTGTTAATTGCGCCACTACAGAATCTTCTTCTTCTACTGGTTGCTAAAATACGACAGGAGAAAAATTAAACTGTGAAGCAGGATCAGGCAATGGCTATTGAGTTTCTGGTGGAGGAGTTAATTCTCCTTCTGGAACCTCAAAATTTAATTTATTAAGAGTTTCAGTAATCTATTGAATATCATATCCTTGCTATTTCATAGCCTATTCAATTTTACTATTATTTACTTCTCTTAAAAAATCAGTGTCTTTCCAACGATAATCTTTCCATTGTTTTAATTTCATTTTAGAAAGATATCTACCAATAATAGTTAATCCAGTTAATTTAGAAGGATCTTTTCCATAACTAACTAATAACTTATTCCATTCATCAGGAATATATGGAACATCAACTTCTTGAAGAATCCATAAATAAGTATCTGGATCAAAATTATTTACATGCATAGTAAGACATTTCTTACATTGATTTAAATATTTATCAGGATATTTTTCTAAATTATTTGACTAATAAAATTCTGAAACGTTCATAGTCTTACAGCATTTAGAACAAAATCTTGATTCATTACTTTTTGCCATATAATTCCTCCTTTTATAGTATTATTATAAAAGGCATATTTTATTCCGAAAATTGTTCCATATCAATTAACGGTTTTTGCCCAACAGCATTTTTCTTTGATTTGGCATTTCGGCATTCTTTGCATATTGAATAGAAGCCATCTTTACTAGTCTTATTCTTAGAAAAATATTTATTGTGAGCAAGTTTTAATTTACCACATCGGCTGCAACGTTTATATTTTCCAATGGCATCAAAAGTATAATAATGATTTAACCATTCATCTTCTGCAGTCTCCGCAATAAGTTTTGGAATTTTATTACGCCATAATGAAGAAATATATTCAACACTATGTTTAATTCCAAATTCTTGTTGAATTAATAATTGAATATCAACATTCTACATATTATCAATTTTATATTCAACTATCCGCATATATAAAGGATATTTTAATAATGCTTTATCAACTAAATTTTCAAATTCGCAAATCATATACCAAGTATCATTTTCAAAATTACCCCAACTATCTTCTTTTAATTTAGAATAATTACATAATACAGCTTCACATACTTTTGGATTTAAAAAAGTAAATCCAGTATAAGAAATTTCACCATTATCTTCATTGATAGATACTTCTCCATCAAGTGCAATAATATGTTTACTATGTATTAATTTAATTGGCACTATTGGTTTACGATAAGCATTTTTAATAATATACTAATCTTTGCGTAATTCAATTAATGTCTTTTTAATAATAAAAGCATCTTTACCAGTTGCAGTTTTTTGTTTGTTTTCCCAAATTGTAATAGCTTCTTTTAACTATCTTAAAGGCTCTATTTCTTCTAAATCTTTTTTTGTTATTGATATCTTTGGTTGAAAAATTACATTCTTATCGTTTGTTACTAAATTATATATACCATCTTCGCCATTTTCAAATTGGGAAACAAGTCCTTCAAAAGAAGTTTCACGCTTGTTAACTGTTGTCATTCTATTTTCAGTTAATATTTTCTTTTCTTTTTTTTCTTGTTTCTCCATACAAAGAATTAAATAATCTGCAAGTATTTCTAGATATCTTTCTCCTGGATCAGGATTTTCTTCAAGAATCTACTTTACTAAATTATTTCTATCTTCTGGATTGTCAAGCGTATAGTCTAATTTAATCAAACTATCAACCTCCATCCATTAACATACTTCTATTCTACCAAAAAAAATTTCAAAAGTCAACTAATAGATTAAACAAAATTGACATTTTACAAAAAATATTATATAATATATATAGAAAATTAAAGAAAGGATAAAATTTTTATGATAACCCTCAGTGAGTCAGGAACGCATATTTTTTCAGCGCATAACGCTTGGAGAGAACATTGCATCAAATGCGGGATTACTGATCCATGGAAAATGGAACGAGAAATTGAAGATGAATATACCCATCATGGAGAAGAAATTATTAATGGTGTAAAAGCTATGACTATTTCTTATGATGAACCCACAGAAGAACAAAAGAAAAGATTACGCGAGTGTCATGAATACAGAGATGAATATATGTGTGATCGTGAGAAATGGATTGGTGATTACATATTTAAAAATTTCGGATATAATGACTTAACGATTTTTGCCCAAAGCCATTCCAAGAGGAAAAGCGCATTAAAATGTGACAAGGTATTTTGGCAGTGGTTCAAGACAATTTATCCTTGTGAAGGCAAAGAAGGGCAATGCACATTTTCTTGTCCGGTATTCCACAATTGTCCTTATTATGAACAAGGCATTTATAGAAAAAATTTAGGAGATTGAAATGATTTATACCTCATACTTTGGCAATTATAAAAATTTTCCAGAAGATAGTTATGTAATAGGAGTTGCGCGCCACCCTCCTCCTGATGTAGAAAACTGGGTTAATTTAGCGCCATCTGCGGAACTATTACAATAGTATAAAAGTAAAAAGATTGATGAATTTATTTTTAAACTTAAATATTTAAGTGAATTGCGCGTATTAAATAGAAAAGAATATAGAGATTACTTGCATGATTTAGAAAATAGATATAAAAATATCATTTTGTGTTGTTATGAAAAAAAAGAAGACTTTTGCCATCGGCATATTTTAGCTGAATGGTTAGATTTAAATATAAAGGAGCTATAATATCATGGAAATGATTAGTGAAAATACATTTCGTAAAATGGATGGACTTGGACGTATTGGTATTCCAAAGGGAATTAGAAATAGGATGCGTCTTGAAGTTAATCAGGAGATGGAATTCTTTACTATGCGTGGTGAGGATGGCAGAGACTATGTATGCTTTACTCCTGCGGATAGAGGAGACACTTTGGAGGAGAAATATGCGCTCGTTGCTGATCTTTTGAGTGAATTGGGTATTGATATTCCGGAAGAAGTTTTGGAACATATTTGAAATTAAAATAAAATATTTCGCAGAAATATTTTATTTTAAAAGGGTAACGAGAAATTATAAAAGTTCATAAAAATTTTTTAATAGAAAAGGAGATATTACTTCTTTTCTATTTTTTTTTACAATATTTCGTAATACCGAATTAAAAAATGGTTTACAAAGTTGGACTGTCAGACATATATATATTTATTAAAAAAAATATTTTTTTACACGAAAACGTGCCCCCCGGTTAGAAGAGCCAGAAAAAAATATTTTTTTTATTTCGCAATGGGGGGGGGGGGGAGGGGAGGGGTGCAGGTGGTATCTGGTAATTCACCACTACTTGTCTATTGGCGCGATTTCAGATGGCAAAAAAAATCAACGATTTCACACTCCCGTCAAAGCGAACCCCTACCCCGAAAGTTTTTAATAGGACTCTACTGTAATAATCTAATAGGGCCATAAAGCGTTCCCTTCTCCATCGCCCGCAGGCGTGTTATTATTATGTAACTTTTGTCGCATTTTTGTTACGATTTTGTAACTATTTGTAACCTTTTTGTAACTTCCTGAAATTGTAACCGTTTTGTAACCTTAAAAAGTTTTGAGGCACATCTCCTAAGAAATAGTTACAAAATGGTTACAATTTTTTTCTTATTTACATGGAGAAGCACATCTACTAAATAAGCACACATTCTCGCTAAACGTTAAACGTTTAACGTTTTACCTTTCCTCCAAACATTAAACGTTTAACCTCTTCCATCAAACGTTTAACGTTTAATTTTTCTTCCAAACATTAAACGTTTAACGTTTAACCATGCAGTGCCAACATTGTTAAATTTTTGTCAGATAAGTTCTTTCTATCCATCCAATAGGTTTACATAATAACAGTTCAATAGGTTGACATAATAACACTTACACCAATAGATAGTCAATGGTGAATTAGTTAACACTGTTAATTAATCTTACCAAGAGAAATAATAGAGTAGAGAAGTATTACACTGTCTGTTCCCTTTGTGAAAAAAATATCAATACTATACTGCACTGTGTGCGCGGACTCAAGATAAATACTTACTACATACCTAGTATGATTGTTAAATAATTAACAGAACGATCTCTTTCTCCCTGCCCATGCAAAACAATCTTTTCTCTATGTAGTTAGAAAAGATTCGTGCATTAATAGGCGCTCTTTAGTGGTAACTCACGTGAACGACCCAAACTCTTTACTTCGCTAAAGTGCTAAAGTTTTTTGTTAAATAGTTAACAGGATAATGTGCCGCATTTATTCCTGTTATTTTCTTCACAGACTTGGCTGGCGAACATTGTTAAATATTTCACAGCGCCTTAACTTTGTGAAAAAAATAACACAAGGTAATAAGCATCTTTAGCCTGTCAACTATTTAACAATCCTATGATCGGCGCTCTTTGTTAAAAAAATCACAGGCGATGATCCTTCCCTCAATGGTTAACATAATACCGCACGCATACACAGACACATTTTTCTCGGGCTTGTTAATTAATTAACTAACAATCTTTTCTCTTGGTCTTTTTACCTATGTTAAAAAAATCACAGAGTATTAATACATACTTACCTGCCAAAATTTTAACAATACGTCATTTGCCGGCGGCTTCTGTTAAAAAATTATCATTACCTATTCCCTACCTATTAAAGGCCCTTAACTATTGTTAGTCATCCTTAACGACCCAAACTCACTTTACTACGCTAAAGCACTAAATCGCTAACGAATTACATCACTAAAAGACGCACAATCGCTCTCCTGTAATTGTATACATACATACAGTTATACGTGTATACATACATACAGTTATACTTGTATACAATAATACTTGGATACAGTTATACTTGTATACAATAATACTTGTATACAGTTATGCAATAATACAATTATACAATTATCCAAAAGGTTGACATAATAACAATACACTCTTTTGTTGTTATGTTAACACTAATAAGGTTTTATGCTTTTTAAGAAAAGACTATCAATTTTAATTTGTTAACATTCTGTTCATCATTTCCTTTTTATTCTATGTTATAATTACATCAAGAAAAGAAAAGGAGATACCAAGATGATTAATATTCGTTCTATCAATAAGCTCCAGAATAATGACGGCTTAACCCTTAAAAATGGAAAACCCATCACCTACAAAAGCGGTTGGCAGGTTGCCACAGAAGGTGTGGAGTGCAAAACGCCAAGAGAAGCAATTAATGCGGTTAAAGCTTACAATGGCAATTGCGGTGTTTGGTTTGCTGATGGTATTTACTACATTGACAGAAGCCACAGAGTGAATACCAAAAAAGAAGCTATGGAGATCGGCAAGGCTTGCAATCAGATCTCTGTTTTGAACTGGAAAACAATGGGGCTTGCATACTGCTAAGCCCCAAAAAATTTTTTAAAAAAAATAAAAAAAGTTGTTGACAAGCCCGGTCTGATGTGCTAATATACAATCAGAAAGAGGAAATAAAAAAAAAAAAAAAAAAAGGAGATTATAAAAATGTTTGAACTGCTGACTGCTCTTGAGGATTCCATGGTTCTGTCTTTCCGCGTTGACTCTGATGGTGATTACCACATTGACCAGTTCGCCACCTCTGATGATTTTGACGCACTGCTCGCCACTGCTGATGAGTATGATGAGGATGAGTGCGGAATGTATTTCCGCTTCGGCTCTGTCTGGATGTCCGTCCGTGAGGATATGGGAGAGGATGAATAATCCTCTCCAAAACTTTTTTTAGATTTTTTGAAAAAAGTTGTTGACAAGCCCGGTTTGATGTGCTAATATACAATCAGAAAGAAAAAGAAAGGAAGTAAAAAAAATGACACTTATCAACATCTGGAAGTCCACCATCTCCGGAGCCACCTATGAGATGCCCGCCGATTGGCTCCCGCAGTTCGGCGGATGGGAGCTGGTAGGCTCCTACTGGAAGAGCTGAAAAGCTCTTCTTTTTTTATTGATTGCAAACATTGTGAAAACCTTAACAATGTTTCAGCCCACCCATCCCGCCCATATAACCCGCGCACCTAAAATGTTTAGACAAATCTTCAATTTTGTATAGACAAATTACCACAAAAATTTTTTGAAAAAAATCCTATTTTTTTGAAAAAAAGTGTTGACATTTCCAGACCGGTATGCTAATATACAATCAGAAAGAGGAAATAAAAAAAAAAAAAAAAAAGAAAGAGGTAACTAAAATGATGATGTGCGAGTATTATGAGATCTTTGATGAAATCTTCTGGACTGTAGCTGACGAGCTTGGACTTACTGGATGGTGGGAGCTGTTTGATTCTAACGACTTTGAAAAAGTTGAGAAGAAAATTGCCAAAGCCTTTGATGAAGAAGATGCAACGGAAGTTCCTTTCTTCCTTGACTGGTATAACGAAATGGCTGAAGACCTCTAAAAAAGAGGTCTTTTTTATTTTGTAATAATTTGTAACCATTTTGTAACTTTTTCAGCCCACCCTGCCCGCCCACACAATATTGTGTGTATGAATTGAAAGCCGGTTTACATAAATTCCAAGAGAGAAAAAGAGATTATGTTAACTATACTGCTGTCCTGAAATGCGCGAAGCAGGTTAATCCGATCGGCATTATGTAGACTATGCCGAGCAGGTTGACCGGGGAGCGCAGGTTTACATAACAGTTACAATCTTTTACATAAGAAAGTCATTGACATAATTGTTTTCTTCTGGTATACTATAATCACTTCAGAACGAAAGGACAAAACACTATGAAAACAATTGCTATTATCCTTGTCATTGTCGGAATCCTTGCTTTTTCCGTTGCTTACATTGCCGATACTATCTCTGAAGCTTTTTCAAAAATTTCTAAAAAAAGTTGTTGACAAGCCCGGTCAAGTATGTTAATATACAGTCAGAAAGAAAAAGAGAGGAGCTAAAAAAATGAAGACCTTTGATTTGAGTTGTATGAGCCATCACGCTGAAGTTGATAGAGAAATCAGAATCAACATCATCAAGAAAACCGTCGGCTTTGGAAAGCCCATCGCAGAAGCCCCAAACAAGGCAGACCCCACTTCCACAGTGATTCTCACAGATACCGGAGTGATTGTTGTCCTGAACAAGTTCGGAATCATTATCACCACTTGGATTGCAGACGTGAGACAGGCAAGCGCAATTTACAGACAGTATTCCAACGGACAGAAGATGCCTAAACAGCTCTGGGCAATCGTGAATTACAATAACAACACAGAAGCGTGGCACAAAATGGCGGCATAAAAACCGCCATCTTTTTTTGCCCGGGCGATCGGCTAAAGCGAGATTTTTTACCGCCTCACCCGACCACAGCCCGAAAAATTATACCACACGCGACCAGAAAAGTCAAGAGGAAAATAGCAGAAAAAAATGCACAAATTTCACTTCCTAATTTTGTGCATTTTGACTACTTGACATTTCCGGATTCATCTGTTAATATGAAGCCAGAAAGAGAGAAAGAGAGGAACAAAAAATGAGAATCTGCTTTGATATGGATGGAACGATCGCTAATCTCTACGGAGTTGAAAACTGGCTTGAATATCTGATTGCTGAAAACGTCAAGCCCTATGCCGAAGCTGAAGTAATGCTGAATATGAACAGCCTCGCCAGAATCCTGAACAAGCTCCAGAAGCAAGGCAATGAAATTGTGATCGTCTCTTGGTTGAGCAAGTGCGGGAGTCCTGAATACGACAAGGCTGTGACCGAAGCCAAAAAGACTTGGCTCAAGAAGCACCTCGGTTCTGTCAAGTTCAACGAAATTAATATCGTGAGATATGGATTCAACAAGAACAATTTCTGCAAGTCTGAAAATGACATTCTCTTTGATGATGAAGAGAAGAACAGAAATGACTGGACTGGAAAAGCTTACAACGTCAATAACATTCTGGAAGTCCTCAAGGCAATTTGAGGACTTCTAAAATTTTTTGAAAAAAAGTGTTGACAAGCCCGGTCTGATGTGCTAATATACAATCAGAAAGAAAAAGAAAGGAAGTAAAAAAAATGGAAAAAAAGATTGAAATCGTCAAGACTCTGGTTGCTGAAGGATATAGCCTGATGGGTGAGAGCGTTGAAAGCTTTGCCTCTCGTTGGACTGAAGAAGTCCTGCAGATGGTTCTGGAAAGCTTCAGAAAATGGAAGGGCTGAAAAAAGCCCTTCTTTTTATTTCGCAACTTTTTGTAATCATTTTGTAACTTTTTCAGCCCACTGCCACCCACCCTATACACCGGCGCAGGAGTTAGTTGAAACTAATCAAAAATAGATTATGTAAACTTGTGCTCGGTTTTGCCCGGGCGATTATCCCAGAATTGAGGGAAATTTTTGGGACAGGTTATGTGGTATACTTTAATCACAAAAGGAAAAGAAAAGGAAATAAAAAAAATGAAGAATCTTGAGAATTGCAACTATGAAAAAATGTCTGATCGTGAAGCTTGCTTCAATGTTTCCGGAAGACTGAAGAGCTGTGGAGTGATTGTCCACAATGTTTCTGTGACTGAAATCCTTGGCAAAAAGAACGGTGTGGAGTTGAGACAGATTCAGATCCTTGAAAAGATCCACTATGAGCTTTACATGGATGGCGAACTGCTGAACAAGTTCTATAATCTGAAAACTGCAAAAGCAATGTTCAAAGACTTCTCCGCGTGAGAAGTTCTTTTTTTATTGCCAGAGATTGATTGTTAATTAACTAACAATTTCAGCCCGCCCATGCCCACCCTATGCAACGCCCGCACGATTTGTTTAGACAAAAACAAAAAAATGTATAGATAAATTGCTCCAAAAATTTTTTGAAAAAAATCCTATTTTTTTGAAAAAAAGTTGTTGACATTTCCAGACCGGTATGCTAATATACAATCAGAAAGAGAGAGGGAGTCCGGTGAGCGCCAGAGCAAAGCACTGGAAGGGCCGGAAGGACTCCCAAAAAAAAAAAAAAAAATAAAGGAGATTAAAAAAATGACTACTGCTGAAATCATCGCCCGCTATGACTGGAATGCCGCCGAGATTGAGACCCTCAACGCTCTGGGGATTGACAAGATTGATGAAATCTTTGCTGAAATGGATGACAACACTTTCGATCATCTTGACTTGTATTTTAACGCTTGGCTGATGGGAGAAGCTCCCAAAGCTCGCCTGAACTACTGGATGAAGAAGGCAGGTGTTACCGTCGAGATGATTAACATCTACTTCACTCTGTAAAAAATAGAAGCCACAAGGCTTCTTTTTTTTTAGCACAAAAAATTAGTTAACAGTGTTAATCAATTTCAGCCCACCCATCCCGCCCATACAATCCGCGCACCCAAAATGTTTAGACAAAAAGAAAAAAATGTATAGACATTTTGGGCGCGCACCGGCGGTTACAAATCCTATTAAAAGCCGTAATAATTTGTAACCATTTGTAACCATTCCGAAGTTTGATAAATTATTAACTTAACAAAGTTTTTTGTATGACTGTGTGCCTGCATACCTGTATACAATTATCCCAAAATACGTGTATACAATTATACCTGTATACAGTTAGATGCATTTAACTGGAGTAAAATGTCGCTAACCCCGACCACAGAACGAAATATTATACCACACCGCGCCAGAAAAGTCAAGAGTTTTTTTATCGGCAAATTGCACAAAAATTCAGTTCCCGAAAACGTTTAAGTTATACAGATTGCACAATGTCAAAATGACGAAAAACCTATACTTTCAACAATGAAATTTTGTGCATTTTGCCATCTTGCAAACCGGGTGAATTTGTGGTATACTTACATCAGAAATTGAGAGAGAGAGGTTACAAAAATGAAAGCTATCAACCTGATTCAGTTCGCGCCCGCGCCCACCGCCGTCAAGAACAACGGCATCCGCCGTGAGTGGACAGTCTGCGCATATGCCGGGATTGAGCGTGTAAGTCACGACAATGGGGCATATGACAAGGACAGCGACGTAAATGTCGGCAATCGCCATATCAGCATCAAGGCAAGCAAGTTTAGCCTGATGTCCGGAAGTCTCTGTGAGGGGCGCACCGAGTTTGATGCCATATGGGAACTCTACTCCCGCAAGTGCCACAGCAATGAGTGGTGCTATATGACCAAGGATTTCACCGCCTACTTTATGAGCAAAGAAGAGTTCCGCCAGTTCGTATATGAGTTCTGTCATATTGAAAAAGAAAGCTCTAAAAACGGCGGATATAGCAAGATCCGCTGTGGAGAAGAGACAAAGAAAATGGTAGAGTGGCTGAGGGCGAGAGTCTGAACCACTCTCCCATATAGAAAAAAAGTCTTGACAAAAGTTCCCGTATATGATATAATCCATATAGAAAATGAGAGGAGACAAAAGCAATGGATAAGAGCAAATGGTATTATGAGAACGCCCGCACTGGTGAAATCACCGATATCCGCGCCACGCAGGACTGGTGGGCTGATGGTGATGACAATGTCAACTGCTGGCATTGGTCCGAGTTCTCCCAAGAATGGGAGATCGTGATGGTGAGAGAAGCATAAAAGCTTCTCTCCCACGCCCGGGCAACCTGACAATAAATTTTTTTAAAAAACCTATTGACAACCGTCAAGATATTTGGTATACTATAATCACCAAGAGAAAGAAAAAAGAAAGAGAGATTAAAACAATGACTAAGACCACAATGATTAAGAACTACCGTATATTTAATGCCTGTGATGAATACCTCATCGGTCTTGAAAAAGGGGAAGACCTTTTTGTAGTAAATATCCCTGAATTGATGCCTCGTTGGATCAATGTGGATCATACTACTCACAGCAAGGGTTATAAGCCAAAAATTGACATGGACATTGATTCTGCTGAACGTGATAAGCTGATTGAAAAGCATACCCTTTTTTCTTGCCCTCTGTCTGAACTTTACGCACAGGGGCAGGACAGCAAGGGGCACAACCTTGAAGCTCTTATCTGGAAATATTTTGGTGTTGATGGTTATGAGCCTGATAAAATTGGTTTCTGGCACGATGGTGACTTGACTGTGAATAACATTAAGTATCAGATTAAGTATAATCACGCACAGATTGTCTTGGAACAGACTTTGGAAACTTTGAAGGTTTTTAAAAGGTATGGCGTAACTCCTCCTGAAACTTTCAAGAGCAATATTCAGAAGACTGTTGAAAAGATGAAGCAGGAACATAAGAAGAGCAGATAAGCTCTTCTTATTTTATTACCTATTGTGAAAATTTTAACAATGTTGGAAAACGCGCTTCCCGCCTATGCGCTTTACATAATCTGGGTGCGCCCGGGTGCAGAACCAGGGAGTGCATGTCCCCAACAAAAAAAATGAAAAAATTAAAAAAAGTACTTGACATTTTAATCATAATTTGGTATACTATTATCAGAAAGAAAAAAAAAAAAAAAAGAAAGAGGTAAAAAAATGAACGTTGTTCGTGAAAATCTTGTAAAGCGTATGATTCGGATTTACGGATATGAGCATCCCGCAGTGATTGAGTTCTGCAAGCTTGCAGAGAATACTCACTTCCCTGAGGCTCTTCTGGAAACCATCGTGAATTCTCACGAAGAGTACAATCGCCATTAAGAAAGGAGCTTTTATAATGACTTGGGAGGAAATGTATGATGTACTGCGTGACTCTGTGGGAGTGCCTGAGAATGCTCTTGATTTGGCTTTCGGTCTTTGTGGATGTTCCGAAGAGACTGCCTGCAACATTCTAAATTATTATACTGGCTGGAAATCCTTTGAGGGTTACTTTTCAGAAATTAGAGATGAGGATTGTTAAAAACAGCCCTCATTTTTCTTTCTGTTCCTCGCCCTTATAAGCGCCCGGGCCATCCGTCAAAATATCCAAAAGAAAATCAAAAAGGGACTGTTATTTTGTTGAAATTGCGAGATTGACTTTTTAAAATAAATATGTTATACTATAATTGTCAAGTGGAGAAAGAAAACAACTTCTCTCAGGCACGTAACCTGATGTAAGTAAAATCAAATCTCTTCAAAAAAATGAAAAACCCCTTGACAGGAATTAAGAGCCTGCGGACGTGCGCCAGCTCGCAGACGGATTAAAAGTAGGAAGAGGATAAAGCTAACAGGCTCTTAATAATTTTGATAACTTCTTACCTCCTTTCTCTTTTTTCTTTTCTCTTTACAAATGCCCTGTGGGTTTGTTCTTCCCCACAGGGCGCCTTTCTTTTTAGCGGGTGAATTTTTTTCATTTTTCATGAATGAAAATTCAGCGCCCCCTTGACGCGCCTCACTGGCCCGCCGGAGGCGTGTTTATCGGTTACAAAATGATGACAATTTTTGACAACAAATTACAAAATGAATATTTATACATAAAAAATCCCAAAAATGAATATTTATAAAAATAATTTTTTTTTAAAAAAAGTGTTGACAACCGGCAAAGGATATGCTATACTATAATCACCAAGAGAGAGGAGAAGATAAAATGAATACTGTTTATTACGGGTTAACTGAAAGAGGACTTTGGGTTGCTTTTACAAGCAAGAAAGGTATACGCAATTGCAAGCAAGCCAGCGAAATTGTGGGAGAAACAATTGTAAAATGCCACGTTGCCCCTTTGTTTTTCCAAATTTTCAGATTTTATCTTCCAAAAAATTGCTGGAATTTTTTCAAAAAAAATTCAAAAAGTGCTTGACTTTCTCGGAAGTCTATGCTAATATACAATTGTTCCAAGGGCGAGGGGAGCGCAACCCGAGAGTAATGGGCTGGCCCACAAGAGTCTGCAAGACGCTCCCCCAAGACCCCCAGCGGACGGAGTCCTGTTGTCCGCTATACAAATGTGAACCAAGCGGATGATTCCGCAACCCCAAGGCTCTGGAAGGGGGACGGCAGGACGAGCCAAAAAAATACTGGGGCCTGCGGTTGTGCGCCAGCTCGCGGACAAATTAAAGGCAGGAAGAGAATAAAGCCAACAGGCCCAAATAGCCACCCATTTACATAATGGGTGGTTTTTTGTATACTCATGAATAAGTATTCAGCGCTCTGTTGCCGGGCGCCCCAGCTGGCAACAGAGCGTGTTTTTCTATGTTACCACTTTGTAACTTTTTGTAACCAAATTGTAACTATTTGTAACCATTTTGTAACTTCCTGAAATGTAACCATTTTGTAACTATTTGTAACCAAATTGTAACCGTTTTGTAACTTTTTAAAATGTAACCATTTTGTAACCAAATTGTAACTATTTGTAACTTTTATAAAAGTTACAATTTCGTTACAACCGATGACAGATCGTTTTCACTTCACTTCGCTAAAGCGCTAAATTGCGAAAGTGCAATTTGCACAAAACGCCTTTTGTACATTTTCCCGAAAATATTTTTGTGCAAATTGCACAAATGTTTTCCGGTTTTTGTGCATCTTGACCGGGCAAAAAAAAGTGCCTCAAAAAGTTCAGGAAATAACCCAAAAAAGCCTATTTTACCCCAGTTTTACCCCTCAAAAATTTTTTTTATTTTTTTTGAAAAAAAGTGTTGACAAAGCCGGACGGCGGGTGTAATATGGTCTCGTAAGCAAGAGAGAGACACCCCACAGGGGAAAGCTGAAAGGAGCTTAAAAAAATGAAAAAGGCTGAATTTGTTCTGAATCGCGAATACATCTTTGACCCCACGCACAAGGGTGCCCCATATAGCCTGAACGGCGGCGAAAGCTGGACGAACGGCGGAGAGCTGAAAGAAGTTCTCTTTAAGTCCTGCCTTGGTCTGGAAGCCCGCAAGGACGCCTGCGGTCGGTATGATATGACCGACGATGTGCCGGAAATCGGCGCAAGCGTGAAATCCTCCAAGGCGACTCTGGTCAACAAGGTTCTCGGCTATGACTTTGACAGCGTGAAGCGCCACTACTTCGCCACCGTCCACAGCACGCTGTGGGTCTGGGTCAGCATCAAGGACGAGATCCTGACCGCCTACTATATGGAAGCCGACGAGTTTGAAAGCTTCCTTGACAAGTGGGCAGGATTTGACAAGGACCGCAAGGTCATCCGCTTCAAGGCTGAAAGCCTGAAGATGCTCCAGTGGCTTGAAGAGAGGGCCTAAAAAACCCTCTTGACAGCCTACTGAACATATGGTATAATAAAGCTACAAAGTTGAAAGGAGATAAAAAAATGCTTAATCTGATCAATGCCCCTGAATATGCTTCCCACTATGAATTTGTTGTTGCTCGTGAGATTGATGGTGATTACTGGTTCTGGGGCGCGTATGCGGATGGCTTCAAGGCTGATCGCGTGGCGCGTGAGATTGATGGGATCGTCATTCACAACGTGCGCATTCAGGGTTGTGACCTTTAATAAGGTCACGACTTTTTGCCCGGGCCGCCAAATTTGTTCACAATTTATTAATAATTTTCATATTGACAATTTTAAAAAAATTTGGTAAAATATATATAGAAAAAAGGAAAAAAGGAGAATTTTAAGAATGTATAAAGCGATTTATTTTGACATGGATGGTACGATTGCTGATCTCTATGGCGTTAATGGTTGGCTTGATTATCTTGTGGCAGGCAAGACAAAACCTTATAGAGAAGCAAAGCCCCTTGTGAATATGCATGAGCTTGCGAAGCTCCTTAATCAGCTTCAAGCACAGGGATGGCACATTGGAATTATCTCTTGGCTGTCTAAGTCTGGAACTGATGAGTATAATGAGCGTGTAGCAGTCACGAAAGAAAAGTGGCTTACAAAGCATCTTGGCTCTGTTCACTTTGATGAGGTAAAGATTGCTAAGTATGGCACTCCTAAGCAGTTTCTTGCTGACCATGCTTTCGGAATCCTCTTTGATGATGAACAGCCAAATCGTGACGCTTGGGTAGGCAAAGCGTATGATGTCCACAACATCTTGCAGGTGCTGACTGCAATAGCGGCGTAAGACCACAAGATGTTGTGGTCAGCCCGGGCCTTCCAACAACTTGCACAAAAAAACTTCATTTCGGGTTTGTAATTTTGTTTATTTTGCCATCTTGTAATTTGAGAAAAAATCTGTTATACTATTAGTGAACTTAAAGAAAGGGGATAAAAAAATGGCGTTTGCTGAAAAAGACATTCAGAAGATGATGAAGAATCTTGACCTCTCTCGTGAGGAAGCAATTCAGCTTTTGCAGGATGATGAAGATGATGTGAGCGTCGATCTGACTGCTGAACAGAAGAAAGTTGTTAAGCAGATGGCGCAGAGCGATAGGCGCAAGGAAAATGCTCCTCGCAAGCGTGAGCGCAAGCCTGACATGGCAAAGCGTCACTTGATTAACTTGCTTGAAATTGCGATTGGGCATAACCCTGATGTGAGCGATTTTGAAATCACTAATATTGAGCGTGAAGTTCTGTTCCGCTACAATGGCGAACTGTATCGCTTGACGCTGATGAAACCTCGCGAAAAGAAAGGGGATTAAAAAATCCCCTAACTTTTTTACCATTTTACTTTAACGATTTAAATCGTTAAAGTGAGGCCCGGGCGCCCCGTCAAAGCGCACAAATGAAATTCCAAAAGGGACTGTTAATTTGTTTATTCTATTATCTTGACTTTTGAATGATTTTTTGTTATACTATAATTGTTCCAAGAGATGAAAGGAGTTATGAGAAATGCGCTACATCCTTACTTATACTGATGCAAATAATAATAAGCAGATTCGTTTTTTCAGGACTCTTTCAGAAACGAAAAAATACATGAACCTTTTGCGCGAAAATGGTTCTTGCCCTTATTATAATTTTAAGATTAAAATTGTAAAACCCTATTGACAAGTAAATTAAAATATGTTATAATAAATACAGAAAACAAAAAGGAGAAATAAAAAATGAAAACTACTATTGAGTATGCTACCTTTTGCGAAGCCACTGTTTATGAAAAAAATGGTGATTCTTGGTCTTACAACTATACTTTCAAGACGCTGAAAGATGCGCTTGATTGGGCTGATTTTCAGATTGAAGCTCGTCCTATCTCTTTTGAGATTGACAAGATTTACATTATTGATTCAGATACTGGGGAGCTTCTTGCGACTTGTGCTCCTGATGACGAATCAGAAGAAATTGACAATCCAAATTATGACCCTGATTGGGGTTATAATGAAGATATGGGATTTGACCCCTATCTGGGTTGTTATACTGATGATTGCTAATTACTCTTCTTTCCTTTCTTTTTTCCTTCTTTCTTTTTGTGGATTTTGAGTCTAGGATTGTCTAGGCTCAAAATCTGCGCCCGGTCTACTTCTTTTGGGAAACTGCGCGACCCGGTCAATCCGTCCGGACTGATACTAGATTTAACCGTGGCGGTTGAGCTGATCCGCGCATTTTCCCTATAAATTGACAATTAAAAAATAAAATGATAAAATAAATTTGTAAATAAAAAAATTAAATAAAGGAGAATAGCCTAATGATTGATGTTGAATTAGTAAAGGCATTATTAATACTCGCAAAGTATTGCGCATCCTGTGATAATTGCGCTGATTGTCAACTTCGTGAATTTTGTGGCAAATTGCCCATTGAGTATTAAAAAACGTCTAGACCGAAACCCTTCGGGGCTAGGTCGTGCTTCAACACCGCGCATTAGCTAGAATTTTCCCGGGCGGTTAAACAAGATTAACTGCCTTTTTTATTTTTCCTAAAAAAACTTATTGACAAATGCTTACTTATCTGTTATAATAGTATCATCCAAGAGATAAAGGAGAAAATAAAAATGCGCGACTACTTCAAAAGAATTCGCTGTCACGATGGATTCAATCGTCTTTACACTCCTAACAAGCAGACTCGTCAGAGAGCAAAAAGAGAAGTAAAAAAGCTCTTGACAAGCGAAAGATAATGTGTTATAATAGACACAGAAATTGAGAAAGGAATAAAAAAAATGGAAAAATTTGATAAGCGCATGAATAAAATGGATGCTGAAACGCTCCAACAGTTCCTTGCTTTCCGCAAGAGAGCAAATAGAATTGAGTCAAAAAAGGGCAAAGGTTCTTATTCAAGAGCCAAGTTTAAAAAGGGGGAATAAAAAGATGCTTACAATAATTTTAATTATTCTTTTCTTTGTAGTTCTTGCGCTCAAACCTGCTTACATAATAGTAGGTTGCACTGATGATGATGGCACACAAGGTACGATTATCAGTTGTACTCCTTTAATTGTGGCACTGTACACAAGGTTAAGATTTGAAGATACTTATTTAATAAATGCTCGTATGTATGATAAAATCTGCGAGAAATACTGTGAAGAAGAAGAAGAGGAGAGTTAATCTCCTCTAACTTCGCCCGGGCGCCCAGCAAAATGTACAAAAAAGTTGCATTTGCTGGGCGTTTTTTTGTTTATTTTGCCATCTTGCAATTTTCCAAAAATCTGCTATAATAATAATTGTCAAGGGGAGATGGAGAGAGCACGAGGCAAAAGACCTGTAATTCGCTTGTCGTCTGGTGGAATCAATGAGCCACGCGCCATCTAATAAGATTTCTAAAAAAAATGCTGAAAACCCCTTGACAAGCCTCCAAAAGTGTGCTATAATGAATACACAAGGTTGAGAGAGAGTCAAGCCACTGAAAAGTGTGCGCTGAATCCTGAGATTCAGAAGAGCCGAAAAAAAATAAAAAAAAATAAAAAAAGGGCTTGACAAAATCAGAAACCTCTGGTATAATATGAATGTAAGGTAAGAGAGCAAAGCCAACCTGATGAGACCACTGATAGTGGAGTGAGAGAGAAGCGATTACTGCTAATACACTCCCGCTAAGTCGCTCGTAAAAAGGACTAAGAGCAAAAATAAAAAACTTAAGTGTAATGAGATTTTTGAAAGAGGTTGATACCATGTCTAAGAAAATGTCTTATGTTGTTGCTGTTGAGTCTGCTCTGAATGGTGAGATCACTGATGAAGTGCGTGAGCGTCTGGAAGCTCTGAAAGCTTCTCTGGAAAAGCGTGCTTCTCGCAAGCCTAATGGTCCTACGAAGGCTCAGAAGGAGCGTGCGGAAATCGCTGAGAAAGTTGTCTCTGCAATGGTCGCAGGTCAGGGCTATGGCTCTGCTGAGATTGCGGGAATCGTCCCTGAGACTGAGGGTTTCAGCTCTCAGAAGGTGACTGCTCTGATGAAGGGTCTGGTTGCTGATGGGCGTGTGAACGCTGAAACTGTGAAGGGCAAGAAGGTTTACACCCTTGCCTAAACAGTAAAAAAAGAAACCCCTGATTTCAGGGGTTTCTTTTTTTAACCTTGAGTTAGACGCCTCTAACCTGACGCCCGGGCAACCTGTTAAAAAAATAACTTTCAAAATAGGGGTTGACACCCACAGCATTTTGTGATAGAATAGAATCATCCAAGAGATAAAGGAGAAAATGAAATGAAATGCGTTTATCCTCGCAAAGCAAAGCGTTTAATGACAGAGTTTTTAAACACTGCTTGCGATCTCTATTGTGATGATGAAAAAGTTGAAATTATTCTGAAAAAGAGTGACGCTTTCGCGGCTGAATCTACTGATTGCGCCACTGCCTATGAAGAGCTTGAGATTTATTACAATCTTGAAACTCTTGAAGATGATGGGGCAAAACTCTTTCGTGATTATTGGACACAGAAAGAACCTATGCTGAAAGAATTTTCAAATATTGTTTTGACTCTGCTTCACGAGCTTGGGCATCTTGAAACGACTGATGAAATCAGAAAGACTTTCACCTACAAAATGCGTCAGCTTGCTTGGGAGTGCATTGATCTTCAGGACTATTCAAAAGAAGAAAAAGAATGTCAATATTTTGCTATGCCTGATGAAACAGCCGCTACTGAATGGGGTATCAATTGGTTAAAGAAAGCTGAAAATAAAAAAATCGCAAAAGAATTTGAAAAAAAGTTTTTAGCTTGCTTTCAGTAAAAGAAAAGAGGTTATAAAAAAAATGACTGTCAAAGAATTAATCGCTATCTTAAATACTTATCCACAGGACACTGAAATTATGATGTATAATGGGCAGGGTGAATATTATGATCCTCCTGAAGTAGAAGATTGGCTTTACAATGAAAAATATAATTATTTGGTTTTAAGTTGAGTTTAACAATAGTTAGGCCTCTTTAACCATCCGGGCCATCTGTTAAAAAAATAACTTTTAAAAAACTCTTGACATTTGCTTTCTAATCTGTTATACTATAATTGTTCCAAGGGACAGCGAGAAAGTGACTGAGTCTGTTACGAGTCGCATCAACGAGTGGAGCGCTACACTTCAAGAGTAGACCCTCAGCCAGTCAGCCAATCTTGTGGAAGCTTCTTACTTTGGAACATTTTCTGGGAGAGTGGTCGCTCCCTCTCCCATACAAATTGAATATAGGGAAGATGTAAGAAAGGAGAATACTTATGGTTCTTACCTTAAGATTACCACATTTTTGACATTATGTCAAACTATTTGTAAAGCCTCTATCTTTTCAGCAAGATAGAGGCATTTAACTACGCCCGGGCCCACCGTCATTTTACACAAATAAAATTCGTATAAGTAATTCTTTTTTGTTTATTTTACCAACTTGACTTTTTACTAATTATTTGGTATACTATAATTGTCGAGAGGGAGAGAGGTAGGCGACTCAGTTGCTGAAAGGATCCCATGGTTCGATTCCATGACTCTCTTTAAAAAATTTCAAAAAGATTTGAAAAACCCTCTTGACAAACTCCAAAAGATGTGCTATAATAAATACAGAAATTGAGAAAAGGAGATTTTCAAAAATGACGAAGATTAATTACAAGGAAGTTTGCGTTGTCACTCGTTGCCCTTTCTGCGGTCGCGGAAATGAGGTCGAGGTTAATGAGATGGATTACCTCGATTGGAGCGATGGCGAACTCGCTCAGGTTGCTTTCCCCTACCTCTCTGCTGATGAGAGAGAGATGCTGATCTCTGGCATCTGCCCCACTTGCTGGGACAAAATGTTTGGGGGTGAAGAGGAATGAGAGTCTGCACAGGTGACTCTATCACTGCTCTTGGTTTCACTTTTGAAGTGGGTAAAATCATTTATCAGGATTGCTACAAGGGTAACTATGATGTAGAGTTTCTTGACCCTCGCGGTGGTTATCATCACTGGAAGTCTGAATTTGATGGTGGGCACATCATCAAGAAGGGAGAATAAAAATGAAAACTTTTAATGCAAGAGTAGCAATTTTTTGTGATGTAGAAATTGAAGTCCCTGATGATTTTGATTATAACAACTATGACGCTGACGATCTGATTGACAAGGCTTTTGAGAAAACGCCTGAACCCTATGACACGAATGTAGGCAGGGTTGTTGAGGCTTGTGGCTATGAAGTTATGTCAATCTGGGATGAAGAAAACGACGTATGCCTTTACGCAGTTTAAGAGGGGTAGTTAAACCCCTCTAACTTTTTGCCCGGGCGCCCCAACAATTTGCACAAATAAATCTCTTTTTACTTACTTACTTTTGTTTATTTTGCCATCTTGTAATTTCTTTAAATTCTGGTATAATAATAATTGTTGAGAGGGAAAAGAAGTTACACCCTCCAAAAGAAAGGAATAAAAAAATGATTGCACACGATGAAAGAGTTATTATGATTGACACTGAAACAACGAACGATATTGATTGCCCTATTGTCTATGATGTTGGGTATCAGATCTTCTCTCTTGATGAGGGTGTTCTCTGTGAGAGGTCTTTTGTGAATGCTGATGTTTTTCTTGATGCTCGCCTGATGGAAAATGCTTATTTTGCTGATAAGATTCCCCAGTATTGGGAAGATATCAAGGCAGGTCGTAGGACTCTTGCTCGTTGGTCTACCATTAAAAAGCAGATCAGAGTTGACTGCCTGCGCTATGATGTTAAAACTGCTTGCGCTCACAATGCATCTTTTGATAATCGTGCGCTGAATACTACCCAGCGTTACATTACGTCAAGTAAGTATAGATATTTTCTTCCCTTTGGTGTTGAGTGGTGGGACACTCTCAAAATGGCAAGAAGCATCTTGAAAGAAAATGACGATTTTGGAGCTTTCTGTTATGAGAATGACTATCTGACTAAAAATGGTTGCAGACGCTATACAGCTGAAATCATTTACAGATGGTTGACTGGTGAGAATGATTTTGAAGAGTCTCACACTGGACTGGAAGATGTAAAAATTGAGCGTGAGATTTTCAAATTCTGTTTGTCTGAAAATCCTGAAATTAATGGTAAACTTTGGGGGGATAAATAATGAAAGCTTTTATTAATTGTGTTGCTTACGGACTTTCATCTTGCTTTAAATATTGGCTGTTCTTCAGACATCCAATAATCTGGGCGTGGTTTCCTTTTATTGTTGTTGAAAGATACTACAACAAAGAGATGGCTAATTAGTCATCTCTAACCGCCCGGGCCCCTAGCAAAATGCACAAAAGAAATTCATTTTAATAATTCTTTTTTGTGCAAAATTCCATCTTGCATTTTCCCAAAAATCTGCTATAATAATAATTGTCAAGAGGACAAGAGCTGAGCGCTGAAAGGTCTTACCCACAAGTTTCAAGGGTGCGCCGTAGGGAGTCAAAAAAAAGATCGTAAAAACCTCTTGACAAACCCCACAAAGTGTGGTATAATGTAAATGTAAGATAAAGGAAAAGGGAAATATAAAAAGCCACCCTAATCCCAATGCGCAAAAATGCAAGGCTTTGCTTCCATGTGCTTCTTACACAGTCAAGAAATAAAAAATAAAAAAAGTTCTTGACAAACCCCACAAAGTGTGGTATAATGTAAATGTAAGTGAGAGAGATAAAAACTCCACTACAAGCCTTGCCCCTACTAAAAGGCTTAAGAATCTGGTAGGAAAAAATTTTGAATGAGGTGCATACTATGGCTACCAAGATCTCCTATGTTTCTGTTATCAACGATGTTCTCAATGGTGTTGAGCTTGATGCTGAACGCATTGAAAAGCTGACTGCTCTGAAAGCTTCTCTGGAAAAGCGCAATACGCGCAAGTCCAATGCTCCCACCAAGGCTCAGCGTGAGCGCGCTGAGGTTGCTGAAAAGCTGTTTGGTGCGATGGTTGCTGGTGAGACTTATGCCACTGCTGATCTGATTGGCATTATCCCTGAGACTGAGGGTGCTTCTTCGCAGAAGATCACTGCAATTATGAAGTCCCTTGGTGAGCGTGTCCACGCTGAAAAGGTTAAGGGAAAGGCGATCTACACGATCGCCTGATCCCCCTGACCTCTTGGGGGTTGGGTCTAAACAGCCCCCATCCACTAAACTTCTTTCTCCTTTCTCTTTCTTTTCTCTCTTTTATGTTGGCTTTAGCACTTTACTGTGCTAAAGTCTGCGCCCGGGCAACAGTCATTTTACACAATTAAAATTCATTTTAATAATTCTTTTTTGTTTATCTTACTAACTTGACATTTTGGAAATTTTTTGGTATAATAATAATTGTCAAGAGGGTAAGCGAAGTAGTATGGTAGCGAAGTGAGAAACTGATGGCCCTCATGGGTGACTACTGAGGCACGCCCACCTTTCAATCTTTCTTTGAAGAAGTCATCGCTCAACAAAGGAAAAAAGATTGAAAAACCTCTTGACCTCTTTTAAAAAGTATGTTATAATAAATATAGGAATTAAGAAAAGGAGAAAATAAAAAAATGGCTCTTGCACATGTTACTTTTACTTGTTATTACTGCTATGAAGTAGAAATTGACGATACTCTTTACGATGAAGATCCTTGGGCTGCGGAAGAGCAGGCTATTGAGGATGCCCGCGAACAGTATGAAGCTCTTAAACGACAGCCTATCGCAGATGTCTCATACGATGAAGTCGAAGTAGAATTTGAGTAATTCACTTCACCACATTAAAGTGGTGAAGTTTTGCCCGGGCACCCCAGCATTTTACACAAAAAACTTACATTTCTAACTCCAAATTTTGTGCAACATTCCATCTTGCAATTTTCAAAAATTCTGTTATAATAATAATTGTCAAGAGGAGAGACTAGAGCCTTTTACGAAAGAACCTCAAAAAGTGGAGATACAAGGGCACTCCAAACACTTCAAAAAAATATTCTAGATAAAATTTGAAGAAACCTCTTGACAAGCCATTAAAAGTATGGTATAATATAAATGTAATTAAGGGTCGCAACCTGATAGCGAGAAAGAGGTTGATACTATGGCAAATAAGAATGGTCTGACAATGAAGCAGGGTTTTGAGCGTGCACTGAATGATTACAAGCGTCTTGGCGATGAAGAAATGGTAGCGTTCTTTGAGAAGCGTCTTGAACAGGCGAATAAAAAGAGCACTACTGAACGCAAGCTCACTCCTCATCAGATGGAGAACGAAAAGATCAAGAATGGCATTCTTGATAACATGTGTGTAGGCACTGTCTACTCCATCGCCGACATGCTTTGCACCTTTGACTGCTTCCCTGAGAACATGACTCCCAATCGTCTGAGCGCACTGTTGTCTCAGCTTGGTCCGAAAGGCACTCAGCAGATTGAGCGTATTGAGGAAAAGGGTAAAGTCTACTTCTCTCTTCCCAATGCTTAAAAAAATAAACTCCTCATTTGAGGAGCTTTTTATTTTATCTTGGTTAAAGATCTCTAACTTGGCCCGGGCGGCGTTAAACCCGTCTAACTCCCTAGTTGGGGTGGGTGGGCGGGCAGAAAATTTTTGTTCATATTTTGTTTACAATTGAACTATTGACTTTTTCCTAATAATTTGTTATAATTTAATTACCAAAAACGAAAAGGAGTTTAAATAATGACCTATGTTCTTAATAAAGCCTTTGGAGGATTTTCTCTGTCGCAGTTTGCTTGCGATGCTCTGGGAGTTAATGACGCTTATGCAGACTTGACCCCTGAGCACATTGGTCAGCTCATTGATCTCATTAATGAGTATGGCTCTGAGAAGTGCTCTGGCAGACACGCCAAGCTGGTGATTGTCACCATCCCTGACAATTACACTGATATTGAATGGGATGACTATGATGGCGTTGAGCGCATCACCTACGTTGTAGATGGCAAGCTCTATCATGCGTGAGTTATGTCAACTCGCGCATGCACCCGGGCTGATTAGAGACTTCTAACCTAAGTTAGATACCTCAGATTGTTAAAAAAATATTTTTTTATTTTCTTAATTTTCCTACTTGACATTTTTAAAAAAATTTGGTAAAATAATATTAGGAAATAAAAAGGAGATTTTAACTTATGGAAATTGATGAAAAGAGAATCGCATTTTTGATGAAACAACTTGGTATTTCAAGAGAAGAAGCTATTGACATTGAGTATTATGATGAAAAAGTCAATCATAATGAAAAGACAGAACATGACTTGACCCCAGAGCAGATTGCTGTCGTGCAAGAGATGAACCGCAAACAAGAGCACAGAAAGTATGGTTCTGTTCACAGAGAACGCAAGCCCAATGAGTTGAAAATTGCGATTATGGCTGAATTGGCTGAATTTCTGCGCGAAGATGCCCAAGGGCAAGTTTATGAGGACGTTGAGCTGACAAATGTTTCAAGAATGATGCATTTTCGTGTTGGCGAAAAAGAATTTGACCTTCAACTGATTGAAAAAAGAGGGCCAAATCAGAATGGTAAGAATAAATAAGAACTTTTTAAGGAGAAATTAAATGATTTCTCCTTATTTTAATAACTTTTTAAGTGGTTTACATAACTTTTCCCGGTCTTTTTGTGGTCTGCGTGTTACCAATTTTTTACCAGTTTACGAGCACAGAACCGAGGAAGCGCACGTTCATAATTTATTTACAATTTTCCTATTGCTTTTTCTTTCTTTTGGTGTTATAATAGATTTATCAAATGAAAGGAAAATAAAAAAATGATTGAAAAGACTGATGTAATTATGATGATTGACACTGAGACCACTAACGACATTGATTGTCCTTTTGTTTATGATGTTGGTTATCAGCTCTTTACCCTTGAAGAAGGTGTTCTTCTTGAAAGGTCTTTTGTCAATGCTGATGTTTTTCTTGATAAAGATCTCATGTCAACTGCTTTCTTTGCTGATAAAATCCCTACTTATTGGGAAGAAATCAAATCAGGTCAGCGCACTCTGAAAAGATGGTTTAACATCAAGCGTCAGATTGCAGAAGATTGCGCCCTTTTTGATGTCAAGTATGTTTGCGCTCATAATGCAATGTTTGACAATCGCGCTTTAAATACTACACAGCGTTATCAGACTACTTCAAAATTTCGTTATTTTCTTCCCTATGGTCTGATTTGGCTTGATACTCTGAAAATGTCTCGTTCTATTTTGAAGAATAATGACAGCTATGGAGAGTTCTGTTACAATAATGATTATGTAACCAAAAATGGTCAGCGTAGGTATACTGCTGAAATTATTTATCGTTGGCTGTCTGGTGAGGAAGATTTCATTGAATCCCATACAGGGCTTGAAGATGTTCGCATTGAGCGCAAAATTTTTGAATACTGTCTTGTACAGGACCCTGCAATTAATGGACTTCTCTGGAATGAGGTAGCGTGATTAGCTACCTCTAACCGCCCGGGCGCTCTAGCATTTTACACAAAAAATATTCTTTTTACCTATACATCTTTGTGTAAAATACCATCTTGCATTTTCTCAAAAATCTGCTATAATAATAAGTGTCAAGAGGAGAGAACAAAACCCTTTAAGTTCAGTAGTGGCTGAATGGAATGGCGAATAGGTATCAGTGGGACGCCCTCTAAAAATTTTTCAAAGAAATTTGAAAAACCTCTTGACAAGCCCCACAAAGTGTGGTATAATAAATACGTAATCAAGGATGATGGCCTTTAATCATCAGAAAGGAATTGATACTATGGCTAACAAGAATGGACTCACTATGAAGGAAGGCTTCGCACGCGCTATTGAGGACTATAAGTGCATTGGCGATGCTGAAATGGTCGCTTTCTTTGAAAAGCGTTATGAGCAGGCTTGCAAGAAGTCTACTGCAACTGGTGAGCGCAAGCTGACTCCCCATCAGCAGGAGAATGAGCGCATCAAGGAAGGTATCCTTGACAATATGTGCGCTGGCACTGTGTATTCTATCGCGGATATGCTCTGCACTTTTGATTGCTTCCCTGAAAATATGACCCCCAATCGCCTGTCTGCTCTGCTTTCGCAGCTTGGCCCCAAGGGTTCGCAGCAGATTGAGCGCATTGAACAGAAGGGTAAGGTTTACTTTACCCTTCCCACGGAAGCATAATAAAAAGGCTCTCTAATAGAGAGCTTTTTTATTAAACCAGAGTTAGAGATCTCTAACCCTGACCCGGGCAGGTAACATAAAGTTACGATTTATGAATATTTTATTCCAAAAGGTTGCGTAAGAAAGTCGTTGACATATTTGAAAAAATGTGGTAAACTAATTACAGAAACCAAGAGAAAAGGAGCGAATAAAATGATTTATGCGGTTTTGATTGTTGGTGCGCTGATTGGTTGCGTGGTTGGTATGCTGATTGATGAAAGGATACGCTAATGGATACTTATGTAACTCTTTCTGTTCTACTGATTTGCTCCATTGTTTTTGTGTGGTGGTTACTTAAGAATTATTTTAAGCACGAGAAAAAAAATTTTCATTCTTACGATTTCCCACTTGACAACAAAGACAAATGGTGGTATAATTAAATCATCAAGAGAAAGGAGAATAAAAATGGATTTAGTTCTGGTCATTCTTGGGATTTTGTATCTGTGTGGTGTAAATGTTGGAAAGGGACTTGCTATTTGTGCAATTATTGAGGGAATTTTTGTTTTTATTAATGCCCTCTCTGAAAAAATTTGAAAGGAAGTAAAAAAAAATGATGTATGATTTTCTGTTTGAGCTGACTGAATACTCTGAAAATGAGGGTGAAGAAATTCTTTGCGAAGCCCCTACCCTTGATGCAGCATATAATTATCTTATTGAATTGCATGGTTTTAAACGCAAGGAACTGCGCTTTATTGAGCGTATGAGCGTTGAAGAAGGCGAGTGGCTTGGACTTGACACCTATTAATCAATAGGTGTCTTTCTTTATTTAACACGTTAAAGTGCGGCCCGGGCGCCGTTCACAATTTATTTACAATTTACCTATTGACAAATGGCTCAAAATGCGGTATACTATACACGTAATCAAGAGAAGAGAGGAAACAAAAATGACTCCTGTTGAAATGCGCGATATTATTGATAATCTTATTCAGCAGTATGGTTTTGAAAAAGTAAAAAACACTATTGAATCAATTTTAAGTTTTTATGAAAGAAAGGAAATAAAAAATGGCTGAATACAATGCTTATACCAAAGCCCTTGACATTCTTAAAAAGCGTGAGAATCATTGGGGTAAAATGGCTGATGCTACTGACAATTATACTTCTAAAATGAGTGATCTATCAATGGCAAGTGCCTACAGCTCTGCTTGGTGGATTCTCTACTATGCAATGCACGAAGATTGGGACAGTCTTGACCAGTTTGATTATTATGATTAATTAAAAAAGGAGTAAAAAAAATGGCTGAAATCACTTATGAAATCAAGGAAAGAATTGCTGTTCTGTCTGACAGTGGCGCGTGGGAGACTCAAGTCAATCTAATCTCTTGGAATCACGCAAAGCCCAAGTATGACATTCGCAAGTGGAATGTTGAGTCTGGCAAGATGAGCAAGGGTGTGTCCCTTACAGAAGAAGAGTGGGAAGCCCTTGGAGATCTGTTCAACAGAGAAGAAGAGGAAGAGTAAATCTTCCTCTTTATTGCTTTACTGCGTTAAAGTGCGCCCGGGCAACCTTTAAAAGGCGACAACCCGGACAACTCCATTAATGGATTTAATCGCTCCCCCGGCGGCCGGGGCGCCGCGAAATTCTATTATACCACATTTTCGAAAAATTGTCAAGCAAAATTTCATCGTCATTTTCAACAAATTTTTTTCCTGAAATTACGATTTTTTTGTGCAACTTGACGAGGCGCGCGCTTGTTAATTAATTAACTAACGATGTGTAACCATTTTGTAACCGTTTTGTAACTATTTGTTACCTTTGCCGTGACATACGACCTGCGTGCCCCCATATGCGACCCCTTTTGGTTGAAAGTTGGGGAAACTACCAGCTTATACTTGGCGCTTCTTCTACGGGCCTCCATATGCGTCGCGTTTCGATTGAAAGTTGCATTGGGTCTGCTCGTCCCCATATGCGGACACATTGCGTTGAAAGTGCGGCTCCCGATTTGACAAAGAAAAAAAATTTTGTTATAATATTAAAAAAAACCTATTTTTGTCCGCATACGCCTTTATCCAAGAGCAGGTATAAAAAAATAATCATTCCCTCCCTCCCACCCTTCTATTATAACATATTATTTTAATAAAATCAATCTGTATGCCGTTTTAGCTAGTCAAATTGCCACGCAAAAAATTTTTTGATTAAGTGTGAAGGTATCTACTTTTTATGATCGTAGATGGAACAAGAATGGAGCTATTGCCATAGAAAAAAAGTGACCGCACTGTCAATTTTCCAGAAGTAGTTGACAAATGCGGTTCTATATTTTTATATATATCTCCCCATTATATTATATCAAATTTTTTTTAAATTTTCAAATAGAAGTATTCTGCGGGCCTGGATTTTAATTGTATTTGCCTCGCAAAAATTTTTCCTTACACTTTTTCGTCTCTCTACGAGAAATGGCCGTAGATTGGAAAAGACTTATGCCTAGCTATAATATTTTTTTGAAGCGTGGGAAAGTTTTAGCGCATTTGACATTTTTAAAATTTTTTGATATAATATATATAGAAAATAAAGAGAGTGCGTTGTAGTAGGAGGAACGCATAAGCACCTTGACATAGGGATAATATGCGCCATAACCTGACAGGGGAGATAAGAGGGTCAGGATAACGAGGAAATATGTAAGGCGAGGCTGGCCGTTGGAAGCGCACACCTCTCCCACAGTTTCTCACAATTTCCCACAATTTTTCATAATTTTTCTCGCAATTTTAAGTATTTTTCCACAGTTTTATCTAACAGCTTCTAAATATTTTTTATCTTCATAAAAAATTTTTGTGACAGTATACATTGTTATACCTACACTTCACCTGCGGCGAACTACTCCAAACCGCAATTATAGTTATTTATTACACATTTTTAATATAGACTTATTACTATCTTAATAAAGACTAATACTGTCTTAAATAGAAATATAATAACACATATATAATAATTTAAATTAATTATTATGTAATAATAATTAATTTAAAACTTCATAGTTATGTTCTATAATATAATTAATAGTATTCTCTATATTAAACTACTACTATTCCCATATATCTAATAAATAATTACTATCTAACTATAATAACTAACATATACAACTAAATAATTCATATATACTATTAGTAAGAATAACTTCATTACTAGTAGTATTATTTTTATCTATCTATATTAATATACTCCAAGTAGTAAGTATAGTATTAATACTATTTCTAATATACTATTCTCTCAATAATTAAAACCTCCTTTACTAATCCGGAAATAAATATATATTAATATTACTCTATGGAAAAACCGAAAAAACAGCTACGAACTACCCAAAAAACAAATAAAATACCATAAATCTACCAAAACTTTCTGAAAAACAGAAAATTTTCTGAAAAACAGAAAGTGGCAAAATCTTTCTGAAAAACCGAAAAATCGGCTGTCATTTTTTCGGAAAATCAGAAAACTTTCTGAAAAAACGAAAAAACAGCTGCGAACTTTTCGGAAAAACCGACAAATTTTCTGATTTTCAGAAACTTTTCTGAAAAACCGAAATTTCTGAAAAACCGAAAAAACGGCTGTGTCACTTCTACTTTTCAGAAACATTTCCCAAAATTTTACCAGCACACAACTCAAATTTTCGTATGTTCCTCAGCGTGCAAAACTCAAATTTCAAAACGTTCCTCAGAACTCAAAATTTGAATCGTTCCTTAGCCCGCAAAACTGAAAATCCTATACGTTCCTTTTTGTCACTATCGTGACAAATATGCGCCCTAGGTCGCGCAAAAATTAAAAATCAAAAGGCGTCAATACTCTTTCTTCTGGAACTTCTGTAAAATACCACTGCCCTGATTCATCTTGCACTATATATCCTTTATCAATTAATAAATCTTTACTTTTATAATACGTATCTTTCTTAATTCCAGTAGCATTTTCACAAGGAGTCTATCCTAAACTAAAAAGCGTTCCTTCTTTCTATCTCGCCAAATAACACCAAAGTTTAAAACTTTCACCTTTCAAATCTTTCATTGCCCTCTGAAACACATCAGTATTATAAATTAAATATGGATGTTCTTTATCTGTTAATGGCTTTTCATTTATATATAAACTTAACTAATTAGGATACTTCGCCACTAAGAATCACCTATCTTTCTTAGCAGTGAGTTCCTTAAATGCTTTCTAAAATTCATTAGTTTTCTCAAATAACCAACAATTATACTGCGGGAAATCAGGATTTTGAACTGATTTTTCAAAAACAAATCCCCTTTTTAATAATTCTTTGGTTATTTTACGAGAATAAACTATTTGATATTTATCCTCCATTTGTATCCCTCACATTAATATCTTTGTAACTACATTATACCAAAAAATTTCTTCTTTTTCAACTATGGATAATGCGCGAATCAGCTTAATCTGATCGGTCAAATCTAGTATCTATGCGGGCAGATTAACCTGGAAGCGCAGTTTCCCAAAATTGACAATGATAAAAAAATATGATAAAATAATTATGATTGGAGTTGATAAAAATGAAATTTTGCCTTTCTTCAAGATAGACACCTGAATATTTAAAACAAGCCGACGAAATCCGTGTTCAATCTTAGGATGTAAATCAAATTTATGACCTTTTAGACCAATATCCTAATGCAACAATTATTTTGAATTGTCAATCATTTGAGAATGAGAAGTTCTTAAAGCCTATACGAGATTTCGTAATGCTCGCTCCAAAGCGTATTATTCTCGCACTTTTTTCTTACGACCAAATCAATACCGCAAAAGAATTTCAATTGCCCTACTATATAATTCATCCAGTTCAAACTTTGGAGCATCTAACCGCATTAAAGGAACTCGGAATGTGTTATGCCCTCTTAGATAATGAAGTAATGCATCAACTCCATTAGGCAAAACGAATTGGAATCCCTTTACGAGCTATACCAAATATTGCTCATCTTGATGCAATTTTTAGACCAACAGGAGCATACGGTAATTGGATACGACCTGAAAATATAGATGATTACGGTATCTATATTGACGCAATCGAATTTGGAACTCAAACTTTGGTACGAGAATAGGGACTATTTAAAATATATAAGAAAGATAAAGAATGGATTGGAGAATTAGCAAACATCGTGTAGGATTTAAACTTTACTACGATGAACGCTAGTATCCCTGATATGCAATGCTTAACACGAATGAATTGTGGAATGCGCTGTAAAGCAGGCGCAAAATGCGATATATGCTATAATATACTTGGAATCGCAAAACCAGAATTTATTGACGCAAGACTTGCGGAAATTACTTAAAATTTTTGAAGTAAAAAAGGAGAATTAAAAACTGATGTATGACTTTGATATGAATGCGCTTTTAGCCGCATTTGATAATAACCCTGAACAATTAGCTTAGGCTTTTACTGATTCTTTAAATAAAGAACTTGAAAATCGTAATAAAGAAAAAGAATTAAAAAAGACTGCGGATAATGTAGCAGCTGACTGGAATCTCTTCGTTACTGAATATTGTAATTTTTATGGAATTAAAGATAAAGAAAACTATCTTTTTCAGAATGGAACAGAAGTTATTAGCATTTTCAAAATCATTTTAGAAACTATTCCAGAAGTAGAAAAGTATCTTCAAATTGCGGAAAAGATGACACCTGCTCTTGAAAAAGCTGAAACAACTATTAATGATTTTGAAAAAACAATGAAAGATTTCTTTAAAAAATACGATATTTAAAAAATAAGAAGAGTTATTAATAAAATAACTCTTCTATTTTTATTATGCCCCATAAAGCTAAAAATAATAATACAATTTTAATAACTGTCATAAATATCACCTACTTGATTTTTTAATAAAAATATTATATAATATATATAGAAATAAAATAATAAAAAGGAGATGTTCTTAAATGATTAACTATAAATCTTTTAAACTTCCTGGAAATGCAAAACTTCGGGTTAGAACTGAAAATATTGTAGCAACAGTATCTTCAAAAGATAAACAGGCAATTGATCTTTATATTGCGGGCATTGCTATTCCATTTCATATTCCTATTAGTGATGATGAAAGTGCTAAAGAAAGTATGGATTATATTTGGGAACGTCCAAGCGATATTGATAAGGAGGATTAATAATGGAAGAACACGCCCTTTATTATGTAACAGTTAATTGGTGGAATGATTTTGAAGATAAAGAAATAACTTCTCATTTTTATGCTTTTGCAAAATCTCTTTCTGATTTATCTGATCGTATTGAAAATAGTTATAAATATATTGACTCTGTTAAAATTAAAATGATTAATCTTATGTGCGGGGATGAAGACTTTTTCTACGCTGATGATTTAACTCGTGACGAAAGAAAGAAGTTTGAGTCTTGTAATGAATATTAAACCTTGTAAGACTTGTGCAAACAAAGCTCAATTTTAGGATGGGACTCCTGCTTGCGCTTTACATAAAAGACAAATAGATTTAGAAAAAGATTTTTGTAGTTGGCATAAACCAGAAAATCAAACTACTCAATGCGCGGTTTGTAATCGTTCTTTTAGTAATGATGATTTAATTTATTGGTTAAATCAAGATGAAACAGTTTCTTATTGGGTTTGTCAAGATTGCCTTAATCAAATAGGAACTTGTAATACTTGCCGATTTATTGGAGAATGTGGTTTTGCCAATGATCATTCAGAACCTCAAATAGTTATGAAAACAATTAGACAAGGTTTTACAACTATTCAAACACAAGGTAAAAATCCTAATTTAGTCCAAAAGCATTGTATTAGTTGTAGATGCGGCAATGGCGAAGATTGTATGCGCGATGAACAAGGAGTTAATTGCGGGCATTGGATGCTGCGGTAATTACTTCAAAAATTTTAAGTAACTGCTGCACCTCTTTAATATTATTATATAAAAATTTTTAATTTTTGTCAAGGAGTAGATATGATAGACGAGTTGTATGTAAAAAAAGATTATTGTGATCATTGTGATGAAAGATGGATTTCAGCTTCATATTTACGTTTTGATCAATATCATAAACCATTAGAACAAAAAAGTGATATTATGACATATTGTCCGTTCTGTGGGATGAAACTTACTCGCTTTAAAGGATGGCAAGACGAAAGAAAAGATTGGTGGTAATATATGTTTATTTTAAAAGGTATATATGAATATCCTGATGAATTAAATATTGTTTCAAAATCTCGTGGAGCATTAGAGGAAGTTGCTCTTTCTCTTTATGAAGAAGATATGTATGAATGGTTTTGTGTTCTTAATGAAGAAGAACCTAATTATATTAAATTTGATATGATGCTTAAAGAAGCAGAAACACGAGCTTTTGAAATGAGCTTAATGTATGGCATTGAAGTAGCAAAAGAACTTGAATTTTAACATGCGCGAATCAGCTTAAATGCCTCGGTTAAATCTAGTATCTATACGGGGCATGCAACCTGGTTCGCGCATTTTCCCTATTTGAAAATTTAAAAAAAATATTATAAAATATATATAGAAAAATAAAAAAGAGGTTTTTCAAATGCCGAGACGTATTACCGATGAATTTATCCTTCGTGACCGAGTAATTAAAATGCTTCCAAAATCTGTTCCGCCAGAAGCAATAAGTGATGTTGAATGCGATCCATATGATGGAGAAGATGGTGGCCCAAGTTATTGGGTATATCTTTCAGCAGGATGGATTTGCCCTGAAATGGAATGTCATACTATTCACGAAGATACTCTTGCAAAACTTAAACCAATGATAAAATCTATTGAGCCTTGGCCTGATGATCCGGAGTTGAAAAGATGATAAAAATTATTAAACAACCAACAAAAGCATATCAAGAAAAAGCAGTTCATAAACATTTTAGATGTCGGTATTGCGGCACAGAATGGATTGCCGATCCAGCTGAATATGAAACCAGAAGAGCTGAAGTATGGATTGATAATGTAGAACAATATAATTATTTAACTATTTGTCCTATTTGTGGTCAGTATCATTGTTTTGAATATTCTGCTAAAGGAAAAACTTGGGAAGATGTCCCATACAACCAAGATGATATAGAAACCTTTTATTGATTTTTTAAAAAAAATATTATAAAATATTTATAGAAAATGAAAAAGGGAGTTCAAAGAATGAACGCTGTTGATACTTTTAAGTCTAATCTTAATAATTGGTTTGTAAAAAATGGTTTTGATAATCTGCCTATTAATTTTACAGAAGATTTTGGTTATGCAATTTTTGAAGATGGACAGGTCTGTATTAACATTGGTGTTCGGGCATATCCAGAAATAGGTAGATATTTTGAACAGTTCCTTTATGAATATGGTTTGGATTATTGCGGGATCTATGATCCTGTGCTGTCCCTTTTGCACGAACTTGGTCATCATATAACTTATCGGTATTTCAATGATAATGAACAGTGTCTGTATAGATTAGCAAAACAGTTTTATCACGATGAAGATGAGTTTACTTGGCTTTATAAGTATTGGTCTATCCCTGATGAATTCGCGGCTAATGTATGGGAAATTAATTTTATTAATAATCATATTGATGCAGTAGAAGAACTTTGTGATATCTATGCAACTAATTGGACAGCAATGTGTGAAGAAGTGGATATGTGGAGTCTTATTCAGGAGGTTGCATAATGGGATTAAATAATCTTAATTCAGTTAATCGTAAAAAGTATAAACGTGCAGCTAATGCCCTTGTGCGTAAATTAAATAAAGAAATTAAAAATGATTGGCTATGGAATGGTCGTTTTGTTATGAGACAGGATTGCGCCTTTTTCTATCCTCATAGCGATCATAGTGGTGGTGAATATATTGTTCATCTCATTTTTACTGATACAAAAACTGGTCAGGAAGAATATGCTGATTTTAACAATTATGAAATGGATTGGCGTATTTGGGAATGGGCAAATAAATGTATTACCGAATATTGGAAGATATGGAGTGAAGTTCCTGATCCAAACGAACAAGCGCGTTTAGAAGGGAGAAAACCTTTATATGTCTGAATTAAAAACTTTTATTCACGAAGTAGCAGACTATCCATATGCAAAAGGAGTAGATAATGGATGGTGGGAACTTGGTGATGATGGTTATGTTTATAATCGCAGTGGTGGTCGTCACGGTTATAAACCTCAATTTGAAAAAGAGCGTATAAAATCTACTTGGTATGATATAACTAAACAGATGTTGTTGGCTAATGTAGATAATTATACTACAGGATGGTTAGCTCCTGATGGCAGATTCTATGGTTGTGATTATATGGATCATAGACTATTTGCTGAATATGTCTTTAATGACAGTGAACGTGACCTTGAAGAAAAAGGATATTGTAAAATTTTTCGGTCAATGTTTGGTGGACAATTAGATTTTGATCATATGCCAGGTGGACATATGCTTACAGAATTTCAATGGAAATATCTTCTTGATAATGAATATACTACACCAGAAGAATATGATGAATGGAATTAAAAGCGAAGTAAGGGTCATTGCGCCCCAATCAGTCCAGCTACCCGCATCATCAAAAAAAATTTGGTTTTGGTAATTTTTAATTTGAAATTTTAAAAAAAATATTATATAATATATATAGAAAGTGAG
>JAEEGL016429940.1_pt1 | contig 43490 bp, 37 predicted proteins | sample 9134231 | NCBI WGS metagenome assembly JAEEGL01 (sample SAMN16246548, study PRJNA631951) | gut metagenome | biome: gut microbiome; feature: rumen; material: fiber-attached | host: Bos | place: Iran: Karaj | collected 2018-10
CGCCAAGATTATCAAAAGAGAAGTTTCCGACGGCGTTATCGCTCCCGGATATGAGCCCGAAGCACTTGAAATCCTTTCTTCCAAGAAGGGCGGAAAGTACAACGTAATTAAAATCGACGAAGACTACATGCCGGCTCCTTTAGAGCATAAGGATGTTTACGGCATCACCTTCGAGCAGGGCAGAAACGAATTCAAGATTGACAAGGAACTCCTTTCCAATATCGTTACACAGAATAAGGACATTCCCGAACTTGCACAGATTGACTTAATCATTTCCCTGATTACCTTAAAGTATACCCAGTCCAACTCCGTTTGCTACGCAAAGGGCGGACAGGCAATCGGTATCGGTGCGGGACAGCAGTCCAGAATTCACTGCACCAGACTCGCAGGTTCCAAAGCAGATAACTGGATGCTTCGTCAGTCCCCGAAGGTACTCGGCCTTCAGTTCGTAGACGGCATCGGCCGTGCAGACCGTGACAATGCAATCGATGTTTACATCGGTGAGGAATATGAAGATGTTCTTGCGGAAGGCACCTGGCAGAATATTTTCAAGGTAAAACCGGAAGTATTTACCAGAGAAGAGAAGCGTGCATGGCTTGATACCATGGAAGACGTTGCACTCGGTTCCGATGCATTCTTCCCCTTCGGCGACAACATCGAACGTGCAAAGAAGAGCGGTGTTAAGTATATCGCGGAGCCCGGCGGATCCGTTCGTGACGACCAGGTTATCGAGACCGCGGACAAATACGGTATGGCAATGGCATTCACGGGAATGCGTTTGTTCCACCACTAATTATTTCGAAACAAAAGAGTTTGTTTTACATGAATAACAAGACAAAGAACGGTAAAATCGTATACCTGGAAATCCTTCGTACAGTTGCACTGTTTTTTGTCTTATACGCTCATTCCGGGGACCGGGGGTTAATGCTTTATGCAAATACCGCCACCCCGGTTTTGCGTTTTGTCGGAATTCTGCTTGCAAGTTTTTGCGAGTTATCGGTTCCGGTATTCTTTATGATATCCGGAGCACTGCTTCTTAAAAAAGAAGAGTCTTTGGGAAGAATCTGGCTGCACCGTGTGCTGCCCATGAGCATTATTACCATATTTTTTGCGGTATTTCAGTATGTGTATCTGTGCATCCGTCACGGAGTGGTCTTTGAAGCAAAGCAGACCTTTTTCTTTGCATACGGCGGCGGGTCCATTACACAGCAGTGGTTTTTGTATGCATACCTTTCTTTCCTGATTCTTTTGCCGTTTTTACAAAGACTGGCGGCGAAGATGAAAGAAGAAAAATGGTTCTATTATCTTTTGGGGGCGAAAGTATTTGTTTCGACACTGCAGCTTTTGCTTACGTCCCTGTTTGACATGCCGGCAGCGGGGATTACAATCCCGTTTGCCGAAACCGTTATTTTTTATCCGCTGATTGGATTTTATCTGGCGAATGTTCTTCCGGATCCGGAAGGAAAAAGCCGCAAATGCTACTTTACCGCTGAGATTCTTGTGCCGGTTGTTTTAATCATCAATACACTGATGAACCTTCATTCCTTCGGCGTGGACGGAAGTCTTGCATATTCGGAGTGGTTTTTGTATGTTTATGCCATCGGACTGTTTGTATTTATCCGTCGTATCGGGAATGCAAAGAAAAGTGCGCCGTTCTGGATCTTTTGCGGAAGCGGCGTGTTCGGAACCTATCTTTTCGAAACCCAGTTAAAGGATCTGGTTCGGCTGATTCCGCTCGGCAACCCGGCAGGGGTTACTGCCGGATGGCTGATTGAGGTCGGAAGCATCCTTCTTGTGATGGCACTGGGATTTGCGGTTATGTTTGTTGTGAAAAAAATTCCCTTCGTGGGAAAATACTTATAGATTGATTAGAAGTTATGAAAGAGTTTCGCAGAGGGTTTGAGGACGGAATTCCCATTGGACTCGGGTATCTGTCCGTATCGCTCACATTCGGAATCATGGCCATTGCCAATGGCTTTACCGTCTGGCAGGCGGTATTGATTTCCATGACCAATTTAACATCGGCCGGGCAGTTTGCGGGCATTACCGTTATGGCGGGGGCCGGCAGCCTGATTGAGATGGCTTTGACGCAGTTTGTCATTAACCTTCGCTATGCATTGATGTCCTTATCCTTAACGCAGAAGGTGGATGACAGTTTTCGCGTGCCGCAAAGATTCATTTTCGGTGCCTTCCATACCGATGAAATTTATGCGGTTGCCGTCGGACAGAAAGAAAAATACGGGACAAAATACTTCCTGGGCCTGACCGTGGCACCTTATCTCGGATGGACATTCGGAACGCTCTTCGGTGCCGTTCTGGGTTCCGTTCTGCCTTCCATGATTGCCAATGCGCTTTCCGTGGCATTATACGGCATGTTTATTGCCATTGTGATTCCCGAAATGAAAAAATCCATGCACATGACGGTTATCGTTCTTTTTGCGGTTGCCCTGAAATTTGCATTTGCTTATGTGCCGTATTTAAAGAACGTATCCGAGGGATTCGCGATTATCATCTGCTGTATCGCGGCATCCGTGCTCGGAGCACTTTGTTTCCCCATTCGTGAGGAAAGAAAGGAGGCCGGATGATGGGCGTCGGAGTATTTTTCCTATATCTGGCGGTTATGGTGGTTGTCACCTATTTAATCCGCGTTCTTCCTTTTGTATTCATGAGAAAGGAAGTAAAGAATGTTTTCTTTAAATCGTTTCTGACCTATGTACCGTATACCGTGCTTGCGGTTATGACGGTTCCTGCGATTCTTTCCGCCACGGACCATTTTATCTCTGCACTTGCCGGGCTGGTCGTGGGTATTATCGTTGCCTGGTTTGAAAAAGGACTTCTTACGGTTGCGCTTTCCGCCTGCGGAGCGGTTCTGGCCGTGGAGTTGATTATAAGATACCTGATGTGATAGAATGGTACTGTTTTTAGAAAGGAATACAAAAAGATGAAAAAGAAATTAATCACAATTGTGTCCGTGCTCTGCCTTCTTTTAACGGTAGTGGCGTGCGACAAGCAAAAAGGCGAATACGACCTGTCAAAAGAGGATTTGTCCAAATACATGACGCTCGGGGAGTATAAGGATCTTACGATTAATTACAACCTCGACGAAGTGACGGATGAGCTGGTTCACAAGCAGCTTGTCAGCTACATTATCAATGCGGCGGATAAAATCAAAACCACCGAAGGAACCGCGGAAGACGGAAGCATCGTAAATGTGGACTATATCGGATATATGGACGGTGTTGCATTCGACGGCGGTGCGGCACAGGATCAGATACTTGAAATCGGTTCCGCAACCTACATTCCCGGTTTTGAGGAAGCCATCATCGGCCTTGCATGCGGCGAAACCGTGGATGCAGAGCTGACATTCCCCACGGAATACAAGAATGAGGAAATGGCAGGCAAGGATGTGGTTTTCTCCATCACCTTAAATTACATTGTTCCGGGTCCGTCTGATGAAGTGGCGGCTGCAATCGGCGAAGGAAACTACAGTACCGAAGCGGAAATGGTACAGTACGCAAAAGATAATCTTCAGGCGGCATTTGACAATAACAACCGAAACGGTATCCTTCGTGTCCTGATGGAGAAGATTCTCGACTCCAGCGAGTTTAAGGAGATTCCGCAGGGACTGAAAGATTCCCAGCGCAAGGAACTTGAGGTGAAATATGCGGGCGCCATTGCTGCGGGAGCGGCGGATCTTGACGAAGTCACCAAGTATTTTTACGGGTGTACAGCAAGCGAACTGGTAGAGGTATTCTGTCAGCAGCGTATGGTAATGCAGGAAATCGCAAACCGTGAAGGAATTACGATTACCGATGAAGAACTTGAGGAGCAGTTAAAGCAGGCAGCGGATTATTCCCAGGTGACCCCCGAGGAATATCTGGAAAAGAACGGCATTACGAAGTCGGCATTCCGTGAACTGATGATTTCCGACAAAGTAAAAGACTTCTTATATGAGAATGTAAAGGTAGAACCTTTGAAATAAACCGTATTAAAAAACGTACCAAATGAAGAAGACGAAAATCGCGACAATTAAGATTCCGGTACTTCTGGTCCTTTTGATGGGGGCTTTGGTGCTTTGCGCCTGCGGTTCCAAAGAAGGAAGCAAGACAAGGGAAGGTCTGCAGGCCGTGGAAAGCGGTGATTATACCAAGGCGGAAGAATGTTTTGCGGAAGCGTTGAAAAACGGTGAAGATGCCGTGTATTTAAACCGTGCCATGGGAATCTCCCGCATGGGACAGAGCAAATACGAAGAAGCGGTGGACTTTTTTAAGGAAGCACTTGCATCCGACGGCTCCATCCCGAGCGGTGTCGATTACGACATCAATTTTTACATCGGGGTCTGCTATTACAAACTGGAGCAGTATAATGATGCGAAAGAACGTTTTGATGCGATTCTGGATCTGAAACCGAAGAGTGTGGATGCATATGTGGAGCGCGGTACGGTTTTATTGGCCCTGAATGAGGAAGAGAAGGCCTGCGAGGATTTTGACAAAGCGGTGGAACTCTCACCGAAGGACTACGGCCTTGCAATCGATATCTACTGCATTTTAAGAGATGCGGGACGGGAGAGTAAAGGTGCGCAGTACTTACAGGCTGCCATCGATTCCCAGGATAAGCGCATGACGGATTATGACAAGGGCAGATTCTATTTCTATCTTGGCGATTTTTCCAACGCCAGGGATTATCTGGAAAAGGCCAAGGGAAACGGCAGCACCGGAGAGGAACTGGTTCTGCTTCTCGGTCAGTGCTATGAGAACTTAAACGACCGGACCTATGCCCTTACCGTATATCAGAGTTATTTAAGTACATCCCAGTCCAAGGCGGTATACAATCAGATGGGAATGTGTTATGCGGCAGCAGGGGATTATGAGAATGCACTGACTGCATTTCAGACAGGGTTATCCCTCTCGGATACAGGATTTACGCAGGAGTTACGCTTTAATGAAATCGTGACTTACGAAAAGCTCGGAGATGCCGCTACGGCGAAGGAACTCTGCGAAAGCTATGTGAAAGATTATCCTTCGGATGAGGCGGGACAAAGGGAGTATCAGTTCCTTAAGACGCGTTAACCCGTAATTACGGCACTTGTGGCCGATCGGAAACAACCACTATATATTGTGAAATATTTAACTCTTTTCTGTTATAAGACACCATATTTGGTGTTTTTGGCGGAAGAGAGTTTTTCATTATGGAAACCTGTCAGGGGGATGAAAATGCGTAAAAATAGCGGTTTTGGCATAGACCAAATTGGTCAAAATGGCTATTTTATGTAAACCACAAAAACATAAAAACCACAACATATTGTGTGGACATAATAAAAAAATACTGCTATATTGTGTTTTGGGTGTTGACAATGAAAAAACAGAATGATACAATAACTTCAATCGCCGCAAATGAGCGGAAAAGTATATGGAGGGGTAACAATGTTTGGCGTAGTAAAACGTGACGGAACCGTAACAGATTTCAATTTAACCAAGATCAGCGATGCGATTATGAAGGCTTTCAATGCCACGGACGTGCAGTACAACAATGATATCATTGACCTGCTGTCTCTTCGTGTAACCGCAGATTTCCAGAGCAAAGTAAAAGACGGCAATGTGCATGTGGAGGATATTCAGGACTCCGTGGAGAAGATTCTCGAGCAGTCCGGTTATACCGAAGCGGCAAAGGCTTTTATTTTATACAGAAGACAGCGTGAGAAATTACGTGAAATGAAGTCCACCATCCTTGACTACAAGGATGTCGTAAACAGCTATGTAAAGGTAGAAGACTGGCGCGTTAAGGAGAATTCCACCGTCACCTATTCCGTAGGCGGTCTGATTCTTTCCAACTCCGGTGCGGTTACAGCAAATTACTGGCTTTCCGAAATCTATGATGATGAAATTGCGGAAGCACACAGAAATGCGGATATTCATATCCACGATCTGTCCATGCTGACCGGTTACTGTGCAGGATGGTCCTTAAAGCAGCTCATCAAAGAAGGTTTGGGCGGAATCACGGGTAAAATCACTTCCGCACCTGCAGCTCACTTATCCGTTCTTTGCAACCAGATGGTTAACTTCCTCGGTATCATGCAGAACGAATGGGCAGGCGCTCAGGCATTCTCTTCCTTCGATACCTATCTTGCTCCTTTCGTAAAGGTTGACAACTTAACATACGATGAAGTAAAAAAAGCAATCGAGTCCTTCATCTACGGTGTAAACACTCCGTCCAGATGGGGTACACAGGCTCCTTTCACCAATATCACGCTTGACTGGACCGTTCCCGATGACCTTGCGGAACTTCCCGCACTGGTAGGCGGCAAGGAAATGGATTTCAAATACAAGGATTGCAAGTATGAGATGGATATGATTAACAAGGCATTCCTTGAAACCATGATTGACGGTGATGCAAACGGACGCGGATTCCAGTATCCGATTCCCACCTATTCCATCACCAGAGATTTTGACTGGTCCGAAACCGAGAACAACAAGCTTCTCTTTGACATGACCGCTAAATACGGAACTCCGTATTTCTCAAACTACATCAACTCCGACATGCAGCCTTCCGACGTTCGTTCCATGTGCTGCCGTTTGAGACTGGATCTTCGCGAACTTCGCAAGAAGACCGGCGGCTTTTTCGGCTCCGGTGAATCCACCGGTTCCGTAGGCGTTGTAACCATCAACATGCCGAGAATCGCATATCTTTCTTCCAACGAAGGCGAATTCTTCAAGCGTCTTGACCGTATGATGGATATCTCCGCAAGAAGCTTAAAGATTAAGAGAGGTGTCATTTCCAAACTTCTTGAAGAAGGTTTGTATCCTTACACCAAGAGATACCTTGGAAGCTTCGACAATCACTTCTCCACCATCGGACTTGTAGGAATGAACGAAGCAGGTTTGAATGCCAACTGGTTAAGAGCGGACATGTCCGATCCCAGAACCCAGGAATTCACCAAGAAGGTCTTAAATCACATGAGAGACCGCCTCTCCGATTATCAGGAGCAGTACGGCGACCTTTACAACCTTGAGGCGACTCCCGCAGAGAGTACCGCATACCGTTTCGCAAAGCATGACCGCAAGCGCTGGCCGAGCATCAAGACGGCAGGCAAGCCCGGCGATACTCCTTACTACACCAACTCCTCGCATCTGCCGGTTGACTATACCACCGATGTATACGATGCACTGGATATTCAGGATGAATTGCAGACACTTTACACCTCCGGAACCGTATTCCATGCGTTCCTCGGTGAGAAGCTTCCGGACTGGAAGGCAGCGGAGAAACTGGTTCGCTCCATCGCAGAGAACTACAAGCTTCCGTACTATACCATGTCCCCGACCTACTCCATCTGCAGAGAGCACGGATATCTTGCGGGAGAGCAGTATTCCTGCCCGACCTGCGGAGCAAAGACGGAAGTATACAGCCGTATTACCGGTTACTACAGACCGGTTCAGAACTGGAACGACGGTAAGTTACAGGAATTCAAGAACCGTACCGAGTACGATATGGAGAAATCCGCAAAACACGAAGGTCTGGCTCCCGTGAAAACCGTAGTTACGGTTTCGACCGAGGGGAATGATGTGAAGGTGGACGTGAAAGAACCTGCAAACGGAAAGTATCTTTTCGTAACACCGACCTGCCCGAACTGCAAACTTGCAAAAGAGTACTTAAAGGATGAGGACTTCGTAGTGGTTGATGCAACCGAGAATGTGGATCTTGCCAAGAAATACGGTATTATGACTGCACCGACGCTGGTTGTTGTAAACGGAGATTCCTCAGAAAAATTCGTAAATGCATCCAACATCAAGAAGTATGTGGATGAGAAAGCAACCGTAAACGCATAAATGCGTTAAAGTAAATAAGCATTCCCAGGCAAAAGGGCATCCGGAAGGATGTCCTTTTGTGTATTTTACATAAAAATAAAAGGCAAAAATAGGCAAAATAAATCAAAAGGGAAAAGTCGTTGCCCTCATGCTTTAAAAAGTATAAAATATTACTGTATGTTAAAAAATAATGGGGGGAGTATGGGATGATCAATCGTCTGCTCAAAGAAATTCAGAAGAAAAATGCACCTATTGTGGTGGGTTTGGACCCTACCATGAGGTTTATTCCGGAGGAAGTAAAACAGGCTGCTTTCTCTGTTTACGGAGAAACACTTCAGGGCGCCGGAGAAGCAATCTGGCAGTTCAACAAAGGCATCGTGGATGCGGTCTATGATCTGGTTCCCGCCGTAAAACCGCAGATTGCCATGTATGAGCAATTCGGAATCGAAGGGTTAATCGCATATAAAAAGACCATTGATTACTGTAAATCAAAAGGTCTTGTGGTAATCGGAGACATTAAACGAGGAGATATCGGTTCTACCTCGAGTGCATATGCCGTAGGGCATCTCGGAAAAGTAATGGTGGGCAAAGAAACCTATGCCCCTTTTGATGAAGATTTCGCAACCGTCAATCCGTATCTCGGAACGGACGGCGTAAAACCTTTCATCGATGTCTGCAAAGAAGAGAAGAAGGGAATTTTCGTTCTGGTTAAAACTTCCAATCCCAGTTCCGGCGAGTTTCAGGACCGTCCGATTGCGGACGCGGATTCCAGACCGCTTTACGAAATTGTTGGAAAACAGGTTGATGAATGGGGCAAGGATTGTATGGGCGAATCCTACAGTTATGTGGGAGCCGTAGTCGGAGCCACCTATCCGGAAATGGGCAGGGTTTTAAGACAGCTGATGCCGAAGACCATGATTCTGGTTCCCGGTTACGGAGCACAGGGTGGCAAGGGCGCCGATCTGGTACACTTCTTTAACGAGGACGGTCTGGGTGCCATTGTCAATTCCTCACGCGGAATTATCGCCGCATATCAGAGTGATAAATACAAAGAAACATATTCTCCTGCGAATTACGCGGATGCCGCACGTGCAGCCGTGATAGATATGAAAGAAGATCTTGGCGCAGCACTTGGCAACAACTAATTCAAACGAATCGAGGTTTCAGTCATGAAAAGAATGGTGAAAAAGGGAATTCTGATTATTGCATCTGCAATCTGGGTAATGACCGCATGCTCATGCTTACGCGCACAGACGGATGTCAATATCAAAAGAAACGGAAAGGCAGTCATTACCGCGGAAGTTTTGATGGATGACGAAGCCGTAAAAGAAAACTACGGTATGCCGACCAACTTCTACGATGCGGTAGAAGGGGATTATCGTTTTTCCAGAGTTACATCATGGGATAAGCAGTATACGAGCGAACAGTATGACGGTCTGAATTACATCGGCATAAAAATCACGAAAGAAGCCGAGAAAAAAGAAGTCGGTGACGCACTCAGCGCTCTCTACGGCGATTATGCAAAAATCAATTACGAGGATTCGAACCTTTTCGGAAACCGTACAATTAAGATTAAGGTTTACGGCAACGGAAACCATTTACAGGAAGAAGAACTGCAGGCAGCACTGGCAGGCGAGATTCTTTCGAAGATGACCGTTTCCATTCCGGGTTCCATTAAGAGCACTACCGGAAACAAGGTTTCCGATAACAGCGTTGAAATCGATTTAACTCCCATCCTTACGGGTGAAACTGCGGATATTTCCGTAGAAATCAAGTTCTTTGATTTTACATTCTTTATTCCGATCATTATCGCAGCTGTTGTAATCGTTACAGCGCTGGTTGTGGTATTAAGCAAAGTTAAAAAAGAGAAAAATCTCAATGCATCGCTTACCTCCATTAAGCTGGAGAAGAAGCCTGCAAAAGCTGCAAAAGGCGGCTTTGGCGGCGGATTCGGAGGCGGCGGAATGGATGATCCGGACGATCTCAAGCCCAAGAAATCTTCCGTGTTTGCAAAGAAGACACCGAAATATACTCCGTCACAGGAGGCTCCTGCAGCGGAAGCACCCGCAGCACCGGCACCTGCAGCCGGATCTTCTTCCGCATTAATGCGCAGAACACCGAAGCCTGCAGCACCCGCACCCGCTCCGGTTGCTCCGCAACCTGTCGTTGCACCGGCACCCCGGCCCGTTGCTGAACCGGAACCGGTTTACGAGACTCCCGCTCCTTCTTACGAAGAACCCGTATATGAGGAGCCTGCATATGCAGAACCCGAACCCGTAGTGGAAGAGAAACCTTCCTACACCGCAGGAAGCGCAAAGGCATCCTACGGCAGCACGAAGCCTCAGTACACCTATCAGGCAGGAAGTGCCAGGTCCACGGCTCCCGTGGAACCCGCACTTGTGGATTACTCCGAGCAGACGGAAGCGGCAGCGGACAATTCACTGTTTGTTCCCAAGGCAGAATACGAAACCAACGGTCTCGAGGATCAGACATCCCAGACGATGTCCTTCGGCAGCAACCGTTTAAAGAGAGAAGCAAAAGAAATCAATACATCCACTTCGGCAAGTGCCAGAATTTCTTCCGGCTCTTCTTCTGCAAGCGCCGGTTATGTTGCAGGCGGTGCGAAGTTTAACAAGAAGGAAGGCAGTTCCGCGCTTTCCACCGGAGGCACAACCTTCTCACCGAGAAGTACGGCTCCGAACTTCCAGTACTTTGTACCGGGCTATCATGAAGACCACGTAAAGGCTGACAATGTCAGCGAACTTGAAAAGGGAACGACCGTATTCGAACCGAGAAGTACCGCTCCGAATATGGAATACTTTATGTCCGGTCATCATGAAGAACATGAGAAGGCTGACAACGTAACCGAGCTTTCCAAGGGTAATACCGTATTTGAACCGAGAAGCACTGCTCCGAATATCGGTTACGGTACCAGAGATTATGTGCATGATGAGAATGAAAAGACAGTTGCCGATCCGTTCCTGAAGGAAGAAACCAAGACGACAAGCGCAAGCACCCTGTTTACTCCGAGAAGTACGGCTCCGAACCTTGCATACGGCAAGAAGGATGTGCTTGACGATTCGTTCGGACCTGCAAAGGATCCGTTCTTTGAAAAGGATGCGGATGTTTCCTTAACGGATTACGAAGGTTCCAATTACTTTGAAAATTACGAGCAGGAGAATTACGGCGCATCCTATGACGATGCGGATTCTTACGGCACAGGATATGACAATGCCGGATACGACAATGCCGGATATGATAATGCAGGCTATGAAGAATCCTACAATTCCGGATACGAGCAGGACGGCGGATACTATGACCAGTCTGCGGGCGGTTATTATGAAGAACCTGCTCCGGCACCCGCACAGCAGGGTTCCATTTACCAGACACAGGGTTATGAAGCATCCGGCTATCAGTCCGCAAGTGTCGGACACAGTGAAAAATCGGCAGCCATCAAAGAAGCATACGGCGGAAGCAAATTGGGTTCCGGTGCGTATGTGGGCGGTGCAGCGACCGGTGCAACCATCGGCAGAAGCGTAAACAACGTCGGTGGATATGTGGATCCGGAAATGGTAAATACCAGTTCCTACGGTTCCGATCCGTTTGCAGGCAATCCTCTTCCGAAACTCGGAGAGAGCGGTGCAGGCGGTGGCGGATTATTCTCCTTTGACGCAACCGGTACATTCGGCGGCGGTGCGGGAAGTACGCAGGGCGGTTTCGGCGCAGGCGCATCTTCTTACGGCGGCCAGAGCTCTTACGGTTCTTCCCAGAGCTCCACGTTCGGAAAGAAATTCTCGACAGGCGGAACCGGAAAGTTTGACTTCGGTATGGCTTCTTCCGGAAACCGGAAATGTCCGTTCTGCAAAGAGCCGATTCGTGACGACGATACCTTCTGCGTAGCGTGCGGCGCGGAACTTTCCAGACCGTACGGTTCGTTCTAGGAATAACTTTGAACTTTACAATTGAATCAAAATGGTATATATTCCGATAGGTGCATTACATGGGGAAACAGGTGGAAATCCTGTACGAGCCCGTCGCCGTGATATGCGTAACATAACCTTGATTATTTCGTACCGCAAACGAAAGACAGACCATTGGGCAACCGAGAAGGTTTTTAAGGAACTGCATAGAGTCGAAATACCCGGTAGTGTTAACCTCCTCTGCATTTTTCCGCGGGCGCCGGAAAAGAGGGCTGAAAAGGAATTGAAATACACATTTGTAAGGAGAGAAAGAAATGACAAAGAAATCTTTAAAGAAGACCTTGTCATGCGTTCTCGTAATGGCATTGATTGCGGCAATGACAGTACTCGGAACTGCATGTACAAAGCAGGTAAATGTAACAGCAAGTGAAGTAATCTCTGCAAGTGAAAACGTTGCAAGCGAAGTAGTAAGCGAAGTTCCCGCTGATTCCGAAAAGGAAGAGTATCAGCAGCTTGGTGAAGGCGAAATCGATTTTACCCTGACTGTAGTTTATGCGGACGGATCCGAAGATTACTTTGCAGTAAAGACCGATGCGGAAGATCTGGGTACCGCACTTCTGGATGTTGACCTTGTAGAAGGCGACATGGGCGATTATGGTCTCTACATCAAAGCAGTAAACGGTGTAACCGCTGATTACGATGTTGACGGTTCCTGGTGGGGATTCTACATCGGGGATGAAATGGCACAGGTTGGTGTAAGCGACACGAAAGTGGAAGAAGGCGCAGAATACACCTTAAAGTATGAAAAGTAAGAAACCTTTTCTGACTGTGCGTGAAATTGCAATATTCGGTATGCTTGGAGGCCTGATGTATGCCTCCAAGATACTGATGAATGCATTTCCCAATGTGCATTTTATCGGGTTAAGCATCATGGCCTTAACACTCGTTTACCGGGTCAAAGCGCTGTTTCCCATTTATGTATTTGTATTGATTCATGGATTTGTTGAGGGATTTTCCGCTTGGTGGGTCCCTTATCTTTATATCTGGGCAGTATTATGGGGTGTTACCATGCTTCTGCCGAAGAAAATGCCGCAGCCGGTAGCAGTAATAGTGTACATGGTTGTATGCGGTCTTCACGGACTCGCATACGGTACTTTGTTTGCGCCGATGCATGCACTGTTCTTCCATCTGGATTTCAAGGGAATGATCGCCTGGGTTGTGACCGGATTCCCTTGGGATATCGTCCACGGTACCAGCAATTTTATTTTCGGGTCCATGGTCCTGCCGCTTGCGGAAACCATCCGAATGGCGGATTATCTTACGAGAACCGGTGAAGAAAAAGTGATAAAGAAAATAGGAAACGGGAAATGAGTCAGTTTACCAAGAAGGCGATTATCGACAGTTTCATAGAATTATCCCAGACGGTTCCGATTGAGAAAATTACCGTAACGATGATTTCCAAGCACTGCGGAATTAACCGAAACACGTTCTACTATTACTATCAGGATGTGTATTCGCTGATGGAAGAGATTATTTATTCGAAGGCGGAAAAACTCTTCCCCGCATCGCTGCAGTTCGGAGAGGGAGACTGGATCAGTAATCTGCGTTTCATGGGGCAGTATGCCAAGAAAAACGAGGATTTTATCCGGAATATGTACCAGTCGATGGGACGCGATGCCTTCGGAGACTATCTGGTAGACATGGCAATTCATCCGATTCGTAATTACCTGGATCACTATGCGGAGAACCTTTACCGCGAAAAAGGCCTGGTTTTGAAGAAGGAAGACCGCGATATCGCTTCGTATCTGTTCGCAAAAATGTTTTCCGAAACGACGGTGGACTGGATTCGCGGAAGATATCATTCGGATCCCGTGGAAACCATGGAAAAGGCCATTGAGATGATGGACGGCGTTGCCGAGCAGATTCTTCTGAATATGGCAAAAAAGAAGAAAAAGTAATAATTATTAATAAACAATTTATAAAGGTTTACATAATTTTTAGGCACTCAAGTCATGAGTGCCTAATTTTTATGCATAACCGACGTTTATGTATATTGAGGAAGTACTTCGTTTTTGGGAAAATGCTTATGGTGGGATAGAGGTGAAAATATGCGTATTTTACTGATAAACGGTAGTCTCAGGGGAGAGTATTCCTCCTCTTTGAAAATTGCAAGAGCTTTTGTGCAGGGCATGGTAAAAGCAAACGGTGAGGAAAACACCGTTGTTACCGAGGTGGCACTGAAGGATAAAAACATCGACCATTGTCACGGATGCTTCTGCTGCTGGAAGCAGCAAAAGGGAAAATGCATCATTCGCGATGATATGGATGAACTTCGCGATCTGGTGATGGAAAGCGATGTAATCATTGAAAGTTTTCCGCTGTACTTCTTCGGACTTCCTTCAAAACTGAAAGCGTTTATGGACCGCATGATCTGCTACGTGTCCGAATACAGAGCGGTGAACGGGGATGAGTCCACCGGACGTTTCCTTCACGAGATGCGTTTTCCGGAACTGATGCAGAAGAAACTGGTGCTGGTTTCCGCATGCGGGTACGAAGAAACCGTGGACTGCTACGATTCCGTGAAACTGCAGTTTGACCGAATCTGCGGACCGGACGGATATACACTGATTACCGCACCGCAGGGCGGCATGCTTGCGGAAAAAACATTCGAGAACAAAGTGGCAAGATATTTAACCAAGTTTTCGGATGCGGGCGAAGAATTCGTTCGGGAGGGCAAGGTCAGCAAAGAGACAATTGCCAAACTCGAAGTTCCGATGCTCGGCCACAATACATTTGCACAGGCCATCAACATGAACTGGGATGAACCCGGAGTCGGACCGTACGGCAAACTGATTCCGTAAGTAAACAAAAGCGCATGAGCGCAAATCAGGGAACAAATATATGGAACCCATCATCAGGGTAGTTGTCAAAATTATATATGTCATTGCGGTTCCGATTCTTCGAATCATTTATCCGACGAAGCTTGTCTGGGAGAACAAAGCAAAATCGCAGGCGGTTTTGAAACAGTCCTGTCTGATTTATTCAAATCATACCGGATATTCCGACGGACTTTATATGACGAGTCTGCTGACCAGATACAATGTTTATATTTTCGTCGGCAAGGACTGGTACGAAAAGAAGAAATTAAACTGGCTGTTTAGAAACCTTCGTTACATTCCGATTGACCGCAATCAGATGGATACGTCATGGATTTACAAAGGCGTGGAAACACTGGAAAAGGGCAGAAGCATTTATTTCTTCCCCGAAGGCCATACGAGCAAGGACGGAAATTTACTGGATTTCAAACCCGGGTTTTTGATGCTTGCAAAGCAGTCCGGTGTGCCGCTTGTACCGATTTGCATCGACAATAAAATGAAGCCGTTTCATTTTACACGCATCATCATCGGTGAACCGCAGTATCCGGATTTAAAGGAAGAGGGCAGACCTTCCGCGGTATTAAAGAAACATGCCGCAAACTGCAAAGCCACTGTACTGAGATTAAAGAAGCATTACGGGAATCCGAAGAATGCGACGGCGGAATCGAAAGCCGCAGAATAAAATGTCGTTTGGACGGCGTTCAAAGTGATTTTCCCCGATGTCCCACAGATGTCGGATGAAAATAAATCAGGTAACTACAAACCAAAATATACAAAGAAAAGGATGGTACCAAAATGAACGAAAAAGAACTTCAGGTAGCAGAAAAGATCAAAGGAATGCTTGTTGAGAACTTAAGAATTCCCGCAGAAGAGCTCGATTATGAAATCGCACTTTTCGGTGACGGAATCGGACTTGACTCCGTAGATTCCCTTGAAATCATCTCCTGCATCGACAGCGAGTTCGGTGTTGCTATGACCGGTGTTGGAAAAGAACATTTCTTTAACATTACCAGCTTAACAAAGTATGTTTGCGAACACATGGAATAGTTACGAGCAATGCGCAGATGTGACGGCGGTCAGCCGATGCAAGCTTGTTTGCAGGAGGTTGGATGCTGTCACAGATGCATACTGCGACAGCAGTCCACGAAACGAACGCGAAGCGTTTGTGAGTGGAAGGCATTGCGAATGAAGACGAATAATACATCCGCTGTGCGGATGATTGTATAAAAGGAGCATAAGAACATGGAAAGACAGTTGAATACCAGATGCGTTGTTACCGGACTCGGTATGGTAAATGCCATCGGCGCAAATGTAAATGAGTGCTGGGAGAATGCACTGGCCGGAAAGAGCGGAATCGATCACGTTAAGAGCGTAAGCGCAAAGAACTGCTATGCGGATCTGGGTGCGGAAATCGATTTTGCACTTCCCGAAAATAAAGAGGTGGACAGAGTATCCGTCCTTTGCTTAAAGGCTTCTGAGGAAGCATTTAATGATTCCGGTATCGCTGGAAACATCGAGGATGCAACACGTTTCGGTGTTATCATGGGAAGCTGCGTTGGCGGGGTTGTAAGTATCGAACAGTACATTACAAACGGTGAGAAAACCGAAGACATCAACAAGATGACGATTTCCCCGATTGCAAACAATGTTGCAACCGCATTCGGTGCAAAGGGTGTGATTACCAATGTCGGTAATGCCTGCGCGGCAGGTGCGATTTCCGTGGCATATGCCTGCGAACTGATTCGTGCGGGTGTTGCGGATGCCTTTATCGTAGGCGGTGCCGATGCATTTGCATCCGTGCCTTTCTCCGGTTTCCATGCACTGCATGCTCTTTCCGAGAACCCCTGCTCGCCTTTCAATCATTCCAACGGTATTACTCTCGGTGAAGGCGCAGGTGCAATGATTGTGGAATCTTACGAGCATGCTGCAAAGCGTGGTGCAAAAATCTACTGTGACGTACTTGCGGCAGGTATCAGTTCCGATGCACATCACATCACCGCTCCCCGTCCCGACGGAATCGGTCAGATGTACGCAATCAATCGTGCCATCGATATGTCCGGATTAAAGAAATCCGATATCGGCTACGTCAATGCACACGGTACCGGTACCGCAAAAAATGACGAAGCGGAATTCTTATCCTTACATACCGTATTCGACAATTCCGGCGCGGATTTATCCGTAAGCTCCGTAAAAGCAATGGTTGGTCACTGCTTAGGTGCTGCAGGTGCCATTGAAGCGGTTTATTCCATCAAGGCATTAACCGAAGGTAAGATTCCTCCGACTGTCGGATATTCCGATGAAGATATTGAGAACTTAAAAGAAAAAGCGGGCGACATCGATTTTATGCCCAATGTTTCCAAGGATAAAGAGTTAAAAGCCGTTATGTCCAATAACTTCGCATTCGGCGGAAGCAACGCGAGTGTGATTTTCGCAAAGGATGCGGGAGAAATAAAAGAAATCGAGAGTGACGGGGATGTATTCATTACGGGTCTCGGTATCGTATCTCCTTTGGGAAACGGCGTAGAGAACTATGTGGCGAAGGTTTCCGAAGGAGCCAGAGTGGAAGGCAATTCCGCAAAGGCAGAAGTCGGAAAAGAAGATTTCGACAAATTCGATATCAAGATGGCATTCTTCCGCAAGCTTGACAAGTTCAGCTTAATCCAGGTGGTTTCCGGTCTGGAAGCACTGAAAGAAGCCGGAATCGTTTTGGAAGAAGGTAAGGAAGAGGATTACGGTATGATTATCGGTACCGGAGACGGCCCTCTTACCACGGTTTACGAGTTCGAAGATCATATCGCAAAAGAGGGTAACGAGAACGGTTCCGCGTTCAACTTCCCGAATACCGTATACAATGCGGCAGGCGGTTACTTATCCATTAAGACCGGCCTTCGCGGATACAATGTAACCGTTACAAATGGCAGCCAGTCCGGACTTCAGTCCGTTGCGTATGCATTCCATGAGATTCGTCAGAATCGTGCACAGGGTATGCTTGCAACCGGTACGGACGAGAATTCCGCAGTTATGGAAAAATTATACGGCCAGCTTGGTCTTGTTGCCGGTGCGGATGCAAAGCTTTACGGAGAATCCGGTATGACGCTTTCCGACGGTTCCGTTTCCGTAGCACTTGAAAATGCAGCAAGCGCAGAAAAGCACGGCGGAAAGAAATATGCGCGTGTTACCGGTTACGGCATGACGCATGAAGGCGTTAAGTACGGTTCGGTTGCAGGTTCCGAAGCAGGCCTTAAGAGTGCGGTGGAAAAAGCACTTGCGATGGCGGGAATCACCGCGGACGATGTGGATGCAATCTACGGTCTCGGCAACGGCGTGAAAGAATATGACGACATTGAAATCGCAGTGAATAAAGAACTCTTCGGAGGAAAGAAACAGGTTCACAATGTAAGAAGCTATGTCGGTGAAGCAAGAGCGGCAGCAGCAACCTTAAGCGTTGCGCACGCGGCACTTACCTTATCGGGAGACCTTCCCGCAAGCCAGAAAGCATTCTTCTTTGAGAACGGTGTGGAAGAAAAAGACGTGGATACTTCCGCATACAAGAATGTACTTGTTGTTGCGGTCGGCGTTGGCGGAAGCTACAGCGCAGTTACTCTTGCAAGAGTATAAGTATTACGGATGTAGGACAGTTTAAAAAAGAGAGGGAATCTATCATGGAAGGAAATCAGGAAATCAAGGTAGCGCTTGTTACGGGCGCATCCAGAGGAATCGGAAGAGCATGTGCAATCGCACTCGGTAAGGCAGGATTTACCGTAGCGGTGAATTATAATTCCAACGAAGCGGCTGCGGATGAAGTGGTAAACATCATCAAGGAAGCAGGCTCCGATGCGATGAAGGTAAAAGCAAACGTATCCGACTTAAACGAAGTAAAAGCCATGATGCGTGAAGTAACGAAGACGTACGGAAGACTCGACATGCTTGTCAACAATGCCGGCATTGTACATGATGAATTCGTTCCCGTGATGACTCCCGATGCACTCGACAAATGCCTGGATCTTAACATTAAAGGATATTTATACTGCTCCCAGCAGGCGGCACTTAAGATGTTTTCCAAGAAGAAAGGATGCATCATTAACATGTCATCCGTAAGCTCCAAACTTGCGGTTCCCGGACAGAGCGTTTATTCCTCCACCAAGGGCGCGGTAAACTCCATGACCGCAACGATGGCAAAGGAACTTGCTCCTTACGGTATCCGTGTCAATGCGGTAGCACCCGGATTCATTGCAACCGATATGGTGGACAAGCTTCCGGAAGACAAGAAAGCACAGTACATCGAAGAGATTCCGCTGAAGCGTTTCGGACGCCCCGAGGAAATCGGAGATGTGGTAGCGATGCTTGCATCCGATGCATGCTCCTACTTAACTGGTCAGGTAATCGTACTTGACGGCGGATTAAGTCTGTAAATCAAAGTGCAGGAGGCAAAACCCATGATGAATATCAACGAAGTACAAAAAAGAATCAAACAGCGTCCGCCTTTTCAGATGATTGAAAAGATTGAAGAAATCCGCGGCGGCGAATATGCGAAGGGAATCAAGAATGTTTCCATCAACGAGCCTTATTTTATGGGACATTTTCCGGATTCACCGATCATGCCCGGCGTATTAATCGTAGAAGCCTGTGCACAGCTTTGCTCCGTTACCATCGAGAGCGACGGCACGGATGAAAGTAAAATCTGGGTGCTTTTGAAGGTTGACGATTTTAAGTTTGTAAAACCGGTAATCCCCGGCGATACGCTTACCATCGAAGTGACCAAGGAATCCGGCGGTGCGGGACTCATCAAGTTTGATGCGAAAGTAACCGTGGACGGAACGCTTCGTGCAAAAGGCAGACTTGCATTCTGCGCAGTGGATAAGGAAACAATTTACGCATAGATTGAAAGAACATTAATAACCTGAGTTAAGAGGTAAGGAGTAAATCATGATTATCATCGAGAATCTTAAGAACAACAAAAAGAATGCGGAAGTCAAGAAAGAGAAGAAACATACTACAATTATCAGACTTTCCAAATAATCGATAAAGAAGGATAAAACAATGGCAAAAAGAGTTTTGATGTTTCCCGGACAGGGCTCCCAGTACATTGGTATGGGAAAGGAGTTCTATGATAATTTCGCGGAGGCAAAGGAAGTTTTTGATCTGGCGGAGAAGGCAACCGGCCTTGATATCGCAAAGCTTTGCTTTGAAGAAAACGACCGGATTAATATCACCGAGTATACGCAGATTTGCATGCTGACCGAGGAAGTAGCGCTTTTGAAGGTTTTACAGGCAAAGGGATTTACCTTTGATGTATGCGCAGGCCTTTCCCTGGGTGAATATGCAGCGGTAGTTGCAAGCGGTGCAATGAGCATGGAAGATGCATTCAAAGTGGTTCGCGCACGCGGCAAATACATGCAGGAGGCAGTTCCCGTGGGCGGCGCCATGAACGCGGTAATCGGACTCGATCCCGAAGTGATTGAAAATGTATGTGCCGAAGTACAGGCTGCGGGTGAAGAAGAGGGAGCATCGAAAGATTTTCCCGAAGGACTTCCCTATGTGGTATCTGTTGCAAATTACAACAATCCGAAGCAGACCGTTATTACCGGCCGTAAGGATGCGGTAGAAAAAGCGGCAGCGATTCTTGCCCAAAAAGGTGCATTAAAATGCGTGCCCTTAAACGTATCCGGACCGTTCCATTCCAAACTTTTAGAGGGTGCGGGAGAAAAGCTCGGTGAGGTATTGGCGGATGTTGCATTAAACGATGTTGCAATTCCTTACGTTGCAAATACGACGGCGGAATATGTTACCGATAAAGCGGATATCAAGGACCTTCTGGTTCGTCAGGTTTCGTCTTCCGTACGCTTTACACAGACAATTGAGCTTTTGATGAAAGACGGCGCGGACGAGTTCGTGGAAGTCGGTCCCGGACATACTCTTACGGGATTCGTAAAGAAGATTGACAGAGGTCTGAAAACGGCCAACATTGATACATTCGAAGATTTTGAGAAATACCTTGCACAGTAATCTGCAGCGTGAAAAAATATTTTATAAAAGCAGGTGATATACAATGAAAATTGTACCCGTTGAGAAAACAGAAGAGAATAAGGAACGCGATTTAATTGTCTGCCCTTCCTGTAAAAAGGAGCTCGACAAGCAGCTCGTGGTTATGCGCAAGTATGTTTGCTACGAGTGCGGATACTATTTCCGTGTCCGTGCGAAGAACCGTATCCGTATGGTTGCGGACGAAGGTTCGTTTACGGCATGGCTGGAAGAGGAGGCGACAAGGAACCCGCTTGATTTTCCGAACTACGAGGATAAAATCGCCGAAGTGAAGGAAAAGACCGGATTAACCGAAGGGGTGTTAATCGGCGACTGTACCATCGGTGGAAACAAAACCGTTCTCGGCGTAATCGATTCAAGATTCTTAATGGGCAGCATGGGTCATGTGGTCGGTGAGAGAATCACGGCGGCCGTTGAACGTGCAACCGAAGAAAAATTGCCGGTTATTTTGTTTTGCTGCTCCGGCGGTGCAAGAATGCAGGAAGGTATCGTATCCTTAATGCAGATGGCAAAGACTTCCGGTGCATTTAAGAAACACTCCCAGGCCGGACTTTTATATGTGCCTGTTCTGACCGATCCGACGACCGGCGGTGTAACGGCATCCTTTGCAATGCTCGGCGACATTATTCTTGCGGAACCGAAGGCATTAATCGGATTTGCGGGTCCCCGTGTTATTGAACAGACTATCGGCCAGAAACTTCCGGAAGGATTCCAGAGAGCCGAGTTCCAGTTGGAGCACGGTTTTGTGGATGCCATTATTACAAGAGACAAGTTAAGAGATACATTGGAGCGTATCTTAAGATTCCACAGTATTACATCTGTAGTTGAAAATGATGCGTCCAAATATGCGCATTTTGATCCCTCACATGACGGCGACAGACTGGATGCCACCGAACTGATGAAGGAACGTGCGGCGAAGGCGCCGATTATGAAAGTATGGGATAAGGTAACCGCGGCAAGACAGGTAACCAGACTCGGTGCGGAAGACTATATCGGCGGTATTTTTGATGAATTCACCGAACTGCACGGTGACCGTTATTTCCGCGACGATCCTGCAATCCTCGGCGGTATCGCCGTAATTGACGGACAGCCGGTAACCGTAATCGGTGTCAACAAAGGAAAAGATGCACAGAGCTGTATCGCACACAATTACGGTATGCCTTCACCCGAAGGATATCGTAAAGCAATTCGTCTGATGAAACAGGCGGAAAAATTCAACCGTCCGATTATTACATTCGTCAACACCTCCGGAGCATATCCGGGACTTGAAGCGGAAGAGAACGGACAGGGCGAAGCGATTGCAAGAAACCTTTACGAAATGAGCGGCTTAAAGACTCCGCTTCTTGCAATAATGATCGGCGAAGGCGGCAGCGGCGGTGCGCTTGCGCTTGCCATGGGAAATGAAGTATGGATGCTTGAGAATGCAACCTATTCCATTCTTTCTCCGGAAGGATTCGCGTCGATTCTCTGGAAGGACGGTTCGCGTGCGGAAGAAGCGGCCGAAGTGATGAGAATCACGGCATCCGAATTAAAAACACTCGGTGTTGTGGAACAGATTATTCCGGAGTACGGAATGGCGGATGCGCCTGCGCTTTCGTCCATTTGCAATTATCTGAAAAAGCATATTAAAGAGTTCTTAAAGAAGGAATCCGAATTGTCGGAAGATGAGATTGTTGCTCAGCGTTATGACAGATTCCGCAAATTTTAATGCAATGATTTGTAAAGGCAATCCACAGTGATTGCTTTTACTTTTGTGAAAGGATTGGTGTAAAAGATGTCAGGGAATGAAAACGAACAGATTGTAACAAAGAAAAAGAAATGGGTGATTCCCGTCATCATCGGCGGAGTTGCCGTCGTGCTGGCAGCATGCATTGCAATGTTTTTGATTGTGGTTTTTGCGGTTGCCATGCCGGCAAAGAAGCTGAAAAACCAGTTGGAGCTCGGTTATAAGTACGTAATGGATATGGATTACGAGAAGGCAATTCTTACGTACAAAGCAATTATCGATGCAAATCCGAAAAATGTGGAAGCGTATCTCGGAATTGCAGATGCATACGAAGGTCTGGCAGACCGTCAGCTGGATGCGGCAGACCCGGTTTCGGCATATGAGACTTTAAAAACCGGTGCAGAGGTTTTGGATGAAGGATATCAAAAGACCAATTCCAAAGAAGTCCGGGACCGGTTCGATGATTTGGAAAAAATGAAAAACGACCTGATTCCGGTGGAGATCGCAGCAGAGCAGATTCCGGAATCGTTGTCAGCATTCGTGAATCATTTTTGCTGGTACGGTGAGGATTATTTCCGGGGCGAAACAGCAGAAGAAATCATGAATGTTACAATGTGCATGTTCCATTTGTCGTTCTTCGGTGATTTCGACAAATACCCGGTGGAAATCGAGACCGGAGATGTCTGGGACGATCCCCGTATATTAAATGCGGGCGGCGTGGACTGGGTTCTTGCGAACGTTTATAATTTCGACGGCGAACTGATTCAGGCAATTAAGGAAGCTGATTTTCTTGAAAAGAACGATCCGAATTATAATCCGGACTGGAAATCGTGGACTTATGACGAGGCCACCAATACATACCGTACCAGATGCGGCGGTATCGGAGACGGACCGATTTCCTTGATTACAAGAGTCGAGAAAAGAGGCAATTTTTATTTTATAAAATACGACATTTATGACAGCCTTGGCTGGGAATTGGAGCCGGAAAGTACGAGATACGCGGTATTTGAGCAAAAGGAAGTGAACGGCTTCTATTTCTGGTCCCTTCATTATGACGGAATCACAACGGATTACGAATTCGGAGAGGCAGAGGATCCGAATTCGGGCATGGATGAGTATTCCGACGAGGAACTGGCACAGATGGCTCTGGATTATTATTGCAAAAAGGTCGGACAAACCATGGGCGCGTCGGCTTATAAATCCAAAGTGATGTCGAAGGATGAGCATCTTGTAACGATTTGCGTTTATGAAGAAGGTTATTCCGCAGTGGATTACATGCCCTGTGCACTGGACTGGTTCTGCGTTGATAACCGTTCCGCAAAGGGCAACTCCGTCTGGTCCGGAGCGGTAGTTCTGGCGAAGTAATTTCGGGTGCTTGCCCGTAACTTCCAGGGAGCGTCGATTCTTGACTCGGGGAAATGTGGAGCGATATAATTTTATTCGGATGATTATTTTAATTTAACTATCAATAAACGGAGGTTTGGGGATGGAAACAGAGGCTTTAAAATGCAGTGCCTGCGAAGGAGCATTGGATTACAACGGAACATCGGTTTGCGTATGCCCGTACTGCGGAGTAACGAATATTCTGAGCGGTAACAGCATTAAGTATGTAAACAGACTGAACAGAGCGATTGAATACCGTCTGGCCGGAAGATTTGACGATGCGGATAAAATCTATGACGAGATTTTGGACGAGACGGCTCCCACGGTTGATGTTTTATGGAGTAAGGCTCTTTGCCGGTATGGAATCACATATGTGGAAGATCCGGTTACGCATGAGAATAAGCCTACATTAAACCGAATCGAAGATGAAGATATTTTTGATTGCGATGCCTACATTGAAGCAATGGAAATAGCGGATGAGGAACAAAAAAACGTGCTTCAGTCCGAAGCACAGACAATTTCCGATATTCAGAATGGCCTCATGGATATTGTTAAGAATGAGGAACCATATGATGTTTTCATCTGTTACAAAGAGACCGATGCGGAAGGAAAACGTACGGTAGACAGTGTTAAGGCACAGCAACTTTATGATCTGATGACAAAGGACGGCCTTAAAGTCTTCTTTTCAAGGGTTACACTGCAGGATAAGCTGGGTGTCCAGTTTGAGCCTTATATTTTTGCCGCTCTGAAAAGTGCTACGGTTATGATTCTTCTGGCAACGGATACCGAGTATATCCAGGCTCCCTGGGTAAAGAACGAATGGAGCCGTTTCCTTCAGTTAAAGAAAGAGAACCCTCAAAAAGGCTTCTTTATTGCGTGTCCGGACCCGAGCCTTCTGCCCAGAAACTTTAAGCATTTTGAAGTTCAGAACCTTACGGAAGTCGGTGCGGAAGCAAACCTTGCGTTTAATACCAGAAAGTATATTGAAAAAGTCAATCCCAACCGCTCGAACAAGGGACAGAATCCGACATTTGTAAATGTCGACAGTTTTTACAAAGTGGCTTTCGAACTGAATCGTTCCGGAAAATATGAGGAAAGCAATGAAAAACTGACAAATGTCATTAATCTGAATCCTGCTTTTACGGATGCATATATGCTTCGTATTTGTAATAATACCAAGGTTTCATGGGATGATCTTGAGAATTGCTCGCTGGATTTCACTACCGAAACCGATTATATTACCGCGATGAACCTTGCGGATGCAGGAAAACAAAAAGAATATTCCTCGATTAGTGATAATTGTATTCGTAATAAAAATGCATGCGAACAGTTCATGCAAAAGAAGAGCGGGATTATCCGTGAATACAGGGAAAAGAAAAGAGGCGCGGATCAGTTAAAGAAAGTAAAAGCGCTTGAAAAAGAGTATCGCAGTAAATCGGATGCGAATGCATTTGTTCAGGAAGACCGGACCAAAAAAGCTCTGGTGGGCGGAATTATTTTATTCGGTATTTATCTTCTGATTTCACTGTACAGTTTTTCAAATCTGAAAGTGGATGCCTCGGCAGCCTCCATCTGGTACGGAATCGGATTATTGTCCTGCGGAACCGGACTGATTTTCATGGCATCCTTCTTAAGAGGTATTTGGGCAACGCTTCTTGGGTTTGGAATATTCGGCGTTTATATTTTCGGCGGAATTTTTCTTGGCTCGGTAGGAAAAAGCGATTCTCCGGCAAAATGGATTATTCCTTTGTTTGTGTTTAATCTCTTTATGTTTGTGGTTCTGACAGCCGGCTGGATTCTTTATCTGCAAAGACCGAAGATGGCGCAGAAGAAATCGCTTGCATATAATGCCGTATTCCGGGATTATTCTTCCTTAATCCTGAAGGATATCAAGGAAGCATTGGATCAGGCGGTAAGCGAAAGAGGACACAGCTTCCGTGTTCCTTTCAGAGTTCTCACCGAATTGGACAGAAATAATTACAGATTGTATGACCGGGAAACCATCGGATATCTGGATGAAATATGTGTATATGCGAATTTCGCATTGGTTTTTGATAAAGAATAAAAACGATTCGTTACAAAGTAAGAGTCCGCAGTTTTTGCGGACTCTTTTGTTTTACTTATTCTGTTTGTTGTTCTGATCCGTCAGTGCCATCTGCCACAGCTGAATCATGGGGCTTACGCCGTACCCGATCGGAGGCATCGGCTGAAGCGGCTGTACATATACAGGCTGCATGGGTGCCTGTGCAACGGGCGTTCCTGCAGGATATGTAACTGGCTGATCAAAAATGCCGGTGTATTTACTTGCTGCGGAGAGATATATCAAATCCCTTGCGGGCATTGCTCCGAACGGTACGCCTCCGAATGCAGAACCGTTAAACGGTGCACTTCCAAAATTCCAAATTCCGTAAATCATAAGCGCCTCCTTTCCGAATCCCTTTTTACAATTTCATTATACCGCGATTGTCTGAATGCGGTTATTGCAATTATTGCAAATATCTTTTTGCCGCTTTTTTCTTTGAAATTAAGAAACGCAAGAGCAGCAAGTCATAAGAAATTTGTAACCGCCGATTGGGAATATCGGGATACATCCCCTCGGAACCCGGCAAATTCGGGAAAATCCGAGGGGATTTATATTGCCGTGTGGTAAAATGGCCGAAAAAGTGGTAAACTGTTTAAGTCGTTTGCCAAAGAAGCGCGGCGATTCAGATTATCAGGAATGTGAGGGAATATCATGGAACAGTACAAAGAAGAGTTTATAGAGTTTATGTTGGAGAGCAAGGTTTTGAAGTTCGGCGATTTTACGTTAAAGAGCGGACGCAAGAGTCCTTTCTTTATGAATGCGGGAGCATATGTGACCGGCGCACAGTTAAAGCGTCTCGGCGAGTATTATGCGAAAGCGATTCATGATAATTTCGGCGATGATTTTGATGTGCTCTTCGGACCCGCGTACAAGGGAATTCCTTTGAGCGTTGCAACCTGCATCGCATACAGCGAGCTTTACGGCAAAGAAATCCGTTACTGCTCCAACCGTAAGGAAATCAAGGATCACGGCGATGTCGGCATCCTCCTCGGAAGTAAAATCCAGGACGGTGACCGTGTGGTAATCATCGAAGACGTAACGACTTCCGGCAAGTCCATCGAAGAGACTTTCCCGATTATCAAGGCACAGGGCAATGTGGAGATTAAGGGGTTAATGGTTTCCTTAAACCGTATGGAAAAAGGTATCGATACCGACAAGAGCGCACTTGATGACATTAAGGACAAATACGGAATCGAAGCACGTGCCATTGTATCCATGGCGGACGTTGTGGAGAAGCTTTACAACAAGCCTTACAACGGAGAGGTTATTATTGACGATACCCTGAAGGCTTCAATCGATGCGTACTACGAACAGTACGGAGCTAAGTAAGACGGTTTTTCAGGCATGGCGAAAGAGAAGAAGAAAAAACGTGCGGTCAACCCGCACTATAAATTCACTAACAAGACAGTTCCGTTGATCGTAATCTTCGGGCTGTCTTTGGGCGTGATGTCCCTGCTTGCTCTTTTGATGACCGTTATTCTGACATTTTACCGCGGCGGCGTGGCACCGTTTAATTACGGAATTACCGCGCTGGTTGCGTTTTTGTTTTCCGCAGTGGGACTGTTCTGCTGCATTAAGGGTCGCCTGATGCCGGATACCTATGTGTTCTTTTCAACACTCGGTATGGCGGTGAACGGAGTAAATGTATTTTTCATCATTTACCTGCTTGGGCGCGGAATTATGAATCTGTAAACAGACTACAATTGTAGGACAGTATCGGAAAGGATACTCACATGAACGAAAGAATTGAATTGTCTTTGGAAAGAATCAAAGAAATCAGGTCGGAGAAAGGGCTGATGGAATATCAACCCTTTTTTACGTCTTTGGCGGAGTTTCTGGTAAATGCGCTGGAGTATGACACACATTATGAAAAGAATATCGCTGAACTGCACGCAGAATTAAAGAGCCTCTACGCGCCGGTGTCGGAAAACTACGAAGAGAGTTTTGTTAATCCGTCCTACATGTGTAAGATTTTCGGCAAAGAGATGGGGCAGCTGCTTGCGTTCCTTTATTTCGAGGAAATCAGCCTGATTCCGTTTGCTCATGAATATGCATATTATAAGGACAGTTCGGTGAAAAGCGACACGATGCCTGACGCCGCAGCGCAGAAGCTTGCCATCCGCCTTGAACTTTTCCTTGAAATCTACACATCCTTCGTATTTGCATTCGAAGAAACCGGCAAGGCACCGAAGGCGGAAGAAATCAAAGACATTCTGTACTGGTATGTTTCGGATTACAGCGAGGATTATGCCATAAACAGCGTGAAAGAACGCTTCTCCTTCCAAGAGAATCTTGCATATGACATCATCATGCATTCGGATCTTTCCAAACCGAATTACTTATTCCGCTACGGTGAGTACATTTCCGAAAACGAAATCAAAACCGCGGAGTATATCGCATCCCTTCCCGAAGAAAAGATAAAGCTGATGGCGGATACCTTTACGGAAGGCTTCCGACTGGGATTCATCGCCGCAGGAAAAGATTTATCCATAAAAAACACGGTCAATATCCGTTATCCTTTAGGGTTCGAACGTGTCATCCGTACGGCGATTCAAAACTTTGATGCGATGGGACTTAAACCGATTCTTTTTGCTGCGGGGACGGATATTTTCTCCAAACGCGGACTGGTAAAAATCGGTTACGTATCCTCTTCCTTCAACCGTCAGGCGGAATATGACCACAGAGAGGACCTCGCGTTATTCTTGGACGGGCATCTGGTAACCAGAAAACTCGAAGTTCTGAAAGAAGCATACGAAGAAAACAAGGATACCGTGCGTAAATTCGCAGGCCCGGCATGCATGGAAACTTTCGGTGAAACCGAGTTTATTCCGCAGGAGAAGGACGACTGTCCGGCATTTGACGACGCTTCAAGGAAGCTCCAGGTTTCTTATCAGGCAAAGGCCTCGGAGATGGCGAATTCCTACATTCACATGGAAGAGCGCAGTTTTACGATTATCGCATTCCCGATTCCGGAAATCGGCGAAAACTTTGAAACACTCTTTGACGAGACCATCCGCATCAACACGCTGGATTACATGTTGTATCAGCGCATTCAGACCACTTTGATCGATACGCTGAATAAAGCGGAACGCGTGCATGTGAAAGGTGTAAACGGAAACGAGACAGAACTGACGGTTGAATTATGTAAACTTAATAACCCGGAGAAGGAAGCCAAATTCGAGAACTGCGTGGCAGACGTCAACATCCCTGTCGGAGAGGTATTTACGTCTCCCGTGCTTGAAGGCACGAACGGAATCCTACATGTGAAAAAGGTTTACATAAATGGATTAAAATACGAAAACCTGAAGATTGAAATCAAAGACGGCATCACGAAGGGCGGTACGACCACGAATCTGCCCGAAAGTGCGGTGGAAGAGAACATTATGTACCATCACGAATTCCTGCCGATGGGCGAATTCGCAATCGGTACGAATACCACTGCTTATGCGGTTGCCTGCAAATACGATTTGTTTGAAAAACTCCCGATTCTGATTGCGGAGAAGACCGGTCCCCATTTTGCGTTCGGGGATACCTGCTATTCGAATGAAGAGGAAGTGCACTATGTCAATCCCGACGGCAAGGAAATGGTTGCAAAGGAGAATACATACTCCTTAAAACGCCATACAAACCCCGAGGAGGCATATTTTCACTGTCATACCGATATTACGATTCCCTATGAGGAGATTGGTGTCATCGAGGCAATTTTGGCAAACGGTGAACGAATTCCGCTCTTAAAGGACGGGCGTTTCGTTCTGCCCGGTACGGAAGAACTGAACCGGGCGCTTGAAGAGGAATAACGTATATTATGAGCGAAATGCAGTCAAATTCTCAGGGAAAAGCAGCCGGGGGCACAAAACTCGGGATATTCTTAATTATTCTGGCCGGGTGTTTCTGGGGCAGCATGGGGATTTTTGTAAGAAAACTGGAAACATACGGTTTTGGCTCAATTCAGATTGTGGCCATCCGCGTGACGATTGCGGCTTTGATTTTTGCCGTAATCCTTTTAATCAACGATAAATCCGGCTTTAAAATTGCGCTTAAGGACATTCCGCTCTTTCTGGGGCTTGGCTTCGGAAGCATTCTGTTTTTTACGATATGCTATTTTACCGCCATTATGATGATGTCGCTTTCCACGGCGGCAATCCTTCTTTATACGTCCCCGATCTGGATTATGCTGATGTCTTTGATCTTCTTTCGCGAAAAGATGAATGCAAAGAAGATTATCGCGCTGATTCTTGCGTTTGCGGGATGCATCCTGGTTTCGGGAATTTCCGGGCAGGGGATGACTCCGGTCGGGTTTTTGATCGGGCTCGGTGCCGGATTCGGATACGGCTTGTACAGCATCCTCGGAACCGTTGCACTTCGTAAATATTCGCCGTTCACGGTTACGACTTACACCTTTTTGCTTGCGGCAGCAGGTTCCCTGGCAATCTGTCGGCCGAAGGATCTGATTACCAAGTTTGCGGCGGCGGATAATGTGCTTCTTCTTTTGCTTTTTTGCATCCTGACGGCAGTTGTAACGGCGGTAATCCCTTTTCTTGCCTATACGCTCGGCCTGAAAACGGTGGATGCCAGCCGGGCGGGAATCATTGCTACGATTGAGCCGCTGGTTGCTACGCTGGTCGGAATCTTCGTATTCTCCGAACCGTTAACGCTGCTTTCCGGTCTCGGAATCCTTTTGATTCTGTCCGCAATAGTAATTTTGAACTTAAAATCGGGCAAAAAGCCCTCTTAAATTGTTACAAATTTTTTACAGACTTCCTTGACGATGATGTCTAAAAATAGTACAATATCAAGGGTTAGTTTGGAAGAGTAGGTACTGACCACTATATTTTGTGTTTTAGATTCCGTTTTGGAATATTGGAAAGAGGTTTGAAATGGCTCAGGTTGGAATTGTTATGGGCTCCGATTCGGATATGCCCGTTATGGCGAAAGCCGCAGAAATGCTGGATAAATTTGGAATCTCCTACGAGATGACCATTATTTCCGCTCACAGAGAGCCCGATGTGTTCTTTGAATATGCGAAGAGTGCGGAAAGTAAGGGATTTAAGGTTATTATTGCAGGTGCCGGCATGGCAGCACATCTGCCGGGTATGTGTGCGGCGATTTTTCCCATGCCCGTGATCGGAATTCCGATGCATACAACATCCCTCGGCGGCAGGGATTCCCTTTATTCCATCGTTCAGATGCCTTCGGGAATTCCCGTTGCGACCGTTGCAATTAACGGCGGTGCAAACGCAGGTATTCTTGCGGCAAAGATTCTTGCGACATCCGATCCCGAGCTTCTCGGTAAAGTAAAGGATTATGCAGCATCCTTAAAAGAAGCGGTCGAGAAGAAGGATGCAAGACTTCAGGAAGTAGGCTACAGGGCTTACATGGAAAAGTAAGTAAGAAACAAAGTGATAAATACGGCAGAAGCCGACAAACCCCAGGAGGAAATAACATGGATTACAAGTCCGCAGGTGTGGATATCGAAGCCGGATACAAGTCCGTCGAACTGATGAAGCAGTATGTAAAACAGACGATGCGCCCCGAAGTATTGGGCGGAATCGGAGGATTCTCCGGTGCATTTTCCATGGACGCCATTAAGAAGATGGAGAAGCCCACGCTGGTTTCCGGAACCGACGGCGTCGGCACTAAGATTAAGCTTGCCTTCTTAATGGACAAGCATGATACGGTCGGAATCGACTGCGTTGCAATGTGTGTAAACGACATCGCATGTGCAGGCGGGGAACCGTTATTTTTCCTTGACTATATCGCATGCGGAAAGAATTATCCCGAGAAAATCGCCTCAATCGTAAAAGGCGTTTCCGAAGGATGTATTCAGGCCGGCTGTGCGTTAATCGGCGGTGAGACTGCTGAGCATCCGGGACTGATGCCCGAAGAAGAGTACGACCTTGCAGGTTTTGCGGTTGGTGTGGTAGATGAGAAAGACTTAATCACCGGCGCAAACATCAAGGCAGGCGATACATTAATCGGTATCGCATCTTCCGGTATTCATTCCAACGGATTCTCACTGGTACGCAAGGTGTTCAACGTAAACAAAGAGAACCTTTACCGTTACGTGGACTCCCTTGGCATGACCCTCGGAGAGGCACTCATTACGCCCACCAGAATCTATGTAAAGGCTTTAAAGAGCGTCAAGGATGCGGGCGTTACCATTAAGGGATGCAGCCACATCACAGGCGGTGGCTTCTACGAGAACATTCCCCGTATGCTGCCCGACGGAATCTGTGCAATGGTGGACAGCAAGTCCTATAAGGTTCCTGCGATTTTTGATCTGCTTCAGAAGACCGGAAACATTACCGATCAGATGATGTACAACACTTACAACATGGGTATCGGTATGGTTCTTGCGGTAGATCCGAAGGATGTGGACGCAACCATGGAAGCATTGAAGAGTGCAGGCGAAGCCGCTTATGTAATCGGTGAAACCAAGCAGGGTGAAAAGGAAGCAATTATATGCTGAGAGTACTGATCTGTGTCTCCGGAGGAGGCACGAATTTGCAAGCCATAATCGATGCCAAGGCAAAGGGGGAACTGGGCGATACCGAAATCGTTCGTGTGATTTCCAACAACCCGAATGCCTATGCACTGGAGCGCGCAAAGAACGCCGGAATCGATGCAGTATGCGTATCGCCGAAGACGTTTGAAACAAGGGATGCGTTCCATGAGGCACTGCTTGCGGCAATGGACGAAGCAAAGCCCGATTTAATCGTGCTTGCGGGATTCCTGGTTGTCATTCCCGAAATCGTAATCAAGGCATATCGCGGAAGAATTATCAATATTCATCCGTCATTAATTCCTTCGTTCTGCGGAACGGGTTATTACGGACTGAAGGTTCATGAAGCCGCACTGGAGCGCGGGGTAAAAATCACCGGCGCTACCGTGCACTATGTGGACGAAGGTACCGACACCGGCCCCATCATTGCACAAAAGGCTGTGGAAGTACATGACGGTGACACCCCGAAAGATTTACAGCTTCGTGTTATGGAAGAGGCCGAGTGGGTGATTCTGCCGAAGGCAATTCGCATGATTGCCGATGAGAAGAGCAAAGCGCTCTGAGTTAACCTAAGACTTACAAAACAAGTGAATAAGGAGAAGAACATGAAGGTTCTGGTTGTAGGAAGCGGAGGCAGAGAACATGCCATCTGCACTTCCATTCGTAAGAGCCCGAGGCTTACAAAGCTTTACTGTGCGCCCGGAAATGCCGGCATCGCACAGATCGCGGAATGTGTGCCCATCGGGGTTATGGAATTCGAAAAGATTGCAGCCTTTGCTTCGGAGAATGCCATTGATTTGGTTGTGGTAGCTCCGGACGACCCTCTTGCAGCAGGTCTTGTGGATGTGCTTAATGACAAAGGCATCCGCGCATTCGGACCGAAGAAGAATGCCGCAATCCTTGAGGGCAGCAAGGCTTTTTCCAAAGATTTAATGAAAAAATACGGAATTCCCACCGCAGCATACGAGAATTTCGATGATCCGAAAAAAGCACTGGAGTACCTTGAAAACTGTGATTACCCGATTGTCTTAAAGGCGGACGGACTTGCACTCGGCAAGGGCGTTCTGATTTGCAAAGATCATGACGAAGCCGTTGCGGGCGTAAAGGAAATCATGGAAGACAAGAAGTTCGGTGATTCCGGAAACCGTATGGTGGTGGAAGAATTCATGACAGGCCGCGAAGTATCGGTATTAAGCTTCTGCGACGGCAGGACCATTCGGATTATGACTTCCGCGCAGGATCACAAGCGTGCGAAGGATCACGATGAGGGCTTAAATACCGGCGGTATGGGAACCTTTTCTCCGTCTCCCTTCTATACGAAGGAAATTGACGAAATCTGCAAAGCCACGATTTATCAGAAGACCGTGGACGCGATGGCAGCGGAGGGAAGACCTTTCAAGGGCGTGATTTTCTTCGGACTGATGCTTACTAAGGACGGCCCGAAAGTACTCGAATACAATGCACGTTTCGGAGATCCCGAAGCGCAGGTGGTTCTCCCGAGAATGAAGAACGATATCCTGGATGTATTCGATGCCTGCATCGACGGAACACTGGATCAGATCAATCTGGAGTTTGAAGACAATGCCGCGGTTTGCGTGGTACTTGCTTCCGACGGATATCCGGTTTCCTATGAGAAGGGATTCTTAATCGAAGGCCTGGAAGCCTTCGAAGGCAAGGACGATTATTTCTGCTTCCACGCCGGCAGCAGGTTAACGGACAGGGGAATCGTTACAAACGGCGGAAGAGTGCTTGGTATCACGGCAAAGGGCAGGGATTTGCACGAAGCCCGCAGCAAGGCATATCAGGCAACCGAGTGGGTAAGCTTCGAAAACAAGTATATGCGTCATGACATCGGAAAAGCCATTGACGAAGTGTAAAAGGGATTACGGATTTATTAGGAAGGAGCATGAAGAAGTCATGAAGAATACGATTAAGAAAATGCTGAAATCCTTTGCCGGCAAGGCAGTTGTGGGATTCGCGGGAATTACTCTTGCGATGTTTGTATTCACAATCACCGCACTTGCGGATACGGAAGGTACCGTAACGGGTGACCGCGTAAATGTCAGAGCAGAAGCCAATACAACATCTGCGGTTCTTACCAAGGTTACCGCAAACGAAAAAGTAACGATTATCGAAGAAACCAAGGGTTCCGACGGAAACACCTGGTATAAAATCAAAACCTCCGGCGGTACGACCGGATACGTTCGTTCCGATTACGTAAAGAAGGGTGCTACCGAACAGAAACAGGAAGAGAAGAAAGAAGAGACCCCATCCACTCAGGTAACTCCGGTTGACAACAAGACCGCATACATTGCGGGCGACGGAACCGTAAACATTCGTAAGGATGCAAGCACCAGTTCCAGTATCGTGGCAACCGCAAAGGGTAAATCCGAACTTACCATTACCGGTGAGACAAAGGCAGCGGACGGATACAAGTGGTATCAGATTAAGTTTACTTCCAACGGAACAAGCATGACCGGTTTCATCCGTTCCGACCTTGTAACCTTTACCAAACCCGCAAGCAACGAGAAGCCTGCGGAAACAGATATCGAAGGAAACAAGCCGGGCGATAATCCGGATCCCGAAACACCGAGCGAAGAGACTCCGAGTGAAGAAACTCCTTCCGAAGAGACTCCCGCAGACAACGGTTCCACCGCAACGCTTCAGTTCTTAGAGCCCGTTGGCGAGCCTTCCAGCATCCCTGCAGGATATGAGAAAGTGGATGTCAAGATGGGCGAGCAGATTTATTCCGCCTGGGCAAAAGGTGATTATTACATTGTTTACGGTGTATCCGGAAACAGTGATGCACAGTGGTATGTATATGATTACAAGAACAATTCCTTCGTTTCCTACGCAGGACTGTTCGCAGACGAAACCGCAAAGAAGAGCGGCGGATTCCCCTGGAAGATCGTAGCAATCATTCTCGGAATCCTTCTGGTAGTATTCATCGCAACCACGATTCTTTTCGCAATCAAGTCCTTCTCCCGTCGCGATGACGATGATGAAGACGGATACGATTTCGATTACGACGATGAAGACGATGAGGATGACGGCGACGATTACGAAGAACTCGACGAGGACGACTATGATGTAAAACCCGCGAGAACCAAAAAGGTAATCATGCCGAAGGCAGCTCCCGTTCCCGAACCCGAAGAGGAAGAGGAAGATCTCGACGAGGAAGAGGACGACGAGTATTACGAAGAGGAAGAAGAGTACGATCGTCCCAAGAAAGCAAAGAAAGAGAAGAAGTCCTTTAAGGATAAAATCCTTGATTACTTCACCGTAAAAGAGGAAGACGACGATGAAGACGATGAGGATGAGTACGACGACGAGGACGAGTACGAAGACGAAGATGAGTACGAAGATGAAGATGAAGTCGGCAACGACACCGGCGATATCAGCTTTATCGATCTGTAAAAAAGTACGAATCACAAATTGACAATGTGAGCTCTCTGTTATAACATGAGTATAACAGAGAGCTTTTTTCTTGCAGTCAGTGAGGTGATGGTATGGACCTTATTTTCAACATCGATTTTCATTCCGACGAAGCGCTTTATACACAGCTTTGTAACCAGATTATCATCGGAATCGCCAAGGAGACGGTACACGAAGGCGACTGCCTTCCTTCGGTCAGACAACTGGCGGAAGAAGTCGGAATTAATATGCATACGGTAAACAAGGCATATACGGTATTAAAGCAGGAAGGCTTTGTGAAAGTGGACCGCAGACGAGGCGTGATTATTGCCGTCAATACGGATAAACTGCGTGCCCTGGCAGAAACCAAGGAGAATCTGCGGATTCTGCTTGCGAGAGCGGCCTGTATGAATATCTCCAGGGAAGAGATTCATGCCCTGATTGACGAGATTTACGAAGAGTATAACTAGAAACGAGGATAAAAATACATGGATTATAACAAGCAGGCAACCGCAGCCATCGAAAAGGGTGTGGAATATGCCAAAAGTCAGCATGTGGAGCATGTCGGAACCGAACATCTTCTTTACGGTCTTGCAAGCGTGGAAATGTCCATCGCCGGCAAGGCGCTTCGTCATGTCGGTGTCACTCCGGAAGCCATTGATTCCGTGATTAAAACGGCAGGTCCCGGGGACATTGTGGAACGAAAAAAAGGGAAAGTTTCCTATACTCCGCTTATGGAATATGTATTCCGTTCCGCTGCGGAGCTTGCGGGAATTCTCGGCGAGCCGAAAATCGGAACCGAGCACCTTTTAATCGTCCTGATGGAGGATCCCGAAGTAATGGCCAATAAGGTCATGGAACTTCTGAAAGTGGATTTTTCCAAACTTCGTATGGTGCTTTTGGGTTCCATGTGCGAAGATCCGGATGATTTAAGAGACAAACTTCTGCCGAAACTGCAGCAGTTCTTTGAACGCGATGACGAAGGAAATTTAGGCAATACGCTTCGTAAATACAGCAGGGATTTAACCGCACTCGCGAGAGATAACAAACTGGACCCCGTCATCGGCAGGGAAGCCGAAATCGAGCGATTGGAGCAGATTGTTTTAAGAAAGCGTAAGAATAACCCCTGCCTGATCGGAGAGCCCGGTGTGGGCAAAACGGCAATCGTGGAAGGCCTTGCCATGCGAATCGTAAGAGGCGAGGTGCCGGCACTTTTATCCAAGAAAAAAATCCTCTCCCTCGACATGTCCGCCATGGTTGCGGGTAGCAAGTACCGCGGAGAGTTTGAAGAGCGCTTGAAGAACGTGATTGCGGAAGTCATTGCGGACGGAAATGTCATTCTTTTCATGGACGAAATCCATACGTTAATCGGTGCCGGAGGCTCCGAAGGAAGCATTGATGCATCCAGCATTTTAAAGCCTTCCCTGGCACGCGGTGAAGTACAGTTAATCGGTGCAACCACCATTTCCGAGTATCGTAAGTATGTGGAAAAGGATGCGGCCCTGGAACGCCGTTTCCAGCCGATTATCGTGGAAGAACCGACCGTGGAACAGACGCTTGAAATCATGAAGGGTATTGTTTCGAAGTATGAGGAACACCATAATCTGGTAATTCCCGAGGAGGCACTCGAAAGTGCCGTGAAGCTGTCGAACCGTTACATCAATGACCGTAACCTTCCCGACAAGGCGATTGACGTTATCGATGAAGCGGCAAGTTACGTGAAGCTTCGAAACATGAAAGCGCCGAAAGACTGCGATTCCTTAAAAGAGCAAATCGCAGAGTGCGACCGGCTGATGGAAGAGGCAATCGAGAACGGCGATTTTACGGCCGCGGGCGAAGCAAAGAAGCGTCAGGATGCCATCTACGACAAACTGAACAAAAAGCTTAAGAATCACAAAAAGAAACAGGATGAGAATAAAGTTGCACTGACCGTGGCGGATGTGGAACGCGTGGTTTCCTTATGGACGAAGATTCCCGTAAACAAACTTGCGGAAAAAGAATCCGAGAGACTGCTCAAACTGGAGAAGACGCTTCATAAACGTGTTATCGGACAGGAAGAAGCGGTCACGGCGGTTGCAAAATCCATCCGGCGCGGCCGTGTGGGCCTTGCGGACCCGAATCGACCGATTGGGTCATTCCTTTTCCTGGGACCTACCGGTGTCGGAAAAACGGAGCTTAGCAAGGCTTTGGCGGAAGCGATGTTCGGTTCCGAATCGTCACTTATCCGCGTAGACATGTCGGAATACATGGAATCGCACTCGGTATCGAAGATGATTGGTTCTCCTCCGGGATATGTCGGATTCGAAGACGGCGGACAGTTAAGCGAGCGAATCCGCAAACAGCCGTATTCTGTGGTTTTATTTGACGAGATTGAGAAGGCACATCCGGATGTATTTAACATTCTTTTGCAGGTACTCGATGACGGAAGAATAACGGATGCCAAGGGACGTACCGTAAGCTTTAAGAATACGATTCTGATTATGACCTCCAATGCGGGCGCACAGAGGATCATCGACCCGAAGAATCTTGGATTTGCGGCGGAAAAGAGCGAAGCCAAAGACCATGAACGAATGAAAGCGGGCGTAATGGAAGAGGTGAAACGAATCTTCAAGCCGGAGTTTATCAACCGAATCGATGAGATTATCGTATTTCACCAGATCAACAAAGAGCAGATGAAGCAGATTACCTCATTGCTTTGCTCCAATCTCGAAAAGCGGTGCAAGGAGAACATGGATATTACCCTGTCCGTGACACCGTCGTTACGCGATCACATTACCGAAAAATACTCCGATGCGAAGATGGGAGCCAGACCTTTGAAGAGGGCCGTACAGAACGTGATAGAGGATGCACTTGCACAGGAGATTTTACTCGGAAATATCGGCTCCGGAGACAGTGTAAAAGCAGGGTTAAAAAACGGAAAAGTTACCTTTACAAAGACGAAACAGGCAGGTATACTTAAAGAGTAGAGGCAACATAACGAAAGGGGTAACGTCATTATGGCAGTTGTTACTGAGCTTATCCGAGAGGAAGCAAACGGGACCTTAAGTTTTGGAAATTACACTTTGGATGCGAAAGCAAAAGTGGAAGATTTCAAGCATGGCGGTGATCTTTACAAGGTAAAAACCTTCTCCACCATGACCAAGCTGGAGCGCAACGGACTGTTTTTATACGAATCCGTTCCGGGAACCAGCGTTAACAATTTCATAGAAGACGACAAAGGCGTTTCCTTTATGGTTGAGAGCAACCAGGACGCAAAACTTACAATCGGAATGGAAGAAGATACCGAATATTACGTATTAGTAGGTGGAAAGAGCATGGGTGTTTTAAAGAGTAACCCCAGCGGAAAGATTAATATCAGCGTGGAACTGGCAGATGCCGGTGAAGTGGAAGTATTAATCCGGAGATAGTTTAGGAAACAAAGTCACGAAGAATGCGGGAGAGATTCTCCCGCATTTTTGTCGAAAGACAGCCGCCCCGGACGGCAGATACAGAAATTGGAGCAGTAAAAGTTTGTATGGCAACAGCAAAAGGGAAAATTAAAACCGTGTTCTTCTGCAATGAATGCGGGTTTGAATCACCGAAGTGGGTGGGGCAGTGTCCGGCCTGCAAAGCGTGGAATACAATGACGGAGGAGCGGATCAATGCTTCCGCATCCGTTGCAAAGACCGTAAAAGAAGCGCTTCAGGGCGAAACGGTCATTGCAAAAATCGATGAAATCACACTGGAAAAGGACGATTATGTTCCGACCGGGATGCAGGAATTCGACCGCGTACTCGGCGGCGGAATTGTACCGGGAAGCTTAACCTTAGTCGGCGGTGACCCCGGAATCGGCAAATCGACTTTGCTTTTGCAAATCTGCAGACTGATGGGACAGAAAGGACACAGCATCCTTTATATTTCCGGCGAGGAAAGTTTAAAGCAGATTAAAATCCGTGCCTTACGACTCGGTGAATTCAACGATAAAGTGGAACTGATGTGTGAAACATCATTAACGGTTATCGAGGAAGTGATTCGGAGAAAGAAACCGGAAATCGTGGTGATTGACTCGATTCAGACCATGTTTTTAGAGGAAGTTACCTCCGCACCCGGCAGTGTGTCGCAGGTAAAGGAGTCCACAGGAGTCTTTATGCGCCTTGCAAAGGGCTTAAACGTTTCCATCCTGATCGTGGGTCATGTAACAAAGGAAGGCACCGTAGCGGGCCCGAGAGTGCTTGAACACATGGTGGATACGGTGCTTTATTTTGAAGGTGACCGGCATGGGGCATATCGTATTTTAAGAGGTGTAAAGAACCGTTTCGGTTCAACCAATGAAATCGGCGTCTTTGAGATGCGCGCAAGCGGACTGACGGAGGTTGAGAATCCTTCCGAATTCATGCTTGAGGGGCGTCCGAAGGATGCAAGCGGCTGCGTGGTCACCTGCTCGATGGAAGGGACCAGACCGATTCTTGTGGAGATTCAGGCACTTGTCAGCCGGACCAATTTCGGAATTCCGCGTCGTCAGGCGCAGGGAACGGATACGAACCGTTTAAATCTGTTAATGGCAGTTTTGGAAAAAAGAGTCGGACTTACCTTAAACGACTGCGATGCATATCTGAATATCGCGGGCGGCATGAAGGTAACGGAGCCGGCAATCGATTTGGGAATTGTGTTATCGGTGGTTTCGTCGTTTCGTAACAAACCGCTTCCGCCGTCTCTTGCGGCATTCGGAGAGGTGGGGCTTTCCGGAGAGGTAAGAAGCGTTTCCCAGATAGAAGGCAGAGTAAAAGAGTGCAAAAAGCTCGGATTTACCACCTGCATCGTTCCGGAAACGGGGAAGGACGCATTGCAGGAAATCAAGGGGATTAAGATTTATTATGTTGCTTCGGTAACCGATGCAATTAAAGTATTGGATGAGGTGTAAGGGTATGGCGCTTCGTAAGAGGGTTGCAATTCTGGTCGGACAGGCCGACGAAGAGACACAAAGCAGATTCATTTCCGGATTCCTGGAATCTGCATTTGAGTATGATCTTGATGTCTGTATTTTTTCGATGTTTCGTAAATATCAGGATTCCGTGGAACGTGAAGAAGCCGAATCCAATATTTTCAATTTGCCGAACTGGAAAGAGTTCGACGGTATTCTGATTCTGAAGGATTCCATTCAGACTCCCAATATTGCGCAGAAAATAGAACAGAAGCTGAAGGACGAATACACGGGAGAGGTCCTTGTAATCGACTTGGAGAGCGAATATTTCCCGAGCGTGATTACGGACGGCTATCAGCCTACATATGTAGTTGTATCACATCTGATTGAGCATCACGATTTTCACAGGATTGCGTTCCTTACCGGTAAGAAATGGCACAAGCACTCCATTGAAAGACTCAGCGCATACCGCAAGGCGATGGAAGATCACGGTCTCAAAGTACAGGAAGAATGGGTTATTTACGGGGACTTCTGGTATGACTCGGGCGAACTTTGTGCCGATGAGCTGATGAACTCCAAACTGGGGCTCCCGGAAGCGGTTGCCTGTGCGAACGACTGTATGGCAATCGGACTTTGCAATGCGTTTGAAAAGCGCGGCATTCATGTGCCCGATGATATTGCGGTGGTTGGATTCGACTCCTCGGAAGAGGGAAGAAGAAGTCCCAAGCCGATTACGTCCAGTATTCTTCCCGTAAAGGATAACGGAAGATATGCGGCTTCCTATTTTCGTGCCAAATTTGCGAAAGAGGGCATTCCCGCTTACCATGCCAATGCAAAGCCATTTATCGGACAAAGCTGCGGATGCCTCCTTGGAAAGAAGGAAGTGGAGTATTACAAGAATCACTTAAGGACGGAATGGGGAACCGATATTTCGGAAGAAGGATTCAAGTCGGTTTTCAATTCCTTTGAAGCCAATCTTTACGAAGAGAATACACTGGCGGGATATTTAAATACGGTATATTCTTACATTTACCAGATTAAGGGAGTCGAAGAGTTTTCGATGTTTTTGTCCAAGTCCTGGCAGGAAATGGATTCGAACCCTCAGACTGCGGTAACGAATGAAGGATACCAGCCGCAGATGATTCGTGCCATCCGATATCAGAAAGGCTCCGCAGAAAACGAAGTCGGTCTTACGGAAGTAATGGATACCGAAAAAATGCTTCCGGAGCTTTATGAAGAATCTCCGAAACCCAGAGCGTATTTCTTTACGCCGTTTTTCTATGAAAACCGTTGCTTCGGTTATACCGTATTAAGTTACGGGCAAAATGCCAGAAGTTATGATGATATCTACCGGCTTTGGATGAACCGCATTTCCTTCGGATTGGAAACCGCCCGCCGGAACATGGCGATTAATGTGCTTGAGAGTCTTTCCAGACCGATGAATAAATTCAGTTTCTCGGAGCAGCTTAAGGATTTAAAAGAAGAGGAAATGGAAGACTTAAAACTGGTTGAGAATATTCTTGACGGGAATCTTCTTACGTATCATTTCCAGCCGATAGTAAGAGCTTCAGACGGAAGCATTTATTCCTATGAAGCACTGATGCGCTCAAAAACGGAGAAAAAGATTTCTCCTCTCAATATCATCAAATATGCAGGTTTGATGAACCGCCTGGTGGATGTGGAAAAAGCGACCTTTATGAATGTTCTTTCCATCATTGAGAGTCACAGCGAACTGTTCGAAGGAAAGAAAGTATTTATCAACAGCATCCCCGGAATTAAAATCAGCGAAGAGGATGTCAAATGGGTATCCAAACATCTTGAAAAGGTTGCGGAGACCGTGGTTGTGGAACTGACGGAAGAAGCGGAGCTTGGCGACAGTGAGCTGCAGGCGATTCAGGATTTTTTAAGAAATCTCGGAATCCAGATGGCACTCGACGATTACGGAACCGGTTATTCGAATGTGTCGAATCTGCTTCGTTACATGCCGGATTATGTAAAAATCGACAGATCGCTTCTTAGCGAGATTCAGAATAAAACGCAGAAACAGCATTTTGTAAGGGAGATTATCGAATTCTGCCACGACAACGGCATTATGGCATTGGCGGAAGGCATCGAGACCAAAGAAGAATTGCAGATGGTAATTCTTCTCGGTGCGGACCTGATTCAGGGATTCTATACGGCGAGACCGTGCGAAGAAATCCGTCCGGAAATTGACGAACGAATCCGGCATGAAATCATTACCTTTAAGCAGGAACAGCAGGACGGTCAGAGAAAGCATCTTTATATTGCCGGCAGAACCAACCGCGTTTCCTTAAATTCCCTGGTTCGCGGCGGAAATACGGATATTCTGGTCGGAGCCGAGAATGCGGTATATAAGGATCTTTCCATTATCGGAACGCCCGGTCTTAAGACCGATATTCATCTTCGTATCGAGGCGGGCTACGAGGGACGTATTACGCTTGAGAATGTTTACTTTGCAAACGTAAAAAACCGTCCCTGCATCGAACTCGGATCCAAAGCAAAAGCAACTCTCATTTTAAAAGGCGAAAATATGCTGTTTGACGGCGGAATTCAGGTTCCGGAGGACAGCAGGCTTACAATAGAGGGAGACGGAAATCTTGCCATCGTATTGAATGCTTCGGAAAGCTTCGGAATCGGTAATTATATGGATCAGCATCACGGAGAAATCTATTTCCAGCAGGACGGGGACGTGCATGTCATGGCAAAGGGAAGAGAAGGAATCTGTATCGGATCCGGTCTCGGCGGCAGAACATTTATCCAGAGAGGCAAATATAATCTCGAAGGAAACGGAGATATCTGTATCGGTCTCGGTTCCATGAAC